>Ga0222651_1000890_pt1 | contig 16249 bp, 7 predicted proteins | sample AntAcemetagen369_FD_179855 | JGI IMG/M metagenome (GOLD analysis project Ga0222651, IMG submission 179855) | Saline water microbial communities from Ace Lake, Antarctica - #369 | ecosystem: Environmental > Aquatic > Non-marine Saline and Alkaline > Saline | place: Antarctica: Ace Lake | collected...
AGGGCAGGTACGAGATACTGATCCCTATGGCAAAGCTCAAGGGGAAGCCCTGGGGCGTCGAGGCGATCAGGGTCGAGGTGGTACCCGGGCAAGGTGCGGCGGTTTCCCTTTCCACGGCGAACGTCATCAGTGGCGTATTGACCCCCAACGCGAACATCAGGGCGGTGGGCAAGGACAACGGGGTTTTGGCCACGGGCGTATCCGATGGGCAGGGCAGGTACGAGATAATCATCCCTACGGCAAAGCTCAAGGGAAAGCCATGGGGCGTCGAGGCGATCAGGGTCGAGGTGGTTTTAGAAGACAGAAGTAGTATGATAACTAGTCAATTTTCAACGAAACCGGGAATAGACCAGCCAGTCCGTGAAGATATACTACTAGAATTAATCAAAATAAACAGCCTAAAAAACAGGAACGTGGCTAGCGAAACACCCACGAAGAAAACAGAACCTCAAGATTTTGACTTTTTCCTTAATTTAAAAAACACCTTGATCCTAGAAAAAAGTTTACTTTTTGAGCAGTTTTATAAATTTAAGACTAGTGAGGATATTGTTCGAAACGAGAGTGCATTGGTCGATTTTTTGATTACGTATTCAAAAGATTACGAAACGCTGATAGAATTTGCCAATTTGAGTTTCAGAAATGAAGTTCAAAGTAAACTGGATATATTTCTCACTAAAAAGTATAATTTCCTTTTTGTTTTTGAATCCCAAATCAAAAAATTTCAAAAAAAATTCTTTTTCAGCACCCTGGACCCAAAGGAATTCAAATCAATCCTCAGGGTTTTTATATTTAAGCATATTCCTAGGATATCTGATGTTAAAACGTATAAATACTCTGGATTGACACTTAATTTCCTTGAAATGCTCTCTGAAAATAGAGCCTTGAATTTTAGACAATTAGCAAATTTATCAAGCCAAAACATTGTTTCCAGTCCTGTTAAAAAGAGTATCAAACTTGGGATTAACATTTTTATCGGTAAAAATAAACTTGACTATGTAAAAGTAGCCGTACAGGAGGAGCAATATTACAAGAATTTATTTTTCTCTTTCTTGAAATTTAAAAAAATTCCGGAATGGTCGCAGTCACGATCAATTGACGTTGAGGATAGTATTGCTTTTATTAAGGCGGTTATAGATAAAGAAGACGTAGCGTATATCAGGGAATTGTTTTCGGATAAAGTAATCGTAAGAAGAATTGTAACCCATCTAAAAAAGGTTGACCCAAGTATCAGACTTAAACTGCTTGGGCTTCTAAAACTGCCTTATATTGAGCATAAGATTGATGATGTGTATCAGGGTTTTCTAAAAGCATTTGACATCGGAAATTTTGATACTCAAAAGATTTTCGAAACCATAATCATCGAGGAATTATGGAAAGTACCAAGTTTACTTGCAATTTATGAAAGCATGTATAGGGTTTCAAAAATTGCCTCATCGCCCGGTAAAATAAAAATCATTAATTCAATTGAAGGCCAATACCCGGACTTTGATATCCTGATAAAAAAGACGAATATCGTTACTGAAAAACAAAAAATTGAACTGATACGTTATTTTATCCAAAATGGGAAATTACCTTCAAAATTAGAAGTCAAGTCCCAAGCGACAATGCAATTGATTACTTCCCATTTGTCAAAAAAGCCATCATTACTATTATTTTTACTTCAAGAATTTTCAAAAAGCCCATCAATTAGTAAAAATATTGTTACACTAGTTTCAACTAGATTGTTGGTTGAAAGTATTATAGAATCAATAGGCAGAAAAGACCAAGTTCTTAAGGAACTATTGCTGCTTTTTTTAAAACCTATTCCAAAGGAAGCAAGCCCAACGGAATTAACACTTTATGATACGTTGATTGTAAACTGGGTTAGCCCAAAAATCATAACTATCCAGAATTTCAAATCCACATTGAACCAAATAAATGAAATTAGTCCTACGTATTTTAAAATGGCCATCAGTAGTCTTGAAAAACTAAGGTCAGAGGAAAATATTTCTATAAAAAGGTCCGTGGTCGTGTCATATTTTAAAGAGTTGAAGGATTCCGACCAATTGATAAGCTCAAAAATAAATTCAATTCCGCAAGCGAAATCAGAAACCTTGGATTTTGAGGATTTTATGTATGATTTAAAGTATTTTATAAATTTTAAATCTTTTGATCGTTCCAAAAAAACAAAGAAAATTAAAGAATTTTACGTGTTATTTCACAAGTATAGGTATCATGTATCATTGAAACAAGAAATTCATACGTGGGCAAAGTCACATCAAAAGTCGGTGTCCTTGCTAAAATTATTTCCAGAAAAGAAAGGGGTTAAGATTCTGGATATTATTCATCCCAAATTATTGGTCAGAATAAAGCTTTTGAATTCAATTTTAGCAAAATTCAACTATGATTCCGTTCAGAAAGTCCTTAATCTTGATTCGGATAAAAAATTCCTGCTTAAAATCCTACAAATTTGGTCTACAAAAAATGTAATTGTTTATAATCCTAATGAGATAGTATATTCACTTTTGGAGGATGCCATCTCATTTTCATCCCTGGATGCTGTTGTGGTATTAGAGAAATTGGCAGAGGGCCTTCCTACGCTCGAAATAGAGGAAAGAAAGTTGGTCAATTTCATTTTATTGGCTGCTATACACAATGTACGGCCCAAGGAAATTATAGAAATACCTGAAAAAAGCCCACTATTTTTGGAAGAGGATGCCATCTACATCAATAATGCGGGGTTGATATTGATTTGGCCTTTTATTTCAACCCTTTTCAATAAATTAGGGTTACTTATAGACAATTCATTTATTGATGATTATAACTGTCAAAAGGCAATTTTACTACTCAATTTTTTCGTTTTTGATGAAAAACAGATCGAGGAGTCCGATTTAGTTTTAAATAAGATTCTATGCGGCGTTGATCTAAATTATTATGTTGATGTTACTTTAGAATTAAGCGATATTGAAAAGAATATATGTGCATCTTTGATAAATGCCGTAAAAATGAATTGGGAAAAAATGAGTGGTACTTCAACAACGACCTTTAAAGACTATTTTCTAAAGCGGGAAGGCTTTATCAATAAAAATAATAATGATTTTAGTTTAAATGTTGAAAGAAGACCCCATGATTTGTTATTGGAAACCGTTCCCTGGAATATTTCCATGATTCAGACCTCATTTATGAAAAATAGGTTACTTGTAAATTGGAAGGATAAGAAATGACAGCACCTAACTTAGCATCTGGCAACAATGCATTAACCGTAAAAAATGAAATCGACTGGCTCAATGGATATATTGAAAGTAGATTAGTTAATTATTTTGATGAAGCATATGAATTTGTTGCAGTTCCTCCACCAAGTTTGGTAGACGATCAAAGCAAATATGCCCATTTTATAAAGAAGTATCAATTAAATGCTATTGAGCGGTTAATTATTGCTGTTTGTATCGCTAATTATTTTAAACCTCAGGTTTTCGATAAGTTTTTAATTAAAAATAAAGCCTTGGATAAGCGATTCACTGAGTTTGGAGGCAAAATAGAGGGCTCTAATTCAATATTTGTTCCTACACTTGAAACAATTGCCTTTATCTTTTATGGGGATAATTTTGAATCTCGTTTTACGCTTCATGGTTTGTTTGATAAAAATCATATTTTTCGAAAACTAGATGTTATTCAATTTAAAAAAGACACAGATGATTTTTCTTTTTTATCCAATACCCCATATTTAACAGAGGAGTTCATTCAACTTTTTACGCTTGGAAAAAGTTTCAAACCCAATTATAGCAGTAATTTTCCGGCAAGCTTAATTGAAACACCACTTAATTGGGATGATTTGATCTTGAACACGGTCACCATTGACGAGGTTTTAATCGTAAATACTTGGATTGAAAAAAAGGTAGAAATTGATACTAACCAAATTTTAAACAAAAAAATCAATACTGGCTATAAATGTTTATTTTTCGGACCCCCAGGTACCGGAAAAACCCTAACAGCATCGCTGATCGGTAAAAAGAATAACAAGGATGTTTATCGTATAGATCTTTCGGAGGTGGTTTCTAAATATATAGGGGAAACTGAAAAGAATCTAGCTAGGATTTTTGATATCGCAGAAAATCGTGACTGGATCCTGTTTTTTGATGAAGCGGAATCATTGTTTTCAAAGCGGACAGGGGTGCAGGATTCAAAGGATAAATATGCTAACCAACAGACCGCATATATGTTGCAAAGGATTGAGAATTACAATGGACTTATCATTCTTGCTACCAATTTAAAACCAAATATTGATATGGCCTTTTCTAGGCGTATACAGTCGGTTATTAATTTTCCGCTACCCAATGCACAAGACCGTCAGAAACTATGGGAAAAGGCTTTAGGTGATATCTCTGAAGTGTCCGAAGCATTCATTAGGAAAATTTCATCCGGTTATGAATTGAGTGGAGGCGTAATTAAAAACGTTATTCAGTATGCATGGTTAATAGCACAGCAACATGACTCTCCAATTAGTGAAAATCATATACTTGCCGGGATAAGAAGGGAATTGAAAAAAGATGGTAAATATTTTGGCGATTAATTTCCCAAGGCATGTTCAATTTTTTTGTAGCATAGTGGAGAGGTACACATAAATTCAAGAAGTGCTTTATATTCCAAGCGTATAAAGGAAGTTTCTTCAGTGCAAAAGGAAGCCAAGTTGGAAAAGGCAAGACGGTCTCCAATGAGTACATCTTCAATTCTAACAAGAGATTTTATGTTAATTTCATTGACTGGTAACATGGAGGTTCCAGGTCTAACAAGAAATGCAAAATCTCCATTTGGCAGTATTTTTAAATCCTTTAGGGAGTATATTTTTTGATCACAAATTCTTGCAATTTCTATTCTATTTTCGTCTGGCAAAGAACCGAAAAATACAGAGGTGCTTAAATCGTTCAATAAATTATAAATGCCAATAAATTCATTTTTATATTCAAAATGTGATGTATTGAATAGATTTGCAATCTTGGAGCTGTCTTTTTGTAAGTAATACGTAAATTTTTCTTTTGAGATTTTCAAAATACAAAAAAATGCAGCTTGCCTGATAATAAGGTCATTATTAAAAACATTAGAAATGATTTCAATGGGCAAATGGTCAATCTTAAATTCTAAAAGCAAATCCATTACCCTTATTCGAACATAAACAGGCAAACGCATCTTTTCCAAGTTCAATAATTGTTTTAACCGATTTAGGGGATTCGTATGGGTTTGGGGAAAAAATTGGTTCAATCTGGCATGTTTATCATCGTAATCCAGGTCATCTATAACCGGTAAAACATATTCTTTAATCCCTTCGTCAAAAATGAGATCAACCATTTCTATCGCCAATATTTTTTTATCGTGAATATCATTTTTAATGATGTTCAATATTTTTAATATTTCATTTTTGTGAAGGAGAATAAAAGACAATTGGAAAATAGTTAATTCTAACTTTTTCAGTTCTTGTTCCAATAAGATCACTAATGTTTTTAGTGCTGGTTCATCCCGCAGGTCTATGATGGCGCATAGAAGCCAATTGTAATGATTTACTTCATCCTCTATTTTATTTTTGATTAGGATATAATTGGATGTACCAGTATTGGTATTATTCTCAATTATGCAATTAAAAATATCATTGGATACTGCTAATTTTCCGTCAATTAGATTGTACAAATAGGATTCAAAAGTTGGATAATTTGTTTTGGAGACAATGTCTATCAGCATTAATTTGGTCGGCGTTGGATATTGTTGATCCCCTATGGTTTTTTCGATATCCCTTTTGGATAGGCTAAAATCATAACCGATCAAAACAAGCAGTAAAATAAGACGTGGTGTAAACTCCAATTTTGAGGAAGAAACATAGGCTTTAAATTCTGGGGAGGCCAATTTTTGCCTTAGGGTAAGCATAAGATGGGAAACCACTTCAATACTTTCATCTTCAAGAAGTATTATACATTCATTAAAATGAATATCAAACCAATTTGAAGCGATATCGTTGATGAAGTCAATTTTTTTAGTACTGCTCTCGCTGCGGATATTTAAGCTGTTTTGTGAAAAATCATTGGTGAATTCGGTACTAAAATAAGTACTTCCTGGAAGCATGAGATTACCTAAAGAATTTTTTTCAATGGATTTTGTTTCAAGGTAATTGCTAATGAGATTATTAGGTGTCGTTTTAAATCCATGTTCAATTTTATAGTTGTCCAATGAATTGCCTATATAATCCTTATAGCTTTTCGTTACCTTGTTTATAGACCTAATCCAAAACAGACAGAGTACCAATAGCAAAGAGGTACAAATAATTTGAACAGCATTGGCTGGAGCCAGTAACTGAACTAGAATTAAGATTGCCCCGGTTAAGATCGCTCCATACTGTCTAGCTTTTCCTTCAGTGGCCGATTGTACAATGCTCTTTTTGTTATTTTCTATTGGTTGAAATAATAGTTTAAAGGAAGAATCTTCCATTGATCTTTTTACTACAATTAAATCCAGCATACTTAATACAATTATGATGAATATTATGGTTTCCAAACCATTAAATTGAAAGGAAATTACAGAGAAAACCACAGCAAGAATGGAAAATATGAGTAGGGAAATAGGTAGCAAAACAAGACCGAATCTTAAGCCGTATTTTTCTAGTAGTTTTCCTGATAAAAAGGTGTTCATTACAAACTCTATTGCTTTTGTGATTCCAAAAAAGAGACCAAAAAACTGCCCTAGGGTTTTAACATCAAAACCACTAAAGTACATTCTAGAAGCACTCAAAAAACTATAACTTACAATGATAAGTCCGGCCATTGAGCATACGGAGAGTATGAAAATTCGTTTAAAATAAGTAGTTCTAAAAATACTCACTTTTAGAGGAATTAGTTTCTTGGTCCGCTTTTCGTCATTATTGGATATTACCTTAGAATAGTTGTTGTTTATGCGTAGCTGAATAAGCATGCCCATAACAATGCCTAAAAGTGCGAACCAGAGTAGGTCTGATGCAATGGGGATTACACTTAATAAAATCGGAACCGTCATATAACTGATTATAGCTGCGCAAACAGAACCCGATGCGATAAGACTATAAAGTCTTTTGCCTTGACGAAGGTTGAACAATTTCATTATTAATCCACTTACCACCAATGCAATAAAAGAGGCTATGGGCGTGTATAGGATAAATCCAACAAATGCGAATACTTTTGTGTACGGACTATAATCAATACCAAGTTTAAGAAGTAGGGTGAAAATGGAAATGGCCGTGTAAATAAGTATGGAATGTGTTCTGAATTTTAATTTTTTACTTGATGCCGAAAAAATAAAAGTGGTTAAAATTCCTATAATTCCAGAACATAAATACGCATAGCTTAGGTAACTTAAATCAAAAGCTGAAAGAAACACGGCGTTGATGTAAGAATTGTAATAGGATATAAAAATGCCAAAGAAAAGTGATTGTAGGAATAGGGGAAGTATCCGAGAAACCTCATCGATTCTAAAATTCAATACCTTGCTTAATTTATAAAGCATAATAGATAAATTTTTAAAGTTTCATCATTGTAAGGACCAAATTAATTTTAGGAAGTGGTTTAAAGACCCCTATAAGTTCCTTTTCATATGTAAAACCTAAATCCAGAAGGGTAGTTACCATCCATGGGGACGGGTAGGAAAGTAAGGTTCGGACATTCATATCTTTACAGGTTTGTATCCAGAATTTGATTATCAACATTGGGATGCCTTTTTTTGTATAATTGGGGTGTATAACTAATCGTCCTGTTGAGGCAACCGGTGGCCTCATAACAACAAAGTCATCATTTTCTCTGTTATAACGGTAGGCATACCAGTACTTACCACGTTGAATTGGAGACGAAAAATGCTCTGAATAAGGTAAATCTAAAATAGATTCGTTCAAAAGAAGACGGTGGCATGCAATTAATTGGTTATTAACTATAATTCCACAATGAATTGAGGCTAGGTCCTCAATTTCGTCTTGTTTACTGTAGAATTCTTGGGTAATTAGATCTTTGTGGTGAATGCCCCAACAATAGGCCCTTAAATTTAAGATTTCATCCTTAAAGGCTTTAAAATCAATAAGCTCCACGTTGAACATATCTTCTAAAATCATGTTCTTTCTAAAAATTAAAGTTGGTGCGTAGCATTATCCCTCTTTTATTTTGCAGATAAACTGAAGAGGAAGTAATGTTATTAGCGGTTCTGATGCCAGGGTGATAAAATTCCTCGTCCAAAAGATTGTTTATAAGTATTCCAATATTAATGCCCTTAAATAGTTCCAGATTTACGTTGGAATGTAGGGTCAAATAAGATTCTACTTCATTTAAAGGATTTGAACTACCAGCGGTATTTTGCCCGGTTTTACGGGTGCCAACATAATTTGCCCGAAAGTTCACGTTTAATTTTTTAAGTAGTTTTACATTAAAGCCTGCGTTTGTTGAATGGCTGGGTATGTCACTAATTCTGAGATCAACACTTTCGTCCAAGGGTTCGGTAAAGGTATAGTTGGCCCAGAAGTCAAATGCCTTGTGGGCATAGTTAAGATTTGCCTGCAAACCTTTGATGTTGTTACCTTCGATAGAAGTTTGGTTTTGGGTTAAGCCATTGCCTACCGATATTTCAGAAACGACGTTTGAATAGATAGAGGAATATGCGTTTACCTCGAAATAAAAATTCTTGATAGGCTTAAGAATCATTGAAAATTCAATATTTTTTACTTTCTCTGGTTCCAGACCTGGATTTGCGATTCGTGTATCCGTAGTGGCATATTTGGTCAAAAATGAAGCATCCTTAAAAGCCTCGGAATAGATGGTTTTAAAGGTGAATTTTTCTTTACTGAACACTAAGGCCGCCCTAGGGTTGAATACGAAGCCAAAACCACCATTTGTGCGTAGTCTGTTGTAGTCTACCCGGCCTCCTAATGTTAACGCTAGACTATTTGTGATGCTATATTTTCCTTGGGTATAGTACCCAACATCTAGCTTATTGGAATTGTTTCCGCCTGTAGTTCCGATGGGGGTAGTCGCAGGAGCGGTTTCATCGGGAAAGGCCTCGGAATTTTGTAAATAATTTAATTGAAAGATGCCTTGTCTTATTTCCAGACCTGTTATCAAATTGAATTTATTTTTTTTATAAAATAGTTTTAATTCATTTCTCAACTGATTTGATGACCGATAGTAATATGTAGAGGATATGGACGGAGGGGTAAGATCAATCAAATTTTGAAGGCCTAATTGTGCTGTGTTGAAAGTATTGGCTCTGGATAAGTTGGTAGCACCATCTAAATTATGTAGCCGATAGGATGCCAAATTGGTGATTAAAAGTCTTTGATTTATTTTTTTTTCATATTTGACGAATATTGAATTGTTGTTGGTTATCCATCGCGATAACTCCTCGGAAGCTATTCGGGTATTTCTAGGATACCAAGGAATTGCGCCGGCATTGGTCTTATAACTTTCCAGGCCAAGAGTAAAATTTTCAATTTTCAGTTTGGTGTTGAAAAACCAATTTTTAACAGAATTGTTAAATCCTAGACCAGGGTTTTCTTCATAAAATGACTGGTCTATCGCTTTCATTTGGTCTGCTCCGGTTTGATTAAGGGCTACTGTCGGGTTTGCGGCGGACAGATCGTAATCAAAAAAATTGGAGGTACTTCCGTTTTGGTTAATGAAGGTTTGTGCTTCATCTCCATTGAGTGCTGGAAATGCATTTAGGTAATCATAGGAATTGGGATCATAGTTATATCCGTTATCCGTTAGGTCCATTTCAGACGATTGAAAGAGTCGTCCTGTGACGGTAAAATAACCATCCTTTATTTTTCTTGAAACCGTAGCGTCAACAAAATTGGTGTCCCAGCTGCCAAAATTAGTTTGTATATCTGCAGAGAATTTTTTGTCCTCTTTAAAGAGTGCGTCTTTGGTAATAATGTTGATGACGGCCGAAAAGGCGTTTGCCCCATACATGGTTGATGAAGGTCCATAGATTACTTCTATTTGTTTAATATTTGATAAAGCAATTTGTCTGTTAAAAACGGCATTGTCAGAATTCAAATCATTCTCTTCAATACCGTCTACCAACAATAGGAATTTATCATTAAGCGTGGTACGATAGCCCCTAGGATAGAGCAAGGAATAGGCAGGTCCATTTCCTTTCGCAATAGAAAAACCAGGGATGTCATGAAATATTTGCTCAATATCCAGATAGCCCCTGTTTTTTATTTGTTCTTGTGTTAAAACAAAAATCGTGGCAGGTGTTTCTTCAAGTGTTTCTTCGAACTTAGACACCGATGTTACCGTAATACCTCCGTAATTTTTATACTTTTTAACCAGTTCCCTAAAAATGTAAGGATCATTGGACCTAAAGTTGTAGTCGGAGTTGAAATCCAATAAAGCGTTTACATCAGCAATTGCCAAATCCATTGAATCCATCATTATCGAATTCATCGCAAGAAGTCGTAACGCATCTTGATATAAAATTTCATTTTTCTTTAAGGTTTCCAAACAAGCCCTAAGGCGTGTATTGACCTCGTCGAATCTTCCGACATTATATTCGTTTTCAAGAATATTCAAGTCACAGGTTAATTGGGGCTCCTGTCCAATTATTGAGGAGAATTGAAAAAATAAAAAATAAAAAATAAAGCCTCTTTTTAATTCAATTGGTGTCATGGGATTTATTTAATTGTGTTATTATATCAGTTGAATCAATGAACCAATACCTAAGGAACGAATCTTGGGAAACGCTGTAGATTTTCTTTTGAAAATCATCAAAATAAAAATCCTTGACCCAACTTGTATGTCCTTTCAGCGCTATAAAATCATCCGGGTTATTTAGGTCTGCCACATTTATCGTGTTGTCATAGCTCGACGTGATAATTAGCGTTTCAGTTTTTGTTTCGTAAAATGCTATTTGTGATATTTTGACATTTTTATGGTTCGTTATTTCAGTTAATAAACGGGGAGGTTTATTTTGATCTAGTTGGTAGACATGCACTTTGCCTTTATTTGAGCCTGTTGCAATAAGACCTGAATTTGATAAATTAATTGCGCTAAGGTCAGTTGTTCCTTTAACTGTTCCCAAGGGCTTTGAGACAATTTTACCATTTGCAACACCTAATTTAAAAAGTGCGATTCGATTTTTTTGATGAATAGCTATAACATCATTAGTGCTGAATATGCCTAGGCTCAAAGTATCTACCTGTGGTAAACTAGAAGTATCACTGGTTGCAAACGTTGTCATGTTCACAGCATGTATCTGTTCTCCTTCTGCTATGAGTAGATGTTCAACGTCATTTGATATAAAGGAACTTACGAAATGGACTTTATTGGGATAGTTAAAATACTGGGTTGGGCGGAGGGAGTTATCACTATCGTAAATAGTTACTTTACCGTCATTTGTGCCAAGAATCAAGTGCCCATTTTTAGAGTAATAGAGTGCGTCTACGTTGGTGGCCAAATTTGAATTGACCACGGTAAATCCTTTTGTATTTTCTTTTAACAAGATAACTTTACCGCTGTTGTCCAATACTGCGGTCATGTTGTTTTTTGGGGATTTTATAATTTTAGAAAGGCCAAGACCATGCTGATAAAATGTTGTTTTTAAATTTTTACCTTCAAATAAGGATCTGTTCAAAGCACTGTATATTTGATTTTGTCTTTTTGAGCCAAGACTATTTTCAATAAACAATAGGTGTGAATTTACAGCTTGTGAAATACCAATTTCAAGCTGTTTCAGGTCAAAGCTTTTTTCAGATTCAAAAGCCATTTTGATGGCATCCGAAAGTTGTTTAAGGCGTTTGGCCTCAAACTCTTCTTCTTGCGCTTTCTTGGATGCTTCTTTGGCAACTTGCGCAGCTATTTTTTCGTTTTCAGCACTTGACAAAGCTTGGTTTCTGGACACTTCAGCGGAGTCTTTTGCAATCAATGCTGCAATCCTGTTTTCTTCTGCTTCAATAGATTTTATTACTGCAAATTGTCGTGCAATATTGGCAGAGTCACGGGCATTTACAGCGATTAGAGCATTTTTTACAGCTCTGTTTCTTAATAGATTTGCGGAGTCTTTAGCAACAATTGCTTCGTTTTTGTTGATTTCGGCTTCAACTGATTTTTGCGTGGCCAATTCGGTCGCAGCAACGGCCTTTTGCTTTTCTATCCATGAGAAAACGACCAAAAACAAACAAATTACGAACGCTATACTGATGAAGGTAGTAAACTGTTTATTTCTTTTTATTCGTTTTGCTTGAGCTGCATTTTTGCGTAGTATGTCTTCATCAAATTTATGTTCACTTATTTGCAAGAAATTGATGGCTCTGGAGTAGGATGAATTATATTTGGAGCCCCATTCCTCGGTGGGATTTTGAGTTTCCTTCCATTTTAGGGTAATTTCTAATTCAGGATTGACCAGAAGTGATCCTTTTCCGTCCTGGTAAAGTTCAGCTGCCTCACAAAGGTTTTTGTAAATTTTGGAAGATTCTATTTCTTCCTTGATCCATATGTTTAATCTACTCCATAATCGTAATAAACTTTCGTGTGAAATATCAATAATTGTCGAATCCTTTATGCTAACGGATTCTTTGGGAAATAAAAAGGCCCGGTTGTGAGATCTAAAAACATCGATAACTCTTTTCAGATCTTTTTTTTCGGCAGCCGTAATTTCTAGAAGACGGGCAAATGAAATGGGATTTTTGGTAATCTGCAGGTTATCAAAGTTTACTAAGACTTGAAACATTTTCTTACAGACCTTTTTTTCTTCTCCGACCAATTCTTCAAAGGCTTCTTCTGCATGGTTTGAAAGCGCTTTTTCCATAGTTCCGATGGCCTTGTAATGATGAGTATCTATGTAACCTTTACCGTCATTATTTGTTTTCCATAATTCAATGGTACGCATCATTGCGTGTTGTAAGACCGACAGTGGTTCTTCCGTTATATCAATACTTTGAGTAAGGATTTTTAGGAATTCATCAGATATTTTATAATTGTAAACACCTAAGGGACCTAGGATCGCTTCTTTGTATTGATTTTCAGTTAGTCTTGGGACCAAATATTGAGATTTGTTTAAGGCCTCTGTTAATCCTTTAAATTCCGTGCAGCTTCCCAAAAAGTCGGATCTTAATGTTAATATAACATAAATTTTATGTTGATTGTTTTTGATCGACTCTAGTAAGAGTTGAACAAATAGTGCAACCTTATTATCTTTTTTGGACAAACTAAATAACTCCTCAAATTGGTCGACGATTATTAAATAATTACCAGTGTACTCTGGCTCTATTTCTTTTAGCGCATCGTAAATTGAGAAATTCGTTGAAACGAAACGTTCAAAAAAAGAAGGTCGAAGTTCCTCTTTTTGATAGTCAGTTAAGTTGTTGGTGCTCAGCAGGGTTGTGATTAACTTGTCTATAGGATTATAACCCGGCGTAAATAGACCTATTTTCCAATCGGCTTTTCCATCAAAAAGCATTTTTTTCTTCAATTCAGGAATAATACCAGACTTGATCAACGAAGATTTACCGCTTCCAGAATATCCAATTACGGCGGCAAAATTTGTCTCTTGAAGTTTTTTGACAATTTCTTCGATTTGTCTTTTTCGTCCAAAAAATAAATGAGTTTCTTCAATTTCGAAAGCTCTTAGTCCTACAAAAGGATTTTTTAAATCAGACACATTAAAAAAAGGTTAGTTCGTTTTTGAAATTTTAATTCTTGTAAAAACAAGCATTAGTTTTAGGAAACTTTGAAGATTTTTCATTTGGTACAAATCCTTAGAAAAGACAAAACAGAATGTAGAGAAATCCTTTGAATGGTCTCCGTTAGAATTTGTAACCTACAATTAATAGGTGGAGAATAATAAAAATAGTTATTGTTTACCAACATTGTCCGAGGTTATCTGCACAAATGTAACGGTAACCAAATGATAAAATTTATCCGATGTAATAAGTGAGCCCTTTGGGTAATGGTTATGCCTATTGTTAGATGAACGATAAAAGTTTGAAAGGGAATTTCTTCAATTTATTTTGGTTTTCAGACTTTAGAATGTGGAGTTTGTAAAGACATTTGCTATTTAGGTATGCGAACGCGGAATATTATAATTGTTAGGGGTATAATGCAGGGCAAACTCATACTTTTACACTAGGAACTTTTAACAAATAACTTTGGTTCCAAGCAGCTATAAGTCCTTTGCCCGGGATTCCCTGTTTTTCCGATTTTTCATCTTTAACAGGTTCAGGGCCATTTATAAAAGCACCGAATAGTCATGGGCGGCATTTCCAGTTCTTTTTCTTGATGCGTACCCACTGAAACCCGCGTCCAAAAGTCCAGTGCAGTTTATTCTCGGCGCCCCAATGCGAGCGGATATTCTTTTGATATTGACGGGCCTTGTTCCCCAAGCTTGAAATATAATAGCGGTTAGCGCTCTCCGTTGGCCTGTCGGAGTTTTTAAATTCCTTGATACGTTCAATTTTAATGATTTGGTTTATGTTTTTCCATTCGTCGTTTTGATTTCCAATGAACAAAAATTAGGATATGACGCTATATTTCCTGGTCTTTATCCGTCCGTGCCCCATATCGATATCGGTATGTACCTCCAAATGTTTAGAGAATCTGAACTCATCCACTACTTCTTCCAAGAGCTGTTTTTGATTTTCCTTTACCGCCAAAATATAATCGGCTTTATATTCAATGATCTTTTCGGCGATGTCCGTTTGTGTCCCCATGGCATCGATGGTTATGATGTTCTCTTGAATCATCAATTTGTCCAGTAACTCCGGGATAGGGGTGATCCTGTTCGGTTTGTTGCTCACCCTTACCTGGCCTAGGACCAGGTTGTTGTCGTTCACCAAGGCCCTTATCATTTGGTCAGGTGATTTTTCCCCTTTCGTTTTTGCACCGCGCAAAGTTTTACCGTCGATCGCTATGACTTGCCCTTTGCCAAGTTGCGAAATCGAATTTACACATTCCATTGAACAGCTTTCGAATTGATGGCTGTCTGTTGAGGAGAACACCCTGTTTATAATGTACAGGGAAGTAATTCTGTTCTTGAGATTTAAAAATCCCCTAAGAAAAGCTTCTTTTGAGTCGGCAAACTCGTTCATTTGTTTCCAGGTTTCCGCCCCACAGACCACTAAAATGGTCCCGATAAGGAGGATGTCGGCCAAATCATGTAATTGGTTTACATGGCTTTCTAGGGTCTTCTACACTACCGAAAATACTTATTATCCCACTATCTTTATGGATACTTCCAATGTATTAATTGTAAGGATAATGTATAATTTAAGATAACATAAGCATTCATTGCTGTCCCATTAAAATCTAAAATTGTTCTTTCAAATATTTGAAATATAGATACAGAGGTTTTTCGGGCGAACGGACCTGAAAAACATGGCTTTGTATCAGATGAATCTGATAGGATATGTTTCAAGATAAATACGTTTTCGCTCAGTCGGTCTCGTTTCTTAATCGGAATAAGTTCAATCGTATTGTCGCCAAGTATGAAGGGGACAAATATGTGAAGCATTTCAGCTGCTGGAATCAGCTCCTTGTTTTGATGTTCGGCCAGCTCTCCAATCGTGAAAGTTTGAGGGGTCTGATTGTCGCCTTGGACGCCCATCACTCCAAATTTTACCATTTGGGAATGGGCAAGAATGTCTCAAAATCATCTTAGGCAAGAGCCAATCAGGATAGGGACTATCATATCTTTGAAGAGTATGCTTACTATTTGGTAAACCAAGCAAGAGAGAAGCGTACCACCAACATCTTCAATCTCGGGGTAACGTTTACGCTTTCGACTCGACGACGATTGACCTATGCCTTTCCGTATTTTGGTGGGCAAAGTTCCGTAAGAGAAAAGGAGGAATCAAAGTGCATATATTGTATGATGTAGAAACACAGATACCGACATTCTTTCATATTACTGAAGCTTCTGTACACGACTCAAAGGCTATGAAAGAAATCCCCTATGAACCAGATTCTTACTATATATTTGACCGAGCTTACAATAACTTTAAGATGTTGTACAAGATCCATCAGATAGGAGCTTACTTCGTTATCAGGGCAAAGAAGAACCTTCAATACAAATCCATCAAATGGAAACGCAGGTTGCCCCGGAATGTACTTTCAGATGTGACAATTGAATTGACCGGATTTTATCCGAAGCATTACTATCCCGGGCCGCTTCGCTTGGTCAAATACTGGGATGAGGAGCAAAACCGTGAGTTAGTTTTCTTGACCAATGCCATCCAGATCTATGCCGCTATATGCACATACTGCCTGGTGGCAATCGTTCA
>Ga0222651_1000891_pt1 | contig 16237 bp, 9 predicted proteins | sample AntAcemetagen369_FD_179855 | JGI IMG/M metagenome (GOLD analysis project Ga0222651, IMG submission 179855) | Saline water microbial communities from Ace Lake, Antarctica - #369 | ecosystem: Environmental > Aquatic > Non-marine Saline and Alkaline > Saline | place: Antarctica: Ace Lake | collected...
AAATTAGCGTGTAAATAGACCGCACCGGGAATCCCAGCTTCTGGGGCATCCGCGAGCACCAGGAGAAATTCGCCCGCTGCGATTATCGTCCCAGCCGGGAAGGACCATTTTCCCGGCTCGGTCGCATCCTCACTCAGCGTCCACCCAGTAAGATCAACCGACTCCCCTCCATTATTATAAAGTTCAATCCAGTCTGAAGGGTCGTTGGTAGGCAGAGCAGGCTCCACCACATCTCCGTTTGGCTCCCGAACCCCGGCGAAATACTTCACCTCCGAGCCAGTCTCAATCAGGGTCACATCAGGGCCCCCAGACCGATCCATCTTCAAAGAAAAATCAAGCCGCATATCCCCGCCAAGCGTCCGATTATTTACCTGCACCGCGATCGTATTCGTCCCTTCGACCAAGAAAGCCGCCGCCGAAAGCAAGGTAATATTCTCTCCTGACACCCCCGCCTCACTGGCACGGTGAGAGATCTGATCATGGTAGATGTGAGCCTTGGAGGCCCCCATATTTCGTCGGGCCAATTCCACCCCGTTCAGCCAAATAATGAAGCCATCATCATAACGAATCGCAAAATTCAAGGACTCAATCCCACCAACTAAATCACTCGTCACTTCAAAATCCTTTCGAATATAGAGGGAGGGCGAAACATTGAAGAGTTCACTCGCTAGATTGGTTTCAATGGTGCCCAGAAAGAAACCAATCGGCATCCCGCTTGATTCCCAACTCCCATCATCGAAACCACCCGACCACCAAGGTTCACCAACGCCTGCATAGGGTTGATTATGGGAATCCCAGCGAAGGTTTCTTGGTGCATGGGTCGTCGCGATCTCGTTTACGACAACTTTCGCCACGACCGGACAAAGAAGAACTGTGATCAGAAACGGGAGCAATTTAGGTCTCATTGAGGAGTGACCTACTGCCGCAGAAGTGCTTTTTAAAGCCTCTTTTTAAAAGTGGTAATCTATCGTCAAAGTTAGACAAACCAGCACCAGCAGGAAAACTCTGAGACGACTAAATTCCCGCCACTGGTCTGAAAACGGTCCCTCCCCAGCTCCTCCAAATACGAGTGATGCAGAACTAAGGTTGCGACCGAATCAGAACAGTCAAAACAACGAAACATGAAAAAATACCATCTCAGCGTCACCCTCCTCATCGCCTTCCCGGTTGCTTCTGAAGCCGCGATCGTCTCATTCGAGGCCGAGTCCGGAACCCTCGGATCAGGCCTCGCCATACAGAGCGGTGCCGAAGCTCCCAACGCCTCCGGCGGCTCGGCCATCGTTCAAAACGGCACATCCAATCTCAGCTCACCTTTCTCTGAAAACGAAGTGGCCACCTACACGGTCACCTTCGAGACCGCAGCCACCTACAATCTCTGGATCAAAGTGGGAACAGATCGTGGAACAAGCATTAACGGAGAAGACAGCGTTTTTATGGCGGCTCGTTTTGGCGGGATTGATGTCACCTCTGACACCGCGGCCGATTGGACCAGCATCAACCGCTTCCGTATCGCGCAGGATACTTTCGCTTGGTTCAACGTCTCCGCCGGAGCCGCTCCAACCGGAGGTGGTTTCAACACCAACTCAGCGACCTTTGAAGTCACCGCCCCGGGCGATCAAACATGGCAACTCGGTGGCCGAGAAGCGAACTTCCGCATCGATGCCATCGCTTTTGCGAGCACCAATGAGTTCGACGGACTTAGCGCAAGTCAGACCATCGCCCGTCTTGATAACGCACTCATTCCGGAACCTTCCTCCACCCTCCTCCTCGGACTCTTTTCAACCTTCCTCTTAGGGAAGCGTCGTCGCGCCTGAGCTTTCATCAGCGCTTGGACCACCCCCCCGTCCAAGCGCCCCCTCATCTCTATGGCTTTTTTAAAGACAACACTTCATTGGGCTCTCGGCCTCGGCCTCGCGACTTCCATCGTCGCCACCGGTTTTGCCGAACCCATAAAATTGAAATGGCATCATTCCTACGCCGAAGCGCTCGCCGAAGCGGAGCAAAAGAAGAAGCCCATCTTCCTCGCCTTCCGGTGAGCTCCATGAGTGAACGGAAGAAACTTTGATGCGCAGGTCCTGCGCACCGACCCTATCTCACCCCGAGGAAAACTCCTCTCCCAATTTGTCCTCGCTCGAATCAATGACATGCGTGGGATCGATCTTAGGCGCTTCGATTTCGATCGTCACAATGCCGTTTTCTACTTCATCGTGAATGCAAACCAAGACATCTACCTCCGCTACGGTGGGCGGAATGCTTCATCATCGGACGCCTACCTAAATCTCGATAGCCTGCAAATCGCTCTCTCGCTCGCCCTCGAGGAACATCAGAACTTTCAAACTGGCAAACGTCCACCCGATGCAAAAGAAAAGCCCATTTTCCCAAACGACCTTCCCGGACTACGAGAGAATGTTGTCCAACGTAATCGCTGTGTCGAATGCCACCACATCGCGCACTTTGAAACGACCGTCGCAGAGAACCTCGGACAGCTCGTCAAGAAACGGGACCTCTATCGCTACCCGGAAATCGAGAAACTCGGTATCCACCTCAACATTCCCAAAGGACTCCTCGTCGCCCGCGCCGAGGCCGGCGCAAAAGAAGCCGCCCTTTTCCCCGGCGATCTCATTCAAAAAATCAATGATAACACCGTCCTCACTTTGGCTGACTTGCAATATCGACTCGATCAAGTCGACCGAGATGCCAAACACCTCAACCTCGCCATCCTGCGTCATGGTCAAACCAGATCACTCACCCTAAAGCTTCCGTCAGACTGGTGGGTCACTGACCTCAGCCATCGTAACTGGACGGTCAACCCACTCGTTTTCTTCGAAGAAAAACCTCTGGGCGAACAAGAGAGAAAAAAGCTCAAAATTCCTCCAGGTAGCTTTGCCTCCCGCATCACCGAGGTCCCGCTTGATGCTCTCCTAGAGGTCGCTCACGAACTCAAAGAAGGCGATATCATCACCGCAGTTGATGGGAAAACCAAAGACCCCTTTGGCCTTGGAGCCAAGATCTACATCAAGCTTTCTCACAAATCGGGCAGTGCCCTCCAACTTACGATCTTGCGCGGCGGCAAGAAGCAGACCCTCCCCCTTCAGACCATAAGACAGATCTTCCGCCGGGTCGAAGAATGACTTTTCCCTCTGTTCATCCCATGACTGCCCTCATGAAAATCCCCCTCGCTTTCTTCCTCGCCGCCCAAGCCACTCAACTGGCTGCGGCCCCACCGACCGGAAGCGAAACTCTCCCCGTGGAAGCACAGCAAGAAATCAAAAAGGCCGCTTCCGATCTCGCTGACGAATGGATAGCGACCATCGAAACTCTTACATCCAAAGAGAACCCTCATCTTTCGCTTTCCCAGTTGATACAAAAGATGATGCCACATGGCTTCGCCAAAGTCGGCGACCTCACCTCCCGCGATGCTAAAGATCCACCCGGACGATGGGACATCCGCCGTCGCGAAAACGCCGCAAAGGCGGACCGAAAATTCGTCAAAGCCCTCCAAGCACACACCACCGACCATCTCACTCATCAATCCTTTGCGAGCGCCCTTGAGTCCCTCCTCGCCGTCTCCCCCAACAAACTCATCCCGCTTGACGCGAACCACGATGGCAAGATTACCCTCGTAGAATTTGCGCCCAGCTCCCCTCTCACCCAGAACGAGGAAACCGACTCCGACGGCTTCACAAAAAACCAACGGAAACGTTTCGCAACCTATGACGACAACGATAACGGAAGCATTGAAGGAGCCGAAATAATCACAAGCACCTCCCGAACCCGCCATACCATGCGAGCCAATATGCTCGCCGTTCTCATCCACCGCGCAGACCTCGATCAAGACTCATCCTTGTCTCAAAGTGAACTTGAGAAACTTCTCCCCAAGGTGACCAAAATCCCCAAAGCAGTCCCCATTTCCGAAGCTCTCTTTTGGCTCCGACGTCTCGACTCCGACGACTTAACTTCACTTCACAAAAAACTGCTCCAGAAGCGATAAGGGTCGACGACACGCTCCCTTCTCACCTTCCTTTTCTTTTCTTGATCGTCGTCGCAACAACCCATTGCCACGCGGACCGCAATCTTGACGTTTCCTTCAAGCCAAAAGCCATCAAAGTTGGCAAGGGTAACCCCCGATCACCTTCAATCTGGCAATCTTAAGAAGCTCCCCTCTTTCCCTAAAACCATCGAGGAGTTTTCGACTCCCCAAGGTGACCCTCGATTGAAACCCGAACCACGCCGCAATTGACCGCTCAAAGATGTCAATTCAAGACTCATCCTTTCCCTTGAAAAAATACAAAGTACGGCAACCATCTTAGCAGTTCAAACATCCATGAAGAAACTCTCTACCCTTTTGGCTGCAGCCTTCATTCCCTGCAGCCTTCCTGCCGAACTTGTCATTAACGAAATCCTCTTTGATCCCTCGCCGGATAATGACGTCAACCAAGACGGAATCTACAATTCCGGTGAAGATGAGTTCATCGAAATCGTCAACACTGGAGCACTCGCAATTGATTTAGGCGGCTACCAACTCACCGACGCCGGTGGCGACGCTTACACTTTCCCAAATATCATCATTCGCCCTCTCGAGGCCGTTGTTCTTTTTGGAGGCGGTAATCCTCCTTCCCGAATCAACGATGCCCAAGTTCTCCTTAGCGATATGACACTCAACAATGATGCCGGGACCATTACCTTTTTGGACGGCACTTTCAACGTGATCCAAACCGTCTCATGGTCAGCCAATTCCGAGGCAGAAAACCAATCATTCAATCGCGACCCCGACCTTACCGGAGACTTTACGGCCTTCTCGGCCATCGCAGACGCCTTCGGGACTGAAACTCCCGGCCTCACCTCTAACGGAGACTACTTCGACCCTTCGGTGCCTCTTCTCGGAATCACTCCAGAGTCCGATACCATCAATGAATCGGGAGCGGGAAATACCATCACCAAGACCATCACTCTCAGCAGCGCACCGGAGTTCTACCCGCTTGAGATCAGTCTCGAATGTAGCGACACCTCCGAGGCCACCGTCCCAGCCAATCTTTTGATCGAGAGCGGACTCACCGGAACCTTCACCGTGACTGCCGTCGATGACACGATTCCCGATGGAAATCAGTCTGTGACCATCACGGCCACTTCCCCAAACTTTCGCACTGCCGTCGCCTCCGTAGTCGTCGCAGATGATTCTGACGCCAGAACCCTCCTTACCAGTCCCATCCTTATCACGCAATTCCACGAAGGCCCCGTCCACAGCAACTACATTGAACTTACAAATGTTTCCGACCAAGCAGTTGATCTTTCCTCCTTCATTTTGACTGGCTGGGTGACCGCTGCAACCGAAAATTTCAAAACGATCGGCAACCTTCCGATAGACGGACGGGCTCTAAACCTCTTCGGTATTTTAGACCCCGGTAACAGCGTCGTTGTCACGAGTAGCGACGCCACGACCCCTATCCCTTCTGCTGCTGCAGACTTCATCTCACAACTTGCCTTCTTTAACGGTGATGACTCGATGGTGCTCTACCGTAACGCAACCGGAAACCCTGCCAACATTGCCGATGCTATCACCTTCACCAACGACGGCAACGAAGGTTCCGCACGAGGCTTCGTGAGACTCAATCGAGTAGCGGGCTACGACATTCAACCAGGAACCTCCCTCCTCAACTACGACTACGTCTGGCAAGAAGTAAGCATTGAAGACGTCGAGGTAGCGACCGCCGAGAGCGACTTATTTCTCGGCACAAGCTCTCTGGGACAAGCGCGTCCAAGCGTCACCTTAGCCGCTGACCAAAACGCCATCCTTGAAAGTGGGCCCACTAATTCAGCGGAGTTCACCCTTACCCTAAGTGAACCACCGGCGAGTTATCCTGTCATCATCACCCTTTCGACCAACAACCCGACAGCCCTCACTATTCCAAGTACTATTGAGATTACGAGCGGAGTAGAATCGAGGTTTCTTGTCACTGCCATTGATAATAATTTTCCAAATGCCGATCGCGAAATCGTGATTCTCGCACGCCCCGGGATTAACTATATTCCGAACTTCGCACCACTCACGATTGTGGGCGATGACGATGCCAGGCCAGACTCGGAAAGCCCGCTCCTTTTCACCCAAATCATGGAAGGCTTCGGCAACAGCGACTACGTTGAAATCACCAATGTTTCAGATCAAGACGTGGATCTTGGAGAATACATCTTCACGGCTTGGTATGATCCGGGAACTCTAGATTTCAAAGACCCCACTAAGCAACCCTCTCGCCAGGAACCACTGAGCGGGATCTTACCAGCAGGCGCCGTCCTCACTCTCGCAAATGAACAGGCTACGACACCGTTTACCCCGGACCAAGTATCCCGAGCGAGCTTCGTGGCGCGCTTCTCTGGTAACGATAGCTTGGTTCTCTACAAAGGTGAGATACAGCCGCTGAACATTGTCGACGCCCTCGTTGCGACCACCAACGGGGGAGAATTCGTCGGCAAAAGCTTCATTCGCACCAGCGTTCAGCAAGGCTTCGACCTCAATTCGGACGCTACCGTTCTTGACTTCAGCAGGGTCTGGATCGAAGTGACACTCAGCGACGTTCAAAATGCCACGAGCGGCCTCGATGCTTTTCTCGGGACGACCTCTCTGGCTGGATCCGTTACGTCCGAGAGTTTGGCAATTCTTAACGTTTCCTTAGATCGTGAAAATGACCGGATGACTCTTATTGTCCGGGGACTCCGAAATAAGACCTGGCAACTGGAATCATCGCCTGATCTAGGAGAAAACACTCCTTGGATGGAGGTCACCCAAGGATACTCACGATCCGAGAACGACGATGGCTCCGAAACCATTATTTTCACAAATGCTTTCGAAAATGATCCAACCCTGCTTTATCGCTTCCGCGAAATAAGTCCTTCCCAAGACTGAATACTATGGAAGATGTCGTTCTTCCCAGACGGAACCAGTCAGCAACCTCCCTGGAGGTTCGAAAAGACTTCAGCGCTCCCTCCGCTTGTTGGAGAACTTCTGGAAGCCCGCACCACGCTCCGAGTCACGATGCATCAAAAAGTATTTCATTTGGAGTCCCGGTCCAAACCCTTGCTCCTCGACATCGATCAAGCGGTCATCCGCGTTGCCGATCAACGCAAACACCCCATCGTTTAGGCTGATTTTCTGCAAGCTGGTTTCTAGTTTCAACAGAACCAACTCGCGATTTCCTGCGAACTTAAAGTCACCTGAGTTCCCCCTAGAAGAATGATCAATCGTCTCAATATTCAACAAGGCCCTTTCTGGGATAACCTCACCATCCTTTCGGCATGCCACCTCGGTTTCACCACCCCGACCAATTCAATTGCCACTCTTGTTAACACCTCAAATGCCTTCATGGACCAGTCCCTCTTCGTGGTTCCCTCCGCAGGGTTGACGGTCAGCACAAATCGATTCCACGACGTCTTCTCAATCACCGATCCCTCGGGGTTGAAGATGATCTCACGCAGCCGTCAACTCGGCCTCGCCTGGCTTCCGCGATCACCCGAAAACCGAAAGAAGTTAGCTCTTTTTTCAAAGGCTTTCGAAGAAGGTCAATTTGGGTCTGACGTGAAAGCCCCTAGCGTCGCAAAACCCGATCTTTGTCCCTGCTGTTCCCAGGCAGCAAAGATGCGCGTCCATTTCGGCTTACCAAATCCCATCGCTTCCATCCTAACTTTCTGTTCACGGAGTGGCATTGAGCTAACCGTTACCACTGGGAACACCGAGGGATCACTCACCATTTCTCACCTGCCCGAGACCCTCGAGATTAAAAATGATCATCTGATCTCGGTTGATTCAAGAAGCCGTATCGACATCGACTTCAGTCATCTTCACGCAATTTGCCTGGGCCAAGATTTCTTGGAAGCCAATGCCCAGCAAACGATCACCCTCTTCGACTCACTCGGCGTCCCCACCCTCCGCTTTCACGCCGACTTATCGCAAGTGGACGGGCGCTGGCAAAAAATCCTACAGCGTCAAAATTACGGTTATCAAATTCTCTTTCAGACTCGTTAATTGCGAGCGGGAGAGTGAACAAGATAGGGCCATCTCAGCTCTTCTTCCAAGTTGCTCCCGCTGCCTAAAAACCCGCCTCTTGACCAGCCTGATTTCCGAAAGCTCGGATGGCCGGTTTGCAATGAAGGTTCCATCTCTTTGCCCTCTTGCAGGACACTAAGAATGGGGCTCTCTCCAGCCTTCAGCATCCGCTTCGAATGTCTCGTCACTTTTATCGTGAGGGATTCACACGCTCTCCCGCAACCGCCGTGATCACCTCTCCTTTTTGGGTTCTTCCTCTCACCACTTTGAGCTCAACTTTGCGAGCCTCTCGCTTCACCTTGTTGAACTGATATTACAAATCGGCAAACGTCACTACCTCAGATTCATTGAGTCCGGCAATTAAATCCCCCTCTTTCAATCCCGGCCCACTCTTCATGACCAATCCCTTTGGCTCATCCAATTCGATCCCGATCTTCTTTAAGCCTGGCGAAAGAGAGATGTCACTCGGCTTAAAGAACTCACCCCGCTCCTCAAGCTCTACCGCCTGATAGTCCACAATGAGATGACACCCCACACAGCGATTCATTTCCACCACCACTCCTTTTAGACTGATAATATCGCAAGGGTAAAACGACTTCACTTTCGGCTTTTTCTCCCGTGGATTTTAATTTTGCTCAAGTGCCAATTTCAAGGCCAGATCGGAGCTTTCTCCGTTCAGCTAAGTGGTCGCAGACTCCACATCCCGCCCACCATAGTGCAGGGAGATTTCCTCGTCGGCATTCAGGACAAAACAGGAGATCGAGCCTATCTCAAAAGCGGGAGCCATTGACTTGTCGGCTTCGTGCGCTGTTAGTATTAGAGTGATGGAAGGCAAATTTGACTTTCACGCCCGAAATGCGGGGTCTGTAAATTGGTTTACCACGACTCATTCCAGACCGTTGAACCCTACAGACTATCACCTATCAGCCCTTCCTACGTCCAGTCTTACCCGAAATCACAAGCGGTAAAGAATACCGCGAAGAACGCCAGCGCTTCATTCGAATCTTGAAAATTAGAGCGCTTTCGAAATCGGTTCCCTCCTGGGCAGAACGGGGGACCATCAAAAAATGGGATGCCATCGCTCTCGATGAGTGGGCAGCTTTCGGGATTCCAAGCGACGGCCGGTGGCTCGCGGCCCAGTTTCTCTCGCGAGTATGAAACCAATACGTAAGGCGGGAGAGCGGGAAGCGCGATCCTATCAGTGCTCAGGGCGTTTGGGATCAAGAGCACTGGCAAGGGTTCCAGAAGTGGGCGGTCGATCCGTTTACGTTGTGACGTTTTCAGTCGAGGCGATGAAAGGATCTCCGCTCAACGCAAGGTCCCCGCTCATTTTGGAGTCGTTCTTTAGCAAGGAAAGCCCAGCTTTTAGGGCACGCAATTCATGGGCTGGGGGGGTATGAAAATTATTCATCACCCCCCCCTTGCGCGGATCGAAACTCGGGTTAACTCATTAAGATTATGAAAAGAATTCATACCTTAGTTGTTGTGTCCCTCACCGGACTCCTCTCGGTTGTTGGTTTGAGCAGTTGTTCCACCAACAGTCAGGACCACGCAAATGCCGCGAGTATCGAAAAAGCAGGTCCAACTCGGGGCTTTCATCCTAGCCGCAGGACCTTTGGTTCCACAGCTCGCAAACACCTTGAAAAGCCTGAATTTACCGGGGAGAAGAAAGCTCCTACCCGTGGCTTCCATCCAGGTCGTCGTTAAGGAGTGTCGCCAAAGTTAGGTGAGCTCGATGGTCACTCCCTTAAATTGAGCTCATCCTAGCCGAACGGCAGGAGATCGAAGGACCTCGTAAGATGACAGCCAACCAAGGACCCTATTTCCCAACCTACATTTGTCTGCGAAAATTAGCGTAACGCTTTCTGGTTTAGACATAAGCGACCGAAAAGCAACCGATCCAATAAAGCAACCTTCGCTCCGTTTATAAAGATTGGATGCCCGCACAAGGGTAAATTTTCCAGTAGATTCCTGTCGCTTCCTGCGTAGAGTGTTTCGCAATCATGATGCCTTTTCATCTCAGATTCTACACGCTCAGCCTCCTCGCCCTCGCGGGCTCAGCGACGGCCGGGGAGCTTGAGTTCAACCGGGACATTCGGCCCATTCTCTCGGAGAACTGCTTCCACTGCCACGGGCCCGATCCGCACACGAGGGAGGCGAAGCTCCGCCTCGATACCCGAGAGGGCGCTCTCAAGAAGGAAGCCCTCGTCCCCGGCAATCCGGATGACAGCGAGGTGATGTATCGCGTGACCTCGGATGATGAGGATGAGGTGATGCCCCCACCGGACAGTCACTTGTCGCTGACCAAAAAGCAGATCGCCACGCTGAAGCAGTGGATCAAGGAGGGTGCCGACTACCAAGGTCACTGGGGCTTCGAGGTCCCCGTCACCGAGAAAACCGCGCCCGTCCGTGAACTCATCGACTCCGGCATTCGCAAACGACTCCGTGAAGAAGGTCTTGAACCCTCCAAGCCCGCCCAGCGAGTGACTCTCATCCGACGACTCTCCCTCGACCTCCGGGGACTCCCGCCCTCGCTCGCTGAGATCGAGGCCTTCCTCGCCGACGAATCACCCAAGGCTTGGGATTCTCTCGTCGACCGCATGCTTGCCTCACCGCAAACCGCGGAGCGACTGGCACTCGACTGGCTCGACACCGCGCGGTATTCGGACACCAATGGTTACTCCATTGATGACCACAGGGAGATGTGGGGATGGCGGGACTGGGTCATTCACTCCTTCATGGAGAATCAGCCCTATGACGAATTTCTGACCGAGCAGCTCGCCGGCGATCTCATTCCCAATGCCACCCCGCAGCAGGTCATGGCGACCGGCTTCCTGCGCAACAGCATGAACACTCATGAGGGCGGAACGATTCCCGAGGAGTATCAAGTCGCTTACCTTGCGGACAAGGTCGATACCGTTTCCTCCACCTTCATGGGCCTCACCATGAAGTGCGCCCAGTGCCACGATCACAAATACGATCCCATCAGCCAAAAGGACTACTACCGCTTTTTCGCCTTCTTCAACTCAGCCACCGAGTTGGGCCAAGGAGCCACCAACGGAAACACGCAACCGTTCATTCAGGTCGAATCGCCCCTTCACGAAATCTCAGGATTGGCGCAAGCGCTCACGCAAAGGGAAGCGCGTCTCACACAATTGCGCAACGATCTCATCCATGAAGAACCGAATCACTACACGGCATGGCAGGCCGAAATTCTGGCCAAGGCTGACACCTCAAGCACCCTGCCTTCCGAGAAGAGCCGCGGCTTTGTCTTCCCACCAACCGAGCAAACTCCCGAATGGATTTGGGCAGAAAAAGCGAATCCCACCGATCACATCCTCGTGCGCAAACAAATTGCCATCAAGAAGGACCTCGATTCGGCTCATCTCTTCTTTACCTGCGATAACAGTGCTGATCTCTATGTGAACGGCAAGAAGCTCAGCCACGTCGAGCCATGGATGGAGCCAAAGACCGTAGAGATCTCCCTGGAACTTAAGCAAGGCCGGAACACCATCGCTGCGGATGCGCGCAATACCGGACCGGTCGCGGGATTCATCGCGGTGATCCAACTCAAATACAAAGGCGGTGAAACCAAATATATCACGAGCGCAGCAGACTGGCAGTGGAAGCTTGCGACAGGTGCCGATCCCATCAGGGCATTTGCCGACGAGGGCGCTTGGCAGAATGTCGTATCGCTTGGTAAGCACGGCATGGCGCCTTGGGGAAATCTGGAAACCCAGAAGCCCGACCAACCAGGAGACCCAACCCTGGCCAAGATTCTCAACAAGGCTCCTGAGGCACGAAGCGACGTTGAAAAAAAAGACCTCATCAATGAATACCTCAAGAAGGCACCCACCCAGACGAAACGACTCGCCAAGGCCCTGGGGATCGAACTTGGAATCGTCCGGAAGAAGCTTCAGGCGGGCGGCAAAACCAGCGTCATGGTGATGGATTCACCTGGCAAACGAACGACCCACATCCTCTCCCGTGGCGAATATGACAAGCCCGGCGAGGAAGTGACGGCCGGAGTTCCTGCGCTTTTCCAACAGCTTCCCAAAGAGGCGCCCTCGGACCGACTCGCCCTCGCTCAATGGTTGGTCGATGAATCAAACCCACTGACGGCCCGCGTCGCGGTCAACCGTTACTGGCAAATGATCTTCGGCCAAGGATTGGTGGGAACCCCGGAAGATTTCGGATCCCAGGGAGAATGGCCCTCGCACCCGGAACTCCTCGATATCCTGGCGGTGCGCTTTCGCGAAGGCGGCTGGGACATCCGGAACCTCCTCAAGGAAATCGTGATGTCGAAGTCCTACCAACAACGCTCCGACATCTCGCCCGCGCAACTCCATGCCGATGCCCGGAACCGTCTCCTTGCCCGGGCACCCCGTATTCGGCTGCCAGCCGAGTTAGTCCGCGACAACGCGCTCTTGATCAGCGGACTCCTGAATCCTCGGATCGGAGGCCCGAGTGTCTATCCCGAGCAACCGGAAGGACTGTGGCGCCAGATTAGCCACTTCGGCTATGGGGCCTTCACGGCACAGGCTTACTTCCCAGATGCCGGCGAAGCGACCCAGCGCCGCAGCATGTATACCTTCTGGAAGCGCACCTCGCCCCCACCCTCCCTCGCCATCTTTGATGCCCCTACCCGGGAGACCTGCACCGTCCGGCGCATGGGAACCAACACCCCACTTCAAGCACTCGTGCTCCTGAACGACCCGCAGTATCTCAATGCCTCACGTGCACTCGCAACGCGCATGATCGACGAAGGAGGCGACTCCACCGAAAGCCGCATCTCTCATGCCTTCCGATTGGCCACCGCACGTCCGCCCAATTCGGCTGAATTAGAAATTCTCGGCTCGATGTATACGCGTGAAAAAGAGCGTTTCAGCGCGAAACCCGAGGATGCCAAAGAACTCATGCAGTCTAAGGATGCCACCCCGGAACTTGCCGCGCTCACCATGGTCGCTTCGACCATCCTCAATTTGAACGAAACCATCACGAAACAGTAACCATGGGCACGACTTCAATTTCACGACGCGGCTTCATCGGGACAGGAGGCGGCACCCTCGCCTTCATGGGCCTGCCCTCGATGCGCGCGAGCGCCGGGCCGCAACTCGGCTTGCCTCAACTCCCCCACCATCAGCCCACCGCCAAACGGGTCATCTATCTCTTCCAGTCCGGTGGACCCTCTCATGTCGACCTCTTTGATCACAAGCCGACCCTCAAGAAACTCCACGGCACCGATCTCCCCGAGAGCGTGCGCGGGAGTCAGCGCGTCACCGGCATGACCGCCGGCCAGAGCAAGTTCCTTGTCAACGCCGCGATCTCCGAGATCAAGCCACGCGGACAAAGCGGGGTTACGATTAGTGACTTGCTGCCCTACACCTGCGGGATCGCCGACGACATCACCCTGATCAAGTCGGTCCACACCGAAGCCATCAATCACGACCCGGGCATCACCTTCATCAACACCGGCTCGCAGATTCCCGGGCTCCCCAGCCTTGGGGCCTGGTGCAATTACGGACTCGGCAGCCACAATCCCGACATGCCGGGCTACATCGTGATGCTCTCCCAAGGCTCGGGTAAGAACCCGGGCCAACCGATCTTCTCACGCCTCTGGGGAAGCGGCTTCATTCCCTCCAGCCATCAAGGGGTCCAACTTCGCGGCGGCGGCTCTCCCATCCTCTATCTCGATGATCCGAAGGGCATCGACCGGGCCAGCCGGCGCAAGATGCTCGATGACCTTGCCAAAATGAATGCCCTCCGCCTCGACCAAACGGGTGACCCCGAGATCGCGACCCGCAATTTTCAATACGACATGGCCTACCGCATGCAGGCCTCCGCCCCGGAAATCACCAATCTCTCAGACGAACCCGCGAGCACCTTTGAGCTCTACGGCGAGGACGCCCGCACCCCCGGAACTTACGCCTACAACTGCCTGCTCGCCCGCCGGATGGCCGAGCGCGACGTCCGCTTTATCCAGATCTTCCATCGTGGCTGGGATCAGCACAATAGCCTGGTCGCGCACCTCGGGGCCCAATGCCTAGACACCGACCGCGCCTCGGCCGCCTTGGTCACTGACCTCAAGCAGCGGGGCATGCTCGCAGACACCCTCGTGGTCTGGGGGGGCGAGTTTGGTCGCAGCGTTTATAGCCAGGGCGGTCTCAATGCCGGCCGCGACCACCACGGCCGCTGCTTCAGCATGTGGATGGCGGGTGGAGGAGTTTCAGCGGGCAAGATGTATGGAGAGACCGACGATTTCTGCTACAACATCGTTCAGGATCCCGTCCACATCCGCGATCTCAACGCCACCATTCTTCACACCCTCGGGATCAACGATAAACGCTTTCAATTCAAATTCCAGGGCCTCAACCACACCCCCACCGGTGTCGAAGCCACCCGGGTGGTTCGGGAGATCCTTGCCTAGAGTATCACGCCACCTGGAAACGCCCCCCGCCAAGGTAACTTCCCTCAGGGAGGGGCCAACTTTTCCTGACATCTTTTGAGGGAGAAAAGTAAGGAAGCGTTTCTTGCTCCGTATTCCTCCCTCTGTCTTTCATCATGAAAACCGCACTCACCCTCACCACTCTCTGCCTTGGCGTCCTCCAGTCGATGGCCGCACCGTCCTGGATTTGGTCCTCCAAAGCCCCCGGGGACACGGATCAAGTCACTTTCCGGACCACCGTGAACATCCCAGAAGGCGGGGTCTCCATGGCCAAGCTCCTCTTCACCTGCGACAACGGTGCGACCGCATTCTTAAACGGCAAAAAAATCCTTACCAATCCTGATTGGCAGACCCCCTCCTCCCGCGACATCACTGATCTCATCAAGCCCGGTAGCAATGAGCTGACCTTTCAAGCAAAGAATGAAGGCGGGGCCGCCGGCTTTATCGCCACCCTTTCCCTCAAACAAAAGGACGGCAAGACCACCCAGGTCGAATCCGGCGCAAACTGGGAAGCCCGGCCCGCAGGCTCCAAAAAGTGGAGCCCCGCCACCGTGATCGCAGCGTATGGCCAAGGACCTTGGAAAAAAGCCTTCGACGGCCCCGCGCTCGATCCGGTCGCCGACGAAGTCGTCACCCTTCCCGGCTTCACCGCTGACAAACTCTACACCGTTCCCAAGGGCGAACAGGGCTCCTGGGTCGCCATGACCGTCGACCCCAAAGGAAACCTCATCACGGGCGACCAATACGGCGGCCTTTACCGCGTCACCCTTCCCGCCCTCGGCAGCACCGACGGGACCAAAGTTGAAAAGCTTCAAGCCAAGGTCGAAGGAGCCCACGGACTTTGCTACGTCTTCGATTCCCTCTACGTCCTCAAGAACGAACAAAAAGGCCCCAACGGCCTCTTCCGTCTCCGTGACACCAACAACGACGGTCAGTTCGATGAAGAAAAAATGCTCCGCGAATTCAAAGGCGGCGGCGAGCACGGTCTTCACAGCATCGTCCCCGGACCCGATGGCAACTCCCTCTACCTCGTCTTCGGCAACCACACCAACGCACCCGAAAAAATCGACCACTCCCGCCCCGCCCAAGCTTGGTCCGAGGACCATCTCCTCCCCCGCATGTGGGATGCCAACGGCCACGCCAAAGGTCGTCTCGCCCCCGGCGGCTACATCATCAAGACCGATCCCGATGCCAAAGAAATCGAAATGATCGGCTCGGGCTTCCGCAATGAATTCGATGCCGCCTTCGACCAAAACGGCGAACTCTTCGCCTTCGATGCCGACATGGAATGGGACCTCGGCTCGCCCTGGTATCGCCCCACCCGCGTGAACCACGTCGTCAGCGGACTCGAAGCGGGCTGGCGCTCAGGCACCGGCAAGTGGCCCGACCACTATCCCGACACCCTCCCTGCGACCGCCGACATCGGTCCCGGCAGCCCCACCGGAGTCGCCATCGGCACCGGTGCCAAATTCCCCGCCAATTATCAGCGCGCCCTCTACCTCAACGACTGGACCTACGGCACGATGTATGCCGTCCATCTCGTCCCCAACGGCGGCAGCTTCACTGGTGAAGTGGAAGAATTCGTGAGCGGACGTCCCCTGCCCCTCACCGACGTCGTCATTCACCCCACCGACGGCTCGATGTATTTCATGATCGGTGGCCGCCGCACCCAGTCCGCCCTCTACCGCGTCACCTACACCGGCAAGGAATCGACCGCGCCCGTAAAGGCCCTTCCCGTCACCGTCGAAGCCAAGCTC
>Ga0222651_1000900_pt1 | contig 16031 bp, 10 predicted proteins | sample AntAcemetagen369_FD_179855 | JGI IMG/M metagenome (GOLD analysis project Ga0222651, IMG submission 179855) | Saline water microbial communities from Ace Lake, Antarctica - #369 | ecosystem: Environmental > Aquatic > Non-marine Saline and Alkaline > Saline | place: Antarctica: Ace Lake...
CCAGGCGGTCATCGTTCAAGTAGCGTTTAGCCATTTCGAGCGTTTCACTGGTCTCGATGCCAAATCTTTCTGGGGACAGTCTTACGCCTAGTTGAAAATCCTGACGGCAGTTTTGACGAACGCCGTCGATAATTTCTTCCAGAATCCGATATCGATTCTCCAATGAGCCGCCGTATTCGTCCTGCCGACTGTTGGTTTCTTCGCTGAAAAACTGGCAAAGGATGTAGCCGTGGGCGCCATGTAATTCAACACCATCAAATCCTGCTTGGTCACAGCGGACTGCGGCCGTAATGAAATCGTCGCGCAGTTGCCGCACTTCATCAATCGTAAGTGCGCGTGCCCCGGTTTCTTTGTCAGCGGAAGCACTGACCGGCGCTTGTCCTATGATATCTTCCGGCGATCGCATGCCGGCGTGATGGAGTTGTGCATTCGCGATACTGCCCTTTGCCTTGATGGCCTCTGCCAATCGGCTGAGACCTTCAACATGCTGGTCGCCGAACGCGCCAAGCTGGCCGGGGAATCCCTTGCCGATTTCCTGTACATGGGCCGCGCAGGTCATGGTCAGGCCAAATCCACCTTCAGCTCTTTTAGTCAGCCAAAGAAATTCTTCATCAGACAGAATGCCGTCTTCATGGCTCTGCCAGTTTGTCAGGGGTGCCAGCATGAAGCGGTTTTTCATCGTGCGGCCGCGTGTGAATTCCAGGGGGGTCAGTAACTTACTCATTGATGGGGTTCTTTAAAAAAGAAAGCAGTATGCCTGCCGAAAGCATAGATACGTATGCCGTTGATGAGCAGCATCTGCAGGTATCAATATAATTTATGCCTTATTCTAGCGAACAGGCGCTCGTCTAGTGATGCAAAGTCTCTCGTTGCACAGCCTAATATTGCACAGCCTAATATTGCAGAGCCTCTCGTTGCAAAACCTCCCTGTTGTTAGGCGGGTAGGGCAATAGCAGCAAAACTCCGAGGTCTGATCTGTCACCGTAAACCCAACTTTTTCCCGATGATCATAAAATCGGGAAAAAGTTGGGGCTTAGAGATACTTCGCAGCCAATGCAGAAACGTGCTTAATTCGTGCCGTTCCTTTTTTGTTCTTTTGCAGTTTTTTTAGCGCTCTTCTAAATTGTCGATCTCTATCCCTGGCAGGTCATCTTCCACCGGCATGTTGAGTACTCTGGAATAAAAATACAGCTCTGCTTGAATCGCGTGAACAATGTTCTCTGCTTTCCTGAATCCATGACCTTCGCCTTCAAAGCTGACGTAGGCTGTGGGTACGCCTCTTGTTTTCAGCGCCTCAAAAATCATTTCAGACTGATTTGGCGGCACCACTTTGTCGTCAAGACCCTGCAGCATAATGAGTGGTGCTTTGAAATTGTCCAGATGATTGATGGGGGATCGTTCCTGATAAACGTGATCGAGTTCAGGATATGGGCCGATAACCTGATCGAGATATCTGGATTCAAATTTGTGTGTTTCCTGTGCCAATACCGTCAGATCGCTGACCCCGTAGTGGCTGGCACCGGCAGAAAAGGTGTCGTGAAAAGCGTGAGCCGCAAGCACCGTAAAGCCGCCAGCGCTGCCGCCTCTAATAATCAGTCGATCCGGGTCTGCGAGTTTCTGATCAGCCAGCCAGTTGGCGCCTGCAACTGCGTCCTCCACATCAGCGACTCCCCAATTGCCATAGAGCGCTCGGCGATACTCCCTACCAAAACCCGTGCTGCCCCGATAGTTTAGATCCAATATAGCGAAACCCCTCGACGTCCAGAACTGCTGTGCCAGCGAGTAACCCGGTGAAGAAACACCGGTTGGACCGCCGTGCACGGTGACGATCAGTGGCGGGGTTTGATCAAGTGGTGCGCTAGCGTCCGGGTTTTGCGGTGGGAGATAAATGCCATGGGCGACAGCTTTGCCGTCACCCGTTGGAAAAGTGACCAATTGGTAGGGTGACGACCAGTCAGGATTGGCGTCATTGCTTGTTGTGCGTATGACCTTAATGTCGGTGCCATCAGTCTTGAACGAAACAAGCTCTGACGGCTTGTTGGTGTACCTTAGTACTGCCACAACGCGATCTTCTGCGATTACCATGCTGCCGATACCTGTTACGTCTTGTATCGGTATCGCGTTAGAACCATTCCCCTCTAGGTCCAGTATCGACAGGTGTTCGAGACCGCCTCGATTCATGACTGCCACTGCACTGTTGCGTGCGCTGAAAGAATAATAGCTTGAACCCAGAGCCCACATGGGACCGCCAATTTCTACTGCATCTTCATCGTGAGCAACGGGCTCAAATAGTTCGCCGGACACGTGATTCAAAGACCACCAATTGGTGCGATCAGTGAGCGCAAAAAGCTCTCCGGAATCTGACCATTTAGGGTCTATGACAGATTCCTGTGTGTTCGAATTGTGTTTTGTTAAATTAGAAAGAGACCCGTCCGGTTTGAAATTAGCCGACCAAAGGGTGGTGTTGTCCCATGGCATATTGGGATGCATCCAGCTAACAAACGCGATAGAGGCACCATTTGATGAGACTTTTGGTGCGGAAACAAAATCGCTTTGGGAAAATAGAATTTCGCCCTCTTGATCACTGCCATCCATTGCTACCGCAACCAATTCGTTGCGTGGTTCACCCTCGGCCCGGTGATCTTCTCGGACACAAATCAGGCGGTTACGTGACGCGTCGGGCGTGCAGGCGGCAAACCGAATCGCATTCTTTGCCGTAATCGGTTTCGGTGCGTCTCCTGGTGTCATGCGATAAAGACGCTGGTCGTCGAATTGGCTAAACCAAATGACATTCTCATGAACGATGTAGCTTGTTCCTCCGTATTCATGAACCCGTGATCGTGCATTGAAAGGCGCTGCAAGTATTTCTTCTACGCCTGATGCTTCATGCCAGCGCATAATCGTTTGCCGTCCGGCTTCTTCCGGCCGGGATTCCAGCCAGTAAACGAACCCGCTGTCATATTGAAGGCTGCCAATGCCGCGTACACCTTCGACCAGGCTGCTGGGTGTAATGGGGGAAGGCCAGTTCCCGTAGTCTGCGATCAATGGGTCTTTCATGGTTTGTCCTTTGTCTATGCTGTCGTTCTTAATCGATTCGTTCATTGAAGGTTCGCACCCTGCGAGCACCGTGCAAATGAAGAAGACGATCACGTGTGTGGGCTTGAGTCGTGCCAGGAAATGAGGAAGGGTATTCATAGGCCAATGTTACAACAGCTGGTCCGACAATCCTGTTTTGCCAATCCCTGTGTTGCCACTCCCTGTGTTGCCACTCCCTGTGTTGAAAGTCTGGTGGTGATGATGCTGTCTCTTTGTGACGGCTCGCCAGGCATGGCTGCAGAGACGTAATAGGTTCAATATAAACAAAGGCTTAGTTCTGATTGCTGGCACTATTTTTGGTTTACACTGGGTCGACACACGATAAAAACATGTCGACTTAAAGAGGAAATGTCGACACGTAGAGTGTGCATGTCGATCAAATCGACATATTCTCTTTGTATGTCGAAATAATGTGAAAATACCTACAGGTCCTGGGCCGCAGACCAGCCATACAACGAAATACCACAACTCCCCCCGGGAACCGACTTGGAATCAGCCAAGATTCTAAAAAGCTTGTATTCCAGCTCGCGCTGCCCTTGCAGCGCTAAAACAGGAGGGTGAGTTACTTCCCCATCAAGGACTAAGCATCAATTTGACCCCGCTCTAAGAAGCGAAGGCAAGCTCTGAGATAGAACACATCGTCACCACCTCGGACAAGCTGTCTGAATACGCACAGAATGAACCCCAAGCCGATCTCGTCTCGAGAGAGGTACTTCGTTGCCGCTAGAGCATCGGTAAAACTCGTTTGGCTATAGGGGCAGGGCATAGGCAATAAGATAGTCTGCCGACGGCGAGGTTGACGTGAAATGGCCACCTGCGGCGATAACCACGTATTGTTTGCCGCCTGACACATAGGTCATGGGAACTGCGTTGCCCGTCGTCGGCATCTCGTCCGCCCAAAGTTCTTTGCCATCGTTTATATCAAATGCGCGAATATGCCTGTCGGCCGAAGCAGCAACAAAGACTAGCCCGGACTTTGTCACCATTGGTCCGCCCATCTGTACACCGCCTTTCACAAGAGACAAGGGCCAGAACGCCTGGTGTTTCAGAGTGCCCAGGGGCACTTGCCATTCAATTTCACCTGTAGACAGATTGACAGCATCAAGTGTTCCCCAGGGCGGCTTCGTGCAAGGAGCGCCAAACCGGGACAGAAGCGGGCGTAGCGTTCCACAATACGGTGAACCCTTTTGTGGAAAGCTCACTGAATCGGAACACTGGTCCTGAGGTAGCAATTGCACAATCATCGGCACCCGATTAGTGGTGGCCAGCATAATTTGTCGTTCAGGGTCAGCAGCAGGAGATCCCCAGTTGTTTCCGCCAAGCACGGACGGGTACATCACAGTCCCTTTTTCTGACGCTGGTGTATAGATAGGTCCTGTCGTCAGATCCTTCATTTTATTCCGACACCAGGCTTTATCGAGCGGCGTGAAACCCCATGCGTCATCCGGGGAGATACCGAGTTGATGCAAAGATTCTGGTTTTACGGGGAATGGTTGGGTCGTTGCCAGGTATTCGCCTTCGACAGCGCCGGTTTGTGGAACCGGTCGCTCTTCAACCGGGAAAAGCGGTTCGCCAGTTTCCCGATCCAGTACGAAGGTCATACCCATCTTGGTGGTCTGCACGACAGCGGCTCGCGTTTCTCCTTCGATGGTGACATCTAGCAGCGTCGGTTGCGAGGGGACGTCAAAGTCCCAGATATCATGGTGAACTGTTTGGTAATGCCAGACGACCTCGCCAGTATCGCCATCTAGTGCGACAACAGAACTGGAATAGAAATCCTGATTTGCGTCACGCTGACCACCAAAGTAATCCGGTGACGTATTGCCCGTTGGTACGATGACAAGATTGCGTTGCTCGTCGACACTGATAGTGGACCAGACATTGGTTGTTCCGGCGGTGTAGTTACCCTCTTCGTCGACAGCGTCCATTCCCGGTGGAACGGGATTCCAGCCCCAGCGAAATTTTCCGGTTCGAAGGTCATACGCACGGACGACGCCTGATGGAATATCGATGCGGATGCTGTCTTGAACGTAGGCACCTGTTACTAGAATATCACCCAGGATTGCGGGGGCACTGGTAATACCGTATTCCTGCGCGGTGTGTGTTGATAACCCTTCTGTCAGGTCTATCTCGCCGTTCTTGCCAAAGTCAGGACAGCGTTTACCCGTCTTGCCATCTAACGCAAATATCCGACCGTCGAGTGTTGGCGCAATAATGCGTTGTGCGCAGAGGGCGTCAGGTTTTAAGTTCGGGTCTGTCCAGGAACTGACGGCGCGGCAGTTTGTGAGGTGCTCGAGTTCGTGGGCTACTTCCGGGTCGAATACCCACCGTTCTTCACCGGTCTGCGGGTCTAACGCGAACACACGATTGTAGGGGGTGCAGTAGTAGAGTGTGTCATTGACAACAATAGGTGTAGCGATAAACCCCGAAGCCGCTAGACCTTTATTGGAAGATCCTTCAACGCCTGCGCCCGGTGCCAGTCGATAGTCACCGGAGCGATGCTGCCATGCTACTTGTAAATCGTCCACATTCGCTGGCGTTATCAACTTGGCTTTCGAATAGTGCCCGCCTCCTGGGCCACCACCGTAAGCGGGCCAGGATACATCTTCTTCGTCTGCGGCTGCGGTTAGTGGCAGCATGATCGCGAGTAGTAATACGGCGTATTTCATGGCGCTTTACCTCGTGTGGGGGTTCTTGATTTTATGTACCTTATCAAGAATCGGTAAACAAGTGACCGAGGGTTGGGTGTTGCGCTAAATGGCGAACGATTGCACCATTAGGATTAGCGAGGTTGCTCATTCCAGGGTGCGTTCTCAATGGTTCTTTGAATCATCTGCCACTTGGTGGGGTGGGTAGGGCTCAATGATTTAGCGCTTTGCGCCAAGTCATTTGGCTACGCCTTGCGGCAGCGTTCAAGAATTCGATTCTCGAACTTTTTAGGGTCATCCAGCACTTCATAAAAGCGCTCGAAGTACTTGAGTGTTCTTTTGTTTTCGCGTGAACTCAATGCTTCTAACTGATGAACCAGGGCGTAAATTTCTTCACGCTTGGCTCCCATATGAGTCATGGCATCCGCCAGGTCAACTTGTGATTCGCAATAACCCAGATAACGTCGTTTACGTACATTGCGGGTTCCCAACCGGGAAATTGCGTAAGTTGTATCGACTAGCCCTGAAAAATCAAAATCAAACGGCAGCGGCATCATCTTGCCGTTCATCGTTTGTACCAGCCGCATGTTATGGCAGCACTCGGCATCAGCCTCAGGGGCGAGCGTTGACCAATCATCGTTGCCAATCATGTACTGGAAAAGGGTCATCAGACTGGTTTCGAAATAGCTTAGCTGCTCAATTTTGATCGCATCTTTAGTTGCTATTTTGGTTGTACCGGTACGCGCTGCGACCATTTTCCAATGTTCCAGAATAATGGCGTATCTCTGGGCGATATGTTTGTTGCCCTCTCGGTATGAAACTTTAGCTAGACGGGCCCTTATAGAATAGTCAGTGATCAGGTTGTAGATTCGGTAGGCAAGATATTCTTTCAGGACATACTGGTCATTGATATTTTTGTCCTGGCAGTGGGTCACCAGTTTTAACGTCTTCTGGTTTTTGAACAGCGTTGATGGGTTGCTTTCCTGCAACCGCATTTTCAGTGGTGGAAACTGACAGGTCTGTGACTTGCGACGCATCTTGCCGCGCGTCCGAAGGTCAATGCCGACGGTTACTGATTGGCCGGTAGCGTCTAGGTAGGATAATTGTGCGGGGAAATATCCCGGTGTTCCCTTCCTGTCTTTTTCGAGTTGCCTAAATGGCAACTGGATTTCCAGATGAAGGATTTCGTTGCTGTCGAACAGGGATTGTGAGGGCGGCGATTCACTCGCGCAGGCGATTCCCGATAATATCAACAGTATCATTGCAGCGATTCTGCTCAATCCCATGTGTCACTATTTCCCCAAAGTGTTGATATTGTTGATCATCGAATCCCTTCAGTATATCTGAATATAAGTCAGGCCAAAGTAAACAGGACCGGCTACCCCGCTATGGGAATTGGGATATGGGATATGGGATATGGGATTTTCTGTCACTTGACTGCGTCTGCTCGACGACTCGATAAAATTTCACCTACGCTTTTTGAGGCCCAGGCTTAGAACCTATAGCAGGGGAGCATAAAAGCTTATTGGTCCATTGTTGCATTCGCGCATTGTTGGGTTAGGCAGTTAACTCGGAAATACCGACAGCATCGTTCTCTGGTAAGACTTCCGTATTGTCCTTGCTTGACTATCGAAATTTGATACTTCAGTGTCAGACCATACAACCTTCAGACCTTACAACCTTTAGACGAACAACTCTCAAACCTTAAAACAAGGCAGAATGGCTCATGAATGATGACATGCTCCAGCAGATAATGGATCGTCAGGCGATAACGGACGGCCTGCATTGGTATACAAAGTGGGTCGACTTGAACCGCGTCGACAAGCAAGTGGAAATATTTGCCGAGGACGGGCGTATTACGTTCTCCGACGACAACGGCTGGACGGTAGGTAGGGCCAACATAGAGACCCTGATTGCCCCGTTAGTCGCAGCTTATAAAGCGACCCACCACTACATCAGCAACGTCGAGATCACGTTCGAAAGTGCCGACGAAGCCCGCTGTCAATGTTACCTTCATGCTTGGCACCGGCCTGCCGACGGCGGCGTCGATTTCACGCTCTATGCCCAGTATCACGACCTTTGGACGAGGACGGCAGAGGGTTGGCGGATCAAAGAGAGGCGGCTTAAAACGGCGGGCACCGTGGGGCGAGAGCTGGCGGGTACCGATCTCGTCGGGATCGGTCGGGCCGACTAGCAGTAATATCTTGTAGCCTCCAAACTTGGTGGAACGAGGCCGAGTTGAAACAGAACTGACACAGAACTGACACAGAACTGACACAGAACTGACATAGAGTGCTCATCATAGGTGAGCACGCCTAAAGGCTTAATTCCGGCATAAAATGCGCGAATCGGTATGCTTCACCTGATATCACAATAGCCGTTCAGACAATCCTGCGTTAACAGGTAATAGTGATCAGAATTGTCTGTTTGTGAGGGCTTGCCCATCACGTTAAGCTGCGTCGCTATGATGTCTCTCCTGATTACCTTTTTTCTGGTCTCCATCGTGTTCTCCTTCCTTTGCTCTTTATGGGAGGCGGCGCTTTTGAGTATTACACCGACTTTTGCTGAGATTAAAAAGCAGGAAGGTACCGCATTGGGTCGGCACCTCTCTGAATTCAAGGCCAATATTGATCGGCCGCTGTCTGCCATCCTTACATTGAATACGATTGCGCATACGGCGGGCGCGATTGGTGTGGGTGCGCAGGCGTCTATTATCTGGGCGGATGCTAATCCGCTGGTCACAGCATTTTTGGTGCCAGCTTTGATGACGCTCGCGATTCTGCTGTTTTCGGAAATTGTGCCGAAAACATTGGGCGCCACATACTGGAAGGAATTGGCCGAGTTCACCGTAAACTCATTGTTAATCATGATGGTTCTTTTAGGTCCGCTTGTCTGGCTTTGCCAGGGACTGACTAAAATGATGAAACGAAACACCGAGGGGAGCATTTTTTCTCGATCAGATTTTTTGACCATGACGGAAATCGGGGCGAGAGAAGGCGTTTTCGAAGAATCAGAATCGGAAATGATCGCTAGTTTTATTCGATTCGAATCGGTTTGCGTAGAAGACATTATGACGCCTCGCACGGTCGTGATCGCAGCGCGCGAAGAAATCCCCATCGAAGAATTTGTGAAAGCACACGACCCGCTTCCAGTGTCTCGCATTCCCATTTACCAAAATGGTTCCAAAGATGACATCACGGGATTTGTGCTTAAAGGTGATTTGTTAACCGCCATTATAGAAGGGCGTGGTACTGATGCGGTGTCAACGATGCGGCGTGACATATTGATTGTGCAGCAATCGTTTCCATTACCTGAATTGTTCAATAGGCTCGTTGCTCGGCATGAACACATCGCGCTGGTTGTCGACGATTTTGGCGGAATGGCGGGGGTGGTCACAATGGAAGACGCGATCGAGACGCTGCTTGGACAAGAAATCCGTGATGAATCTGACAGTGATACAGATATGCGGGTTCGTGCGAGAAAGGATTGGCAGAAGCGAGCTAAAGCAAGAGGTTTGGTTCAGGAGGTTGCGGACGTGAAATCGCTCGAACCGTTTAGTGAATCATCGCTTGGCGGTGCATCGGCAAAAGTTTCGATAGAAGGTGACGCGCCACCTAATAAGCCTGATTCGACCTGATTGGGGAAGCGTGATTTCACTTTCGGTGTTACGGAAACGAGACGTCAGGAATCAATATTGAGGAAAGGTCACTAAGCCATGCAAAAACCCATGAAAAATGTTTTACAACCCACCGGAGATCAGGTCCGGGCGTTCCGAGATCGTCAGACGGGTGAGACTGTCACGATGTTGAATTTGCTGAAATTTAAAGACAAAGCGATTTATGAAGATGGTCGTTCAAGCGATCTAACGGGTGAAGAAGCTTATCAACTATATGGTCGGGTGTTTGCCAAAATCATGTTTCCCAGAGGCGCACGCGTTGTGTATTCCGGAGAAGTCCGAGGTGCTTTGATTGGTGAAGGCAGTGATCTTTGGGACGCGATGTTTATCGTAGAATATCCATCGACCCAGGTCATGCTGGATATGTTTCGTGATGAGGAATACCAGAAAGGGCAATTGCACAGGGCGGCCGCACTCGAAGGCCAGTTGCTGATTGAATGTGGGAGCGGGTTTTCGGTTCCCGGTTGAGCGACACAATCACACTGATCAAAACCCTGGCATAATAAAAGCCCTGCAGTTTCAGGGCTTCGTTACCTTGATTAAACGTTCGGTAACCCTTTCCAGTAGCTCTCTAGAAGCTCTCCCGAGAGCTATCCAAAAACTATCCCGAAAGTAACTGTTTTTTTAACCAGTGCGTTAAACCGAACGTCCAGCGGCATTACCTTCAGCCACTGCCTTAACCAGAAATCTCGGGGAATTTGCGTCACCTATTACGTGGCAATCAACACCATGAGCTGCAAGGCTGTTCGAGAGTTCGTTACGCGGTCGGTTGAGTGATATGAACACGAGTTTGTCTGCATTGACCGACCAGCTTTCGCCGCCTGTTACAGCTTGTAACGAAGCTGATTGGCCGTCGGTTTTGAGTACTCTGGTTCCAACGTGATAAGTGAAGTCTTTGTTTCCAAGACGCTCCAAAGCGGGATCGGTCATCAGTGCGGTTCGCACGCCAGGGGCGAGCGTTGGCAAGCGTGTGACGAGCGTGACTTTAAGCCCCTGGTTCGCCAGATGCTCTGCCGCCGCGAGTCCTTCATAATGGCCAACATCATCTACGATAAGCGCGTGTGTCCCGTTGGCTTGGGTTTCTTCAAAGAGCTCATTGCTGGAGATGACATGGGGTAGGTTGATGCCTTCTATGGGCTCGCCGGGATGCGACATTTGAATGCCATCCATTCTGGGTTCAGCGCCGGTTGCCACGATGATCTCGTCAGCATTGAACGAATCGATATCCTCGGGGGTGAGATAGGTCGAGAGTTTTACATCGACACCCTCAGCAAAGAGTTCAGCTGACTGCCAGTGCACAAAATCGCCAAACTGTTGGCGAGTCGGCGCGCGGGCAGCGAGCGTTAAAGTGCCTCCTAAATCGGGCATAGCTTCTGCAAGTGTCACATGGTGACCGCGTTTGGCGGCCACTCTAGCGGCCTCCATTCCCGCAGGACCACCGCCAATAACAAGAACTCGTTTAGGGACCCTGGCTGCAATCAATTTGTCATCACCGAGCGTTCGCTCGAACCCCGCACCCGCATTGACGGCACACCCCACCTTGCGTTCAGGACCAAGCAATTGCCCAACGCAACCCTGGTTGCATGCAATGCACGGGCGGACGCGATTTTCATTGCCAGCTTTGGTTTTGTTCACGAGATCCGGGTCAGCAATCGTGGCCCTGGTCATGCCCACCATATCGGACTGCCCGGTGCGGATTACCTGATCGACTTCTTCCATCGTTCTGAAGCGACCCGTGACAATCGTGGGCACATCGGCGCTTTGCGTCACGGGAACTGCAGATTCCAGTTCATATCCGGCTGGCTCATGCATTCCGCCAATGAGCTTGGGAAAGCTGTGGTAGCTGCCCAGAGAAACATTCACAAAATCTGCGAGACCCCTGGCTTTTAGGGCTTGGACGACAGCAATGTTTTCTTCCGGCCCGATGCCACCAGTGGTTGCATCTGCAGCAAGTCTGACACCAATCGCAAAGCCATCTCGTTTGGCGAGATCAAAACAGGCTTCCATGATTTCGATTAAAAAGCGCATCCGATTTTCAAGACTTCCGCCGTATTCGTCATCGCGAACGTTGGTGTTCTCGGAAAGGAACTGTTGAGGTAAATAGCCATGTGCGCCATGTATTTCGACGCCATTTAGTCCGTTGTCGCGGCACAATTTGACAGTATTGGCATAGGCTTCGATGATTTCGTCGATTTGCGGTTTTGTCATTGGCCGTGGAACGACGCCAACCTGCGGGCTGGGGATATCTGATGCTGACCAGGGTGGGCTGCCATCAGCGGGCGAGCCGTTGTGACCCCCATGCCAAATCTGCTGAAATATTTTCATGCCGTGCGGTTCACACGCACTCATCAATTTTCGGTAACCCGCGGGCAAACCCGGATCGGAAACATTCAAGGTCGCGGGGCTAGAGAGATGCACGGATAAAATTTCAAGGATCGTGAGACCAACACCACCTCGCGCTCTGGCGGCGTGGTATTCAATGAGGTCATCGCTCATGGTTCCGCCGCCGATACCCGTGGCGTGGGCAGTTCGGACAACCCTGTTTGGAATGGTGACGCCGCCGATCTCAATCGGACTCAATACATGTTCGTACATCTATCGTTCCCCTGTTGGTTTTTGTGGCTACCCTTTTCTTACTACTTTTTTTACAGTTTTTTTAGGCTGCTTCTAGTTACGTATTACGTACTGCTTTTACTTATGCATAGTACCTCACACAGCTTCATAGAAATTCTCCAAGGTAATTCTTGCAAGACCGCACGTTCTAACAAGACCGCATGTTCTAATCTTTTGAAAAGAATACGCACCCCTAAAAATAAGTCAACAGTGGCTGACTTGTGGGGAAGTCTGTTTTACTCTTGTGTCATGAAGACCGAACCAAGACGCAGGGACGCCGAAGAAACGAGGTTAAAAATCCTTGAGTCTGCGCGGTGTGTTTTTACTGAGAAGGGTTACGAGCGAGCGGGTTTGCGTGAAATCTGTGGTAATGCGGGGGTCGACCAGGCACTGATCAAACGATATTTCGGCTCAAAACTAAAGCTCTTTGAAGCGGTCTTTGATACGGGTGTCGGCATTCACCTGGTGTTACTTGGGCCGAAGGAGAGCATCGGTCAGGCGCTGGCGACGTACTATCTTGGCAAGCAGCGAGATGCGAAAGGGTTTGATGCCACCATGGCGCTGCTCAATTCCATTGGCAGTGCGGAAGTGAATCAGCACATGAAGCACATCGTTGAGACCCAATTTATCGATCGACTTGCGGGTCATATCGGCGGCCGGGCGGCAGAACAGCGATCGGCATTAATTATCTCTCACGTGCTTGGCTTTGATGTTCTGAGGCGAGTGCTGGGGGTTGATTCACTGGGGCCCAAATATGATAAAGAAATCGTTCGAAGCTGGGGCAGACAAATTCAATCCCTTGTAAATGATGAATGATTGAACTCTAAAAAGGTTAACGGTCAACAATATAGTCAGGTGAGACAGTCAGGCGAGATAGTCAGGCGAGACAACCAGGCGAGATCGTCAGGCCAGCAGGCAGGTAATTCGCCTGAATGTAGGACAACAAATTTCGAACTCAGGAGTGTGCTGACATGACAGTGACAAAATCAAAAACGGGACCCGTCGAAGGATGGGCAGAAATAGACTTTAATGCTGAACCGTTTCTGAGCGACTTTAAAAAAGTCTATCAGGCTATGCATGAATCGGGTTGTCCATTCGGGCATTCGTCGTCGGGTGATCACTATGCGGTTGCGTCCCATGCTGAGATTGTGAATATTCTCAAGCAATACGATGTGTGGAAAAGTAAATATGGACCCGCGTTGGACTATCTTGATTCACCCGGTGTCCTTGTCAGTGTTGATCCACCCGAGCACACCAATGAGGTTCGTATTGTCGCGGACTGTTTTTCGAAGGATGTATTCAACGCATTGATTCCAGACATGGAAGCATTCGTGAATGAGCGGCTTGATGAAGTGTTTGAAAAGGGCGAGATGGATTTACATGATGCTATTTCAGTACCGTTCCCGCTATTTGTGATCCACAAGCTGCTTGGGTTCCCGCTGGAAGACCCCGATGGCACGAGCCGTATTGGCTTTATCCGCGATGGGATTATTACCGGTGTCGGCATGATGATCGAACCCCGCGGTAGCCGCGAAGAGAACATAGCGAAATTACCAGCGGATGACCCGGGATTGGCAGGGGTTGCAAGAACCGCGCAGATGTATGTTGATCATCTGACTGAATGCAAAGCGAAGCTTGCCTCTGGTCAGTGGCAAAATGACACCAATATTGTCTGTCAGTTTTTAACAACACCCGGACCTGATGGTGTTCTGCTTACCGATGAAAAAATTCTTGGGTTTATGAATTTTCTGGAAACGGCCGGTAGTGCGACGACCACGATCATGTTGTCGAATGTGATCTATCGTCTTCTGACGGAAGAGGGCGCTTATGAGCGTGTTTGTAATGATCCCGGATTAATTCCTGTCGCGATTGAAGAAACGCTGAGGCTCGATGCACCCGTTCAGGGTCTATTTCGAACCAACGATAAACCATTAGAACTCGGTGGTTGCCCCTTGCAAGAAGATACTAAAGTGATGTTGCTTTGGGCGGGCGCCAATGTTGATCCTGAAGTATTTGATGACCCGATGACGTTTAGTCTTGACCGCGATCTATCAAAGATCAGACGCCATCTGGCATTTGGTTACGGCACGCACTTTTGCCGTGGGGCGCCGCTGGCTCGCCTTGAGGGAGAGATTTTTCTTAAAGCCCTGTTGCCAAGGCTCAAAAATCTCCGCCTCAATGGTGACGTTGTCGTGGAGAAGCGAATTCCTGTGCTGCAGGGGCTTCGTCACCTGCCGGTTGCGTGGGACGTTTAGCTAAGGCGTCAAGAAAATAGAGAGTCGCTCCATTGTTAGTCACTCCATTGGTCGAAGCTCATGACTTCGTCCAATGGTCGCCTGGAGACAGGGCCAAATTTCCCGAGCGGGAATCCGACGGGGATAAGGCAGAGTGCCGCAAACGTTTCGGGTAGGTTCAAAACCTCCCGCGCGGCATCCTGATCACGAAGTGCCAAAGTGGTTGGTGCTGCACCAAGCCCCATCGCCCTTGCAGCTAAAAGCAGGTTTTGTATGCCGGGCCAAACTGAGCCGGCACTGCGGTAAACACCGAGCCCCTCTACTTTTTCAGGATAGTCGAAGCATGCGACGATGAGTGCTGGAATTTCATGCATGTGATCCATTTGCCAGACGACGGCATCCAGCAGACGCTTGTGTTGGTCCGCGGATTGGGTTGCTGAGCCGCTCGGATTGTCGAGCTGTGGTTGTATATAGGGCAACGCATGCTTGCGGTTTAGGTTGGCTAGTTTCTGCTTGATCTTTGGGTCGCGTACTACGATCCATCGTGCATTTTGAGTATTTGAACCAGAGGGCGCCCGATGAGCGGCATCAATCAGCTTAACCAACATTTCTTCGGGAACGTCGCGGTCATCGATTCGCCGCATCGCACGGCAGGTGTACATGGTTTCAAATAGAGCAAAATCTTCAGACATATCGTTTCCTTTGTACGTCAGTTTTGTGGGCCAATGATAGTCCGTCAATCCAGTCCCGCCAATTACAGTCCGCCAATTACAGTCCGCCAATGACGATTCGCCAATGATCGACCAATGGCGTGTGGCGACCAATCGATATTGCTGCAACGCTCGGCGATTTGGTGGTGAGCTTGGCTCGAGTTAGAAGCTTGATTAGTCGTCGATCACTCCTGGTCCCGGCGCCAGTCCCATGGCCGCTGCTAACCAGGCAACGCGTCATGCCTCGTTGACCGTCCTATCTACGTGTTTACCTGCGACTGAAAGACGATTGCCTCCGTCGAGGCCTTATATGACACCCATTAGGGTGCATTTAATTCGGGATTTTGACGTATACGTAGTCCTGATCCAGTATTTACGCGTTCTCACATTGAACCAATGGTCCGAAATAGTGCACTGACAGTTGGTTTATTCATGGACTAGCGCCTAAATAATTGAATATTGGTTGGGATAGTCATAGAGTCCACGCCGAAAAGCTCCGGGGACTTATTTTCAGGGGTAAAACAAGAAAAACTGGGGGATAAAATGTTTAGTAAATCCAAGCTAATTAAGGGCATGTCGCTGGCACTTGTTGCCTCTGTGACCATCCCGTCCTATGCATCGGACCGTGTCATGGAAGAGGTTGTCGTGACGGCAACCAAACGTGAGCAAACGCTGCAGGAAGTACCCGTCGCAGTGAGCGTCACGTCTGGCGAAACGCTCGAACGTGCCCGAATTCTGGACATTCTTGATCTACAATCCGTTGTACCTTCACTTCGCGTGCCTCAGTTCCAGTCATCGACTCAGGTTAACTTTGTGATTCGCGGATTCGGTAACGGCGCTAACAACGCGGGTATTGAACCTTCGGTTGGTGTTTTCATCGACGGTGTCTACCGTTCGCGATCAGCGGGTCAAATTGCCGATCTGACGAATGTAGAACGTATTGAAGTATTGCGCGGCCCACAAAGCACATTGTTCGGTAAAAACGCATCCGCCGGTGTCATCAGTGTGGTGACGAAAGGCCCTGAATTTGAGTGGAACAGCAACATCGAAGTCA
>Ga0222651_1000910_pt1 | contig 15980 bp, 14 predicted proteins | sample AntAcemetagen369_FD_179855 | JGI IMG/M metagenome (GOLD analysis project Ga0222651, IMG submission 179855) | Saline water microbial communities from Ace Lake, Antarctica - #369 | ecosystem: Environmental > Aquatic > Non-marine Saline and Alkaline > Saline | place: Antarctica: Ace Lake...
AACATGGACTTACTTAGTGTTAATTGAAAACGGTTTTGTAAATAGAGGGGTAGCGGACCATATTAAGCAATGGCCCAAAGCGGATTCTTAAATCCTGAAAACTTGGAATCGGATATACCGCTTGTAAGGAGCGGAAAAAGTGTAGGGTTTAAAGTAGGCCGAGTAATTTTTAATTTCACTGGAAAAATGCTCTGACCTAAGGGTAGCATAAATGGCAATTGAAAAATCACCGTAAACTAAATTTTTATTTGGAGAAAATAGAACTTCATCACACTCTTCCTCTTCTTCCTCCATATCCGCAAATTCGGCTACAAGGGGTTTTTGAATTTCAAATTTAGAAGTATCCTCGAAAACAATGGTGGGTAATTCTTCCTCAACCTCACAAGTCGAACTATCAGAGGCCGCCAGATTTGAATTTAAGAAATGGCCATTAATATTAGGAAAAGAATGTGCATAGACATTACCGTATCCGCTTACACAAAGGATACAAAGAAGAAATAAATATTTTTTAAATGCCCGATTCATTCGGGAATCAAAACTATGCCTTGGCTTTAACTCTTACAAATAGTAGTTGTTAAAATTAGTTAAAACCAATATGAGAAATATCATTTTTTCGAAATACCCCAATCTTCCAACTAGAAAATCAATTAATAATAATTTAACGGAGTTTCCTTTGGCAAATGCTCAAAATACTATTCCCTTATTTCCTTAAAATTCCTTGCCAAAATCTATTCTTTAATGTATTTGATGGAGTTGTTACTTCCAACAAGGACTATGTAATAGGGCAAAATCTGCAATGGGAACCGAATCTTTCTTTAAGGAACCTAGTTCACCAGCGTTAGATTTTAGGATAATCATTAGATTCATAGACCCTTTGCCTGCCGCTCGGAAGTCCGTCGTCATGGTCCGAAAAATTAACGGCGCTAGTATTCTCCGGCAAGCCATATCCCCTTAATTGTACCAGCCCTGCTTTCACCTTTATTCATGAAGTGAATATTGTTGTATTTCTTAGTTCTATCGGACCTACTCTTTAGTAAATATCAATATGTTATCCGATTTCCAATTCTCCAACGCGCATTTGGTTTAGATGGCACCCCCAAGATCAATTATAACATTGGCAGTATTACTACTTTCATCTACCATTTCCTGGGTTACATTGGTTTTCCACAAATACAACCTTCTCAAGGAGTCCATATCCAATAATAATTTTAAACCCTCCTTGGAAACCTCGGTATCATAAAGATTAATTACTTCTAGGTGCTTGTATTTATGCAATTGCTGGATAGCATCATCAGAAATTGAATTTGAATGTAGATCAATTTTAGTTAAATTTTTTAATTCGGGTAACTGGGCCAGCAACTCATTTGTTAATCCGCAATTGGAAAGGTTCAAGGTGGTAATATTATCACCTATTTCTTTCAATAGATTAATCTGTTCCCCACCTATGGTTGCCCTGTCATAACGTACATCAAATAAAAAGTTATCCTCTCCCAACCTGTCGACAGAAAATCCATTTTCGATCAGGATACCCACTTTTTGTTCCTCAACCTCCTCAACTACAATAGTTTCTATATAAGGTTTAGGATTATAGTCCAAATTATAATCCCGGATCATTAGCTGCAATAATTCTGGCGTCATATTTTTATGGTCGAAGACTGCCAGGCTATCCGCTCCCATATGTATCCAATATTCAAGAATTTTTATTTCACTATAACTTAAAGGTTTTCCCTTTGTGGGCATAAATTTTTTATTGTTCAACGGCAGACTTACGCGCTTAAATAGTTCACTTTCCTCTAGAACGCTTTGTACAATAGGATATCCACTTTCCGCCTCGGTAAATAAATTCTTATATACCATAAGATTAAGACTTCCCTTTTGTTTCTCATTATTATGGCATGAGGTACATTTTTGTTCAAACATAGGTTGAATAATATCCGGATAAATAAGAACAGAGTCTTGATTCTTTTGTTGGATCCCTTTTTCTGAATTTTCCAATTCAATCCCAGCAAGATTCTTTATCACATCAGGGGCATAGGCAAGAAGGTAATCTTGACCATGGGTAAGTACACCCCCTTGGTGCCCGGTTAAGCCAACAAGGATTATTAATATGGACGAGATAAAAATAGATTGCCTGTTATTATACGTACGGATTTTCATTTTAAGCACGTAGGCCAAGGCAGAAAATACGACCACCCCTATCCCAAGCCACTTATGTTGCCAAAGGGTATCCTCATCGTAGTCACCTCCTTGGGAGAGTAAAAGTCCCGTGGCAATAGTAATAAGGCCTGACACCATTACGGCTATCAGCGAGTATTGAACGATACGATCGTAAATCTTCCTATCTTTCTTAAACAGGCCAATTATTTCAATAACCACCGTCAATACAATAAAACCTATTGGTAAGTGCACTAGTAATGGGTGAAATCTCCCCAGAAATAAATCCAATTCCATATTTAATACTACTATGTTATAATATCCCTGATCACGTTGCCGCTTACATCCGTCAGTCTAAAATCCCTCCCCTGAAAAGGGAATGTAAGTCTTTCGTGGTCCAATCCCAATTGATTGAGTATCGTTGCCTGTACATCGTGCACATGGACCTTGCCCCGTATTCCCGAGTAGCCTATTTCATCGGTTTCGCCAAAAGTAAATCCTTTTTTAATACCTCCTCCGGCCATCCACATGGTAAAGGCCTCCCCGTGATGGTCCCGTCCAAAAAAACCTTGGCCCGATCTGGCCTCCATCATAGGGGTCCTTCCAAACTCCCCTCCCCAGACAATTAAAGTTTCCTCCAACAGTCCCCTTTGCCTTAAATCGGTAAGGAGCGCCGTCATACCTTGATCGATCCTACCACATTTTGCATTCAGTCCAACATCCACCCCATTTCCAGGTCCTACCCCATGGGTATCCCAACCGTCATCATAAAGCTGGACAAAGCGCACCCCATTTTCTACCAACCTTCTTGCCAGAAGACAATTATTGGCAAAGGAGCTTTCCCCTGGGGTTACCCCATATAGGTCTTTGATATATTCCGGTTCATCATCAATACTCATGACGCCCGGCACCGAAGTCTGCATTTTAAAGGCCAGCTCATATTGAGACATTCGCGTTAGGATTTCAGGGTCGCGGGATTCTTGATACTCCTGTTCATTTATTTTATTTATAGCGTCAACAGTTTGTTTTCTCAATTTTGCGTCCACGCCTTTAGGATTCCGGAGGTTCCTGACCGCGGGCCCTTTCGACTGACATTGTACGCCTTGATATACGGTAGGTAAAAATCCGCTTCCCCAAAGGCGTTTTCCACCGGAGACCACCCCTCCGGAAAGCAGAACGATGAAACCGGGCAGGTTTTCGTTGGCCGAACCCAATCCGTAGGTTGCCCAACTGCCAATTGAGGGCCGTCCCTGCCTTGGTGAGCCCGTCTGCATTAGGAACTGCGCCGGTGCATGGTTGAATTCATCGGTATGGACCGCTTTTAGAAAACTGACCTCATCCACCACGCCGGCAAATTTCGGCAAATAGTTGGATATCCATGTTCGGGATTCCCCGTATTGTTTAAAAGTGGCCTGCGAGCCAAGCATTTTGGGAGTACCCCTAATAAACGCGAATCGCTTACCTTCCAACAAGGATGGAGGGCAATCCTGTCCGTTCAAGTTATTTAGAACAGGTTTATGATCAAAAAGCTCCAATTGCGATGGTGCCCCTGCCATGTGCAGATAGATCACATGCTTTGCCTTGGGCAAAAAATGTGGGATCCCACTTCCCGTAATCGGTGCGGGCGCATTGTTGGCGAACAAATCCCCTCCCAACATTGAACCGAGGGTCATGGCCCCCATTCCCGAAATACAATTTTTTAAAAAGTGCCTCCGGGTATTATATTCGCTCTCTCGATAATGTGCCTCATTGAAAATATCCATACTAATATATTATCCTTTTACAATAAATTCATCCAGATTTAGGAATACATTGGCCACCATGGTGAGTGCCGCCAACATAGGTCTGTTCTTTCCCGAATACTGCAATGCCACATCGGGAAATTCCAAATTCCCCGTATTGCTTTCATAATGCAATAGTGCATCATTATAAAGCTTGGCCAATTGCATCAATTTGTCCTTGTCGATGTTTTTCCCCATCACCTTTAAATATCCGAATTTTATTTGGCCCTCCACCTGGCTATCGGCCTCGAACATCTGTTTGGCCAATTCCTGCGATGCTTCAAAGAACGTTTTGTCATTGAGCAGACTAAGTGCCTGTAGGGGCGTATTTGTTAAAACGCGGCTCGAAACACAACCGGACCTATCCGGGCTATCGAACACGATCATGTTCATAGGGGGGTTCACCCGTTTCCAAAACGTATATAACGAACGCCTGTACATGGCATCATCACCTTTTATAACATAATCCGGAAGGGTGTTCCACCCACCTGCAATTTCAACATCCGTATTCATTACACTCGGTCCCCCGATCGTTTTGTTCAACAAACCGCTTACCAACAAAATTCCATCGCGGATCTGCTCCGCGGACAGACGTTTACGAGATCCTCTTGAAAGCCAGCTATTACTGGGGTCCGATTCTAACCGTTCTGTGCTTGCATCTGATGATTGTTGATAGGTGGCCGAAAGGACCAAGTCGCGCAATAATGGCTTTATCCTCCACTTGTAATCTTTCATCAATTTAACCGCCATCCAGTCCAACAACTCGGGATGGCTTGGATTTTTGCCCTGGGAACCAAATTCCTCCATGGATTCCACCAGGCCCCGTCCAAATATCTGTTCCCAAAAACGATTTACCACAACACGTGCGGAGAGCGGGTTTCCATCACTTACCATCCACTTGGCAAATTCCAATCTATTGCTCGGCTCTTCAGTTTTCGATATACCATAAATATTGGGAATTCCCTTATGGACTTCTTCCCCCGGACTTAGCCAGCTGCCGCGATCAAAGACAAAAGTCCTACGGGCCCTATCCTTTTCCAATTCTTGGATTATAGGCGTACTTGTGGTTGGGATCCGGGCAAGTTCAGCCAGTTTTTGTTTAAATTCCATGTCATGTTTCTGCATAAGAGGTTCTTTTTCATAAAAGAAAATCTTATCCAGATAGAAAAGATGCGGCACATAGCTCTCGCCTTTATGGAACTGTAAAAAAATATCGTGTACCCCTGAAATCTCAGGTATATCGACACCAAACTCCATTATTTTCAACCCGTGTTCCTCTACTTTTGAACCTTCTGTACCGGTGATGCGGACCTGACCGATTTTTCTTCCATCAAGGGAATCCAAATGAATGGAAATATCACCTGCATATTTTAGCGAGGCCGACACCAAAAAGCCCATTTTATTAACTTTCCTCAGATCAACATCATTGTAACTCGCCCATGAACTATCCTGGATCTGCCATAAGAAATTCAGACCCCCATCCAACTCTATAAAGGGACTGGTATTATCAAATGCTTCAGCTTCCGTGAACCGATATCCCAAATGGGTCAACGCCGCCTCTTTTTGGTCGTATAGGAAACGTGGCTTTGTTACTTGTCCGTCACCGGGGAGCAAATGGCCATTAACGTATTCCAATAGTTTTTCCACTTCCTTTTTATTCTCCTTGGAATAGGTGAAAAGTTTAGGTTTTTCAAAATAGGAATCGTCATCGGCCGCATTGTTGAAAAAAGCCATGGATTCATAAAACTCCTCGTGCCTAAAAGGGTCGTAAGGGTGACTATGGCATTGGACGCAGGCCATGGTGGTTCCCTGCCAGACTTCATAGGTAGTTGCTACCCTTTCCACAACAGAGGCCACCCTAAATTCCTCATTATCCGTTCCACCCTCATCATTGGCAAGCGTATTCCTATGGAAGGCCGTGGCGATCAACTGGTCCTCGGTGGGTTCCGTAAGCAGATCCCCGGCCAATTGTTCAATGGAAAACTGGTCAAAGGGCATGTCCTTGTTGAAGGCCGCTATTACCCAATCCCGGAATTTCCAGATTTCCCTGTTGGTATCCTTTTCAAATCCTTTGGAATCCGCATACCGTGCCAGATCCAACCACATACTGGCCCATCTTTCCCCGAAATGGGAAGACCCCAACAAATGATCTACTAAATTTTCATAAGCCTCGGGAGAATTATCCCCTAAAAAGGCCTCGGCCTCTTCAATGGTCGGCGGTAACCCCGTAAGATCCAAATAAAGCCTTCTCATCAAGGTATTCTTGTCCGCCTTTATTGAAGGAGATAATCCCTTTTCACTTAACTTGGAAAATACAAATTGATCTATTGGATTCTTGGCCCAACCGCTATCGGCCACTACAGGGGGCACTATATTTTCTTTAGGAGGAATATACGCCCAGTGTTTTTCCCATTTTGCCCCCTGATCGATCCACTTGGCCAATATTTCTATTTCCTCCTGGGAGAGTTCTGGAGCCTCATAGGGCATCCTAATCTCTGGATTTTTGGAGACCAATCTCCTATATAGTTCACTTTTTTCATGGTTCCCCCTCACAATGGCAGGTTTACCGGATTGTGTTTTACTAAAGGCGTCCTCTTCAAACAATAAACTAAACTCCCCGTTAGCTTTGACACCTCCGTGACATCTTAAACATTTGCTGTTTAGGATGGGTCGAACATCGCGATTGAAACTTATTTCAGTATTGGATGAGTCATTGCAAGACCCCAAAATTAGGATGACCAAAATCCAAGAAAGTCTATAAATACTATTTGTACAAATAGATTTTGCCATTTTTAATAATTGTTTATGAAATTACTAAGTTTTGAATATAGACCATTTAAAGGTGGATGTTGCTTCATTCTTTTTTTGCTACCCATTTTATACCTTCTATAAGATGTTGTCTACCAAAATCCGTATCCAATGAACGGATGTCATGACCCAATTCCGTATAGAAAAATCTTCCTCCACCCCAATCCCTGGTCCACGCTATAGGATGATCTTTTCCCATTGCTACGCCTCCTCTAGTCTTGAAGTACTCTCTAACCGGTTCGTAAGTAGATTCGTCCACCCTTAATAAAACATGTAGACCTGGTAAACCGGTAACAACTTTGGTATGGTTGGTCCAATCCGCTTCGTACCAAAACTCTTTACCCATCCCTCTAACCGCGGGATGATCCATAGCCTCGGAATCAACCACCACTTTCGCTTTAAGAAATTCAGAATCACTATTAAAATCACAACCTCCTAGTTCCATTATCCAGGGCCAGTTTTCCTGATGCACCAACAAGGCATGTAACCCAACAATAGCACCACCAGCCTTATACCAATCTTCAATAGCCTTTCGCTGTTCTTCATTAAAAACTTTATCTAGAACATTTGCATTGTTGAACAACAATACATCATAATAGCTCAGTTTTTCCTTAGAAATATCACTCCCTGTTTCACTTACATCTATTTGCATATTGTGCTCGGCACCTAAGCGCACAATCCATCCATTTACAATAGGGATATCAGGGTGGCGAAACCAACCTGTACCGGAAAAAAGTAGAACCTTCAATGCTGTTCCGTTTCCAATCGCATTTCGCTCATGCATTTTCTTTTGATGGTCAACATCAAGATGCTCCTGAGCAATTAATTGAAAGCTTGTTAAGGATATTAACGATATAAAAATAGCAGTAACAATTTGGATTATTTTGTTTTTCATAATTGGTAATTAATAATTCTTACGTGGTCAGGTTAGATCTACTTAAACTATGTTTCAATAAAAATAGGGGTTTTATGGGTATTTTTAAGAATCAAAACCTTCAAGATACGAGCAAGACCCAATCATTACGATTTCTGAACAGAGAAAACGCATAATATTCAACAAGTTAAAATGCTGATTTTTAGTGAACTATAATACGTTTTAATAATAATCCTTACAGTTTTAATTCTCAAAATATTCTGCCCCATAGTTGATTATTATCCAGTTCATGAACCTGAATCTAAGAAAAAACAACCTCTTGTTGTCAAAAATACAAGAAGAGGTTGGAAGTAAATTTAGATTTTCCATTAAAGTCATTTGCATGAAAAAGGTATTATATCAAGAGTTTATATACATTAAGGTACTACATGCAACGACGGTAAAACTACTAAAAAGACCGTATGGACATAGAAGATTTGCTATATTAGGAACTTTATTTACAATAATTTGTCAAGAATCGACTACCATAAATCCAAACCAAATACCCCGATGTTAAAAAATAACCAGTGCATAATTTTGAAAGCTTGCTCTATCTTTATTTGTGTCTTTACTATTCTAAGTTGTCAAACAAAACAGAAAGAGGAGTTGCCACCAAATATTGTTTGGATTACCTCTGAGGACAATTCCAAACACTACCTTAAACTTTTTGATAAAAATGGCATTCCTACCCCTAATATCGAATCCCTGGCGAAAGAAGGTTTGATTTTTAATCGTGCATTTTCCAATGCCCCCGTTTGTAGTGTTGCCCGTTCCGCTATAATATCTGGTTGCTACGGACCCCGTATTGGGTCACAATTTCACAGAAAGATGGCCGTTGTTCCTATGCCAGATTCAATAAAGATGTTTCCTGTATATTTAAGACAGGCTGGTTATTACACTACCAACAATAGCAAGGAAGATTATAATATCATTAAAAGCGAAGGAGTTTGGGACGAATCTTCAAAAAAGGCTAGCTGGAAAAACAGAGGTAAAAATCAGCCCTTTTTCCATGTTTTTAATATTGGGGTTTCCCACGAATCCAGCATGCACTTTAATGCACGGGACATGGATACCATTGCCACTGTAACTGATTTAAACTCTTTTAAAATTCAACCCAATCATCCCAATACAGCTTTATTTAAATACACCAATGCCTTGTATCGTGATAAAATTAGAGAGATGGATCGCAAGGTTGGCGAAATCATCCAGCACCTAAAAGAAGAAGGCAGACTAGATGATACCTTCATTTTTTACTACGGTGATCATGGTGGCGTATTGCCAGGTAGTAAGGGATATCTTTATGAAGCCGGACTCCATGTTCCAATGGTGGTCCATATTCCCAAAAAATATAGGCATCTAGTTGGCAATCAGGTTGGCAGCACGGTAAATGGTTTTATCAGCTTTATAGATTTGGGACCAACGGTTTTAAATCTTGCCGGAATTGATATTCCCAAAGAAATGGACGGAACCGCATTTTTAGGCAAAGATATAGACCCTAAGGAATTAAATTCCCGTGATGAGACCTATAGTTATGCCGATAGATTTGATGAAAAATATGACATGGTCAGGGCGGTTCGAAAAGGGAATTACAAATATATTCGAAACTATCAACCCTTTAATTATGATGGATTAATGAACAACTATCGCTACAAACAAATGGCCTATCAAGAATGGCAGACTTTGTATACCGATGGGAAACTCAACGAGCTGCAATCCGCCTTTTTTAATCAACGTGCCCCTGAAATGCTTTTTGATATTGATGCGGATCCCTTTGAAACAAAGAATTTGGCCGATGACCCAGCGTATGCAACCACGCTTAGTACTATGCGCGAAAAACTTACTACATGGGTAAAAGAAATGCCGGATCTTTCCTTCTATCCGGAACATTACCTGATCGAGAATGCCTTTAAAAACCCTGTGGAATTTGGGAAAAAACACAAGGAAGAAATTCGAAAATATATCAATATCACCGATTTAAACCTGTTAAATTTTGATGATGCCAAAAACTCCCTTGTCACGGCCCTAAATTCTTCCGATCCATGGGAAAGATATTGGGCAATTATTGCTTGTAGTACGTTTGGGCCAAAAGCCATTGGAATGGAGTCTCGGATAAGGGAAATTGCCTCTACAGACCCTGAATTAATAAATAAGGTTCGTGCAGCCGAATTTTTAGGAATTGTAAAAAAATTGGATCCTTCCGATGTGATAACAAATTCCTTGTACGCGTCTAAAAAACCAAGTGAGGCCCTTCTAATATTAAACTCGATCGTACTAATGGAGTCGGGCAACTACAACTATATATTTGATATTCAGTTGGATAAAATAGCAAAAGTTGTTGCCGAAGACTCAGAAGTAGTAAGCAGATTGAAATATTTGAAAATTCTTTAAATGATTAACGACATAACATTTTAAAGCCTTTAAATCAAAGTCAGCAGAAAAATGTTTTAATGCCCATCAAGGTTTTACTGTTGTCCTAAATGCCGCCAAGGGGCAACTTACTGTGGTCATATACAATGGGTTTTGCTTATGTCCGGAAGGATGAAAACATTCATAGGGAGCACCGTACTCCAAGCCTTTTCGAAAATCATTATCACGTAAATCATCAATAAATTCCTTGGCCAATTGCTGCGCAAGATTAAAATTAGTTTTGGCAATGGCGTAACATACCCATCCCGTTGGTGTTCCCCAATATGCCCCGTTCTGATAGGTATTCTTCTTGGCCAATGAAAATTCCCATGCGGTGGACTCGCTAAAATCATCCGTGGTTAAGATATGCCTAATATTGCCTTTATAGGACAAATGACCATTTTCGTAGGCTTTGGACAAAAATCGGCTAGTTCTTTCGGTATTTTCCTTACTTAAGATATCGTAGTAAATGGCCAAGGAAGTAGACCAAACATCCGCTTGATTACCTTTTCCGGTCGATGCTTTAAGCATGCCTCTTTCATCCATAAAAACTAATGGTAAGGCTTCTTTGATCTTAGAAGCGATCAAACTGTATTTTTCCGCCTTGGTCTTAATTTCCAATTTTACAAACAATTCCGCAAGCTCTATAGCTGCCTTAAATTTTAATATGGATGGATAGCAAAGATCCCCCGTAATGGTCATGACATCCCTAAAACCAAAATCGATACCCCTAAAATGGTCCGTGGTAGTAACAATATGATTATCCAATCCGGAGGGTGGTACATTAAAAGCAATTTCTAGTCGGTCTATAAGTTTTATGCCATTTACTTCCTTATCCAAAAGAGATAGGTCTGTTGTAGTCTTTACATAATAATAGGCCATATGAACAAACAGGAACTGATCACCATAGGGTGGAGTCCTACCAAATTCCGGAGTTCCTTGTTCTTCGAAGCTATAGGTCCCTGGAAAGTAAATAGGCAGACTGTCATCCATTCGTATGTGATCAGCTATAGCGCCAAAGGGGATCAAGGCTCCATTTTTGGTGATCCATGTTTTGTCGGCCTGTGTTGTAGCCGTAAGTATTAACATGTTCCTTTGTTCGTCCTCGGTTATAAACCCGGATTCCAAGGACATGGCGTAATCACGTATCCAAAAAGCAGGGTAGCTCCCCCTCCCTCCAGGCTTAACCAAAATTGACCCAGTATTATTAGTACCCATTTGATCCGCAACCTTCTGTCCTGGATAAATACGGGAACTATCAATTATGGTTGCCGTAAGGTTTTCTAAAAACTGAAAATCCTTACCACTTAAAATAGGGTTCTTTGGTGAAGATACAGATTGCCCAATTCCAGTTGCCGAAACGGCAATGGAGAACAAGGTTATTACCGATTTCTTTAGAAAATTCATTTTATGTTTCAAATTTAAAATACCGCCTCTTTGATATATAGAGGCACTTCTAAAATACAATTTTATACTTGATAAAGTTCCAAACCTAAAAGACGGATGTAAATCACTAAATATAAGTTAGTTAAAACCCAATATAGCTTTATTAGAATAAGGAAAATTATTAATTTTAAACAAGTTATTCAGACGGTGAAAAAATATTAGCAAGAAATTCCTGTAACTAATACACAACAAAGTCAACCAATAACAAACGAAAGATCCAAAATATCACATTAATCAATTTAAAGAAACAGCTATGCAAACAATATTAGGTTCTGGTGGGGCATTTGGTATAGAATTGGCCAAGGCTTTAAAAGAATATACTACCAATATCAGGTTGGTTAGTCGAAATCCGCAAAAGGTAAATGATACGGACCAACTTTTTGCCGCTGATCTTTTGGATAGACCAAAAGTTTTTGAAGCAGTCCAAGGCTCGAGCATTGTTTATGTCACTGTTGGATTTCCATATAATCTTAAAGTTTGGCAACAAAACTGGCCAAAATTCATAAAATATGTAATCGATGCCTGCATAGAATATAAATGTAAATTGGTATTTTTTGACAATATATACATGTACGACCTCAATTATTTAAATGGTATGAATGAGGAAACACCCATTAATCCCCCAAGCAAGAAAGGTAAAATTCGTGCAGAAATAGCTACCATGATTATGAACGCAATCAAAGAAGGAAAACTTGAAGCCTTGATCGCCCGTTCTGCAGATTTTTATGGCCCAAAAATTAAAAATTCGAGCATGTTGACAGAGATGGTTTTTAAACCTTTAAGTAACGGAAAAAAAGCAAATTGGCTGTCCTCTGTAAATTTTAGGCATTCCTTTACCTATACGCCAGATGCTGGCAGAGCAACCGCTTTGCTTGGTAATTAAGCAAAAGCGTACAATCAGGTCTGGCATTTGCCAACAGCAAACAACCCCTTTACCGGTAAGGAATGGATTATTACCATTTCAAAAGAATTGGGCGTAAAACCACGCATTCAGGTTGCCAGCAGATTAATTATAAAGATACTTGGTCTCTTTATGCCCCTTATGAGGGAAATGCCCGAAATGATGTATCAATATGACAGGGATTATGTCTTCAATTCGGATAAATTCAATAGCCACTTTGATTTTAAAACCACTCCCTATTTAGAAGGAATTAAAGCCATAGTAAAATCGGATTACCAGAAATAGCCTACTCCAAAAATTTTGAAATAGGCATTAACCTTAGCACTTACCTTAATATTTATGGCAATATTGCTGGTGGCACAATATTCTTGACAGGCTTTATACTCTTTAAATAACTGAAAATTGCTTTCAGGTCTTCCTCCGGTAATTTGGCATATCCTTCCCAGGGCATAGGGAGCAATAACTGTCTACTATTGTCTAAACCTTTATACTTTCCATTTTTTATGGCTTTCACAAATTGCTCCTCTGACCAAAATCCAATACCCGTATCATCAGGGGTTAAATTACCTGCAAATGAAGTGCCCCATGGTCCTATTGCAGCGGTTCCGTTCATATTAAACAGCACGTAGCCCCCTACCGATTGGAGATTATAGCCAGGCAAAATTTCATTGGAATCATGGCCGGACAACAACCTATTGGAATCAGGGACCGGACCTCTTTCTATCATAACTTTAGGGGAGTGACAATCGTTGGACCCTAGGGTCGCTGCCAAAAACTCCCCTCTTTCTATAAGGTCGCCGGAGCTAGGCAGATCTTCTTTTTTACTTCCTTTTGTTTTGGTGAGCTACATGCGCTTATCATTAAACTGGTGATGGCAAGCGCAAAAATTGTTTTTTTCATAAGCTTTTAATTTTTGGATATGAGAATATTTAGTTTATAATCCAATGCCCGTAAAACCAAGGGACAGAAATTAAAATATACTTGACAAAGGAAGACAGAAAGTGCGATGCCGACAATCACATAAGTATGTGAAATATTCGGGAGCCATTTTTAAATTTGACAAAGTATGTTAAGGCAATGCTATCCTCTAGGCATCTCTGAACACCAGATAAACCCAAAAAAAAATCAAATGAAATTGCTAAGGGCGGTAAGTATTCCTAACACTTGATATAGTCTCTTGGATAGGAAAAAAATATTTGAAGTAAATCCGTAACTTTCCATATACGATGTATGAGACCAAAATAATGATGAAAGCTATTACTATTATTTTTACGGGGCGTTCCTTATTTTTATTAATAATGAATTTAGGGAGTTTAAAAAGCGCCCTATGGCAAGTCCTAATGGAATTCTTGTTTCTACATTGGAGTTATCCAATATTAAGGAAATGGCCGCTTCTGAAATTGAACCCCATAGTACCAATGTTACGCTTTTCATAAAGTATATAGACAGTTTAATGCAAGCCTCACTTACTCGGCCGCCATTGGAAAAAGAAGTTATTATCGCCGGACGTAGTTAAAAAGACCCAATACAGCTAAGTTCCGATGGCCGTAAACTGGTCTATGGTACCGCTATTGCATGGCATTTAACAGGCAATAACAAATATGGCCATAAAGCAAAGGCCCTTATTTTGGATCTTACCGACACTTATGGATATCGGAATGAAGAACATAACGATTTTCATTGGGGAGCACAGGGAATACTCAACCTTGCGCGGGAAGGCAAACATTATATTCATGCAGCCGATTTCCTAGAGGGTGGGACGGGTTGGACACAAAAAAACAAACTCAAATATCAAATCTGGTTACGGGATGTGATGTACCCAAAAGTAGCCTGGGCAAGTAGGACAAGGAAAAATAATTGGGGAGTTGCTGCCTCCTTTTCGGCCGCACTTATTGCCTATTACATTATGGCCCAGGAACAATGGCAGCTCACTGAAATAAGTCCGACACCGCAGAAAATGTCGCTCATGGAAGCCTTTAAATCGCACAACGCATATCAGCTTGGCCGTTTATAAACATCCTTGGATTGGAAAATGGATGCCAAAGTAGCATTATGGAGCATCTTGCCCAATGGCGCAATCCCTGAAGAAATAAGAAGGGGAGAGGACCCTATTGATGGGGACTATTTACCTTCCAACGGAAGCGGCACAAGTTATACCAAGACACATATTGAACACCTCACCGCCCATGCCGAATTTTTAAGGCGACTAGGGGATAATTCGCTGTATGATCATGTGGAAAATGATGGGTCAGGCTCGCTTTTCCAAGCCTATATGTATGTTATAAACAACCCAATAAAATCGCACTGCTTTAAGGAAAATCGGATAAATGCACTTTATATTGCTTACAACCATTATAAAGGATAAGGCCATGTTAAATTCGTTGAAGGAGTGTGGACCGGGAAATATTTCAGGACAGCGCCTAGCACTATTTGGACGATTGACACATCCGCTAACCATTCCATAAAATAGCTATCACATATAAATATATGGCCAAATGGATTGCCCCGAGTAACTATAGGCCAATACTTCTTGTATACCTTTTGGTTTTATAGAAAATGATTTGCAAGCATATCCATTTTACAAACTCATTAAAAGCCTCAATAATTCACTATCTTAACGTACTAATTCCATCTCCAAAACAATGAAAAAGACTGCCCCATTTCTCCAAGACAATTTCAACGGACTGCAGCACCTTGGACTTCCTGTTTCCAACTTAAAGGCTTCTTTAAAATTTTACAAATCCTTTGGCTTTAAGAGGGTCATGGACTCGCATGTAGATGTTCCGGAAGAAAATGATACCATACTCGTGGCCATGATGGAACAAAGGGGTGTGATTATTGAACTATACCAGGTTACCAAAAAAGACATGATAGAATTAAAGTCGCGCAAAGATGGCCATGTGGATCATATCGCCTTCGATGTGGCCGATGTTGAAAAAGCATTTAACGAACTAAAAGAAGCTGGCTTTTCAATGGTGGAGAAAAAACCTGTATTTCTCAATTTCTGGGAAAAGGGTTGTAAATATTTTGCCGTTAGGGGACCGGATGGCGAAAAACTGGAATTCAATCAGATTATGTAGGGCTATTAATCTCTCAGAATGGACGAAAGCTATACTCCATTGGTGCTAGATTAAAATACCATTGATTGCGCCAGATGAAATTTTGCTGATTCACTAGCTTTACCCCTTTCTTAAAAAACTTAAAAAGAAATTCTACAATCTATTCGTATTGGCACAAATAAGATGTTTGCCCTACCGATTTCACTTTAAAAGAAGTATTGGCCCCTACTTTAAAAGAAGTGCCCGCCTTAAAAGATTTCCATTCCGATGCACCGGGCAACAAGGCTATTAATTCCCCTTCGATCACAATCATGGTTTCCTTGGCCGAGGTGCCAAATTCATACTCACCAGGTTCCATTACCCCTACTGTGGACTTCCCAGTAGCCGAAGTGTAACCAAGGGATTTTACGGTTCCTTCAAAATATGCGTTGCTAGTGATCATAAAATTTTCTTTAGTAATAGACCACAAATATAAAAAAGGAAGTTCAGAAAAGTTATATCCGTTACACTTT
>Ga0222651_1000919_pt1 | contig 15865 bp, 12 predicted proteins | sample AntAcemetagen369_FD_179855 | JGI IMG/M metagenome (GOLD analysis project Ga0222651, IMG submission 179855) | Saline water microbial communities from Ace Lake, Antarctica - #369 | ecosystem: Environmental > Aquatic > Non-marine Saline and Alkaline > Saline | place: Antarctica: Ace Lake...
GGCATTGGCATTTCTGGCTGCAGTTTCTGCATATATTAAAAGGACCTCTGCATACCTGTAAATAGGTAAATCATTTCCTCCATCACTTCTTCCAACGGCATCTTGATCCATGTACTTGCTGCTTACCAGTGTGTTTGGTCCCAATCCAAAATCTATTTGATCCCATAATTCTTTTCTTAAATCTCAATCCTCCCAATTTATATAAAATGGATTAGAAGCGTCGCTATAATCCGCATAGGAATACTTTCCGTATGCTGTGAAGGGTTCTTTTGTTTTGTTTTTGGTCTCTCCGGTTTTCATACAATGAATTTAATAAAAAAAGGCAGGATTTAAGCTATCATAGAATGGGCTGAAGCCCATTCCTATTGAATTCTTTTCAATGATTGATTGGGTCAGCCAAATTCTTGAAAAAGGTTAAAGAATCATTTTCAAGAATAGCCTCCTGCTTTAGCTGGAGGAAATCAGGGAATTAACCAACCCTCTGGCCTTAGCCAAATCATTAATCCGGGATCTTTCCCAAATGGGAAGAAGCCAAAACCCCTTATCCTTTTAATGATCCGTTAGCGCTGATTTCTGCTTATAATGAATAACCATTTACCAAGACTTTACTATCATTTTAATCGGTGGAATATGAGAATTACAAATTCCATTTGATAGTAAGGCATAGTTCCAAACGCCAAGACGGAAAGGCCCGATTTGGAGCGAAATAGGTGGCACTAATCAAACTGTAATATCCAGAATATACGTTTAGCAACACTTTATGAAATAAGGGTTGGTGGTAGGCCATTACAAATGGCCAGTTTATGATTACTTTTCTAAAGTATATTTCCGATTGATAGAAAGGAGTAATTGCAAATTACACCTAGACGGGGTCAAAGCTGAGAGGATTTATCATGCTCAAATTGTATGTACTTAAAGTCTGACCTCTATAATTTTATTTGTCATACGCCTAGTTCTATGTAGTTTATAACCAAAGTACCTGGATGATTTTTCACGGACGATTTTACAGATCGGGACTGGAATTGAGCTAACGATAAAGACATTTTCTCCTTCGTTCGTGCGATTGGCTAGCCGCTCATTTAATTGCTGTAAATATGGGGAAAGTGTTTTTCTAAGACGGATAAAATTGTAGTTAAAAACTTCTTATGAATATTACTCGAACCTTACCAGGTTCTTGTTTTTAGCAATTCTTGGATTTCTTCTTTTGGAACCGGTAAATCATCAATATGTGTTTCTAGCCAAAGTGAAAATTCCTTTTCAATTTCATCACTCCATTTAGCATCTATCTGACCTGGGGTATATTTCCCCTCCCGCAGAGTTTGATGACCGAATCTATCTCTTAGAATAACTAACTCTCCTGTTTTAACTACTTTTTCTGCAAGATGAGGAGGGATAAAAACTACGCCATCCAGTTTACCAAGCACTACGTCTCCAGGCATTACCGTTACGGGACCGATACGGATAGGCACATTTATTCCAGTCAGCATCATCTGTTGTTGGTAAGATGGGTGAGATCCTCGGATAAATGAGGTAAAACCATCTATATTCATTAAACCATCAAGATCTCTCACAGTTCCATTTATGACTACCCCATTACCTGATTTTGTCGCAATAGAAATTCCTAAATTATCGCCAATGATCGGACCATCTTCGGTCTTTCCATAGGAATCTGCTACATATACATCACCATTTTCAAGCATATCTATAGGCCAAGACACCATATCACCAATTCGCCCCTCTTCTGCTCCCAAATTCTCCAAATACTTCCTCACTTCAGTGCGAAGGGGCATATATTGTGCTGTAAGCACACGACCAACCAAAACTTCACCAGAATGTATATTCTGCCAATTTTTTTCAAATTGATGGGTATATCCTTCTCCTCTCAGAACTGACCAGGCCTGTTCCAGAGATATTTTTTTCAAGCGTTCCAACAAGTCGTCTGGAACTTTAGGCCTACCATCAGGAAATCTTTCTCCAACCCAGTCAGGTGTCAATGCCACTAATTCGTCCGATTCCATTGTAAGGTTTTGACCATGCAGGGACAAGAAAAGAAAAAAAAGAATGTTGGTTAATACTATACTATTAAATTTCATAAAAGCACTTGATTTAATTTTTTATAACAAAATTTTTAGGATTTTTCTGGTATACTAGGGTTAGGTTTAAGATAACTTCCAGGGACATATGGAAACTTCTTGGCTACATCATCGATAATTTCAACTCCAAAGCCAGGTTTGTCAGGTATTTCCATGAAACCGTTCTTTGCCACCAGAGGCTCTTTAAATATTTCTTCTTTTAATGGATTATAGGTTTGGTTTAGTTCACACATATGTCCGTTAGGAACGCCTGCTGTAAAATGAAGATTAGCCATTGTAGTAAGCCCTCCATGCCAATTATGTGGACATTGTAACCTTCCATACATATGCGCTACTTGCGCAATATGCCAACCCTCACTGATACCAGTGAAGTTACAATCTGATTGAATGATATCGTAAGCACCGGTTGTAATCCATTGATGCAATTGAAGGCGGTTAGTAAATCTTTCGCCTCCAGAAACCATGACCGAAGGCATAGCTTCTTTAATTTTCAGGTGCATTTCTACTGCATCATCTTTCCATTGATTCATTGGTTCTTCATACCAATAAAACTTCAGATCTTCCAGGGCTGGACATAGAATGTTAACGATATCTTCAAAAGAATGGGATTGTTTTTCAATCATCAACTTAAAGTCTGGTCCTACCGCTTCGCGAAGTTTTCTTAATACCGGTATATATTTTTCTAGTGTCATATTACTGTATTCCCAGTTGGTACCGTTTCTGAATTTAAAAGCTTTATAACCCTGTTCTTTATATCTCAACGCTTCTTCAATAAGTTGTTCTGTGCCATTTTCATACCATTTATGTTCTACGCCCCCACTTGCATATATTGGTATAAGTGATGTCGGCTCATGATTAATGGCTAGCAATTTATAAACAGGCTTTTCTTTTACTTTGCCAATGATATCCCAGCAGGCATTATTTATTCCGGCCCAAGCTGCCCTTGCCAAATAATTTCTGTCTGGTCCTCCTCCCGTTAAGAAGTCCACATCAAATGGATTTTTACCAATTATAAATGGCTTGACGTATTCATCTATATATAATTTGATTTTGTCCGGCTCGCTGTAAGGGCTTCCTTCACCTATGCCCACAATACCCTGATCAGTAAAAACTTCAATTAAACCAGCATCTGCCTTCCAAACTACATATTTATCAACCCCCCACAAAGGACCTTCTTTATGAACATATGATAAAGGAGTTAGTCTTACATCTGTTATCTCTATATTTTCCCTGCTAATTTTTTGGAGTGGATTATTAGGGAATTGCGGAAATTCCATTTTTAGTTCAGAAGACTCTTTAAGGCAGGAAGTTAACATACCCATTGTAGCCGTGGAAGCTGCTAATGATCCTAAAAATTTTCGCCTATCCATATGATTCATAATTTTTATTGTTAATAGTTTTTTATAATTTTTGGAAATACGGTTCTTTGAATAATTCTTATAACCTCCCATGGTAATAATAAAATACAGCTCATTTTAATGTAAAATTATCGTTTCATAACTTAAGTGTGCTCCATTAATAATTAACTCCACCAAAGTGGAAGGCCGGTACCTTCCATTTTAGGGTTTGGCTTACCGTAAAAACCTGGTTTAAAAGGGAATTTCCTTTCAATGTTATCAACAAGTTCTACCCCGTAACCCGGTTTATCAGGGATGGCCAAATAGCCATTTTTGATAAGATATGGATCTTTAAATATTTCCCATTTGAGTGGATTATAGGTCATATTTGTTTCACACATGTGGCCACTGGGAACACCTGCGACCAAATGAATGCTTGCAATAGTTGTAAGGCCACCCACCCAATTGTGCGGACTATATTTAACTCCTTGTTTATATAATTGTTGACCAATGTGCCAGCCCTCAGTTATTCCAGTCAAATTAGGATCAGTTTGAATTAAGTCCATAGCTCCTGAATTTGAAAAAGGATAAACCTGATAGCGATTCCACCAACCTTCCCCACCGGATACCATCACAGAAGGCATAGCTTCGTTAATGGCTATATGTTTTTCAACAGCTCTTGGATCATCAGGTGAAACTGGTTCCTCGTACCAATAGAATTTCAGATCTTCCAGTACAGGACAAAGCTGATTAAGGATTGTATCCATATCCCAAGGAAATTTTTCAATACAGAGCCTAAAATCCGGACCGACAGCTTTACGGAGATTTTGTAAAACAGGAATATATTTATCCATGGTCATTCCACTGAACTTCCAGCTTGTTCCCTGACGAAACTTAAAAGTATCAAATCCGGCCTCTTTGTAACGGAGTGCTTCTGCTATAAGATCCTCTTCTCCATTATCATACCATGCATGTTCAACACCCCCGCTGGCGTACATATGAACTTTATTGCTGGCGGGGCGTTCACCTGATAAAAGCTTATAGACAGGTTTCCCCTTTGCTTTCCCGATGATATCCCAAAGTGCATTGTTCACACCGGCCCATGCGCCTTCAGCTGTACTGTTATGTCCTTGGTTATTGGTTATAAAATCCACATCAAAGACATTCATGCCTTTTAGCAAGGGAGTAATATATGTATCCGTATATTTTTTTAAATTGTCCGGGCCACGATAAGGACTCCCCTCTCCAATGCCAATGATGCCCTGATTGGTAAATATCTGGACTAGTGCTGCATCGGATTTCCATACCAAGAGCCCCCCAACTCGCCAAAGATATTCTTTATCATGGACATAGGACAGGGGAGTGACTTTGATATCGGTGATGGTAATGTTTTCCCGCTCCAAACCTTCAGCTGGATGTGAACGTGTCTCATTAAAATATAAAGTATTCCTGTTACCTGATTCAAATTTTCCAGAGTGGATATTGGACATACCGGAAGGTAGAGTTGCTCCTGTTACGCCGTATGTCAAACCGGCTGCCAAAGCAGTACCACCTTTAGTAAGAAAAGATCGACGTGAAAAACTTTTATTTACTATATTTTTCATTTTTAAAATTGATAAAATTTAACTTATTATTTCTATGGCTATTTCAAATGAGTAATTCAATATACCTGATTTTGAGTCATTTCAGGATTGGCATCCATTTCATTTTGTGGAATGGGAAGCAGGTAATTTCTTTCAGAATAGAAGTTTCTATTTTCTATTAAGATATATTCGGTACCCCATATTACTTTTCCAGTTTGAGAATTGACAGTTCCCATTCGGCTTCCATATAAAGGGCCATCCATCACTTCTGTACCGAGATCCCAACGAGCAACATCAAAAAATCTTAATCCTTCAAATGCTAATTCAATCCGACGTTCACGTCGTACCAGCTCTCTAGTAAGTTCTGTAGCAGGAACATGTCCTGCCCTCTTTCTCAGCTCATTTATATAATCTAAACCTAAGACTAAATTTTGGGAAGTTTCAAAAGCTGCCTCGGCATAAGTCAGATACATCTCTGCCAATCTTATTACCATAATATTAGCATCATAATTGTAATGTTCCTCTGAAGGCAACGGCTCAAGGTACTTCTTTACACTTTGTCCCGCAACTGTACCATTACCTGCTCCACGGTAATCCGGATTATGAACCATTTCTCCATTTTGATCAGAAATTTGTGGGTCTAAAGGGTTATAATATCTTCCATTCCACTGTTGGCCAGGAAATATAATAGTCATCTCTAATCGAGGATCCCGATTTTCAAATGGGTTTTGGGGATCATAGGATGGGTCCTCGTGGATAGAGAGCCCATTGATAGTCTCATACGCTTCAACCATACTTCTTGAGGCATTCATTCCTCCAAATCCGCCGTCACTACCAAGGGAATTATAGGCTGCAAGTCTGCTAAAATAATTATCCTTAATGTACTGAATTTCAGCTATTGATTCCTTATTTATAGAATTATTTTCCCGTAAAAACAATCCTCTATAGTCAGGGAATAGTTCGTATACGCCCATATCAATAACAGCTTTGGAAGATTCCATAGCGTCGGTATAATTGCCCATGTACAGTTCCAACCTAGCCTTTAATGCCAATGCAGCACCACTTGTAAAATGACCTTTGGATTCAATAATATTTTGGACAGGAAGAATTTTACTGATTTCATTTAATTCCTGTAAGATGAATTGTTTTACTTCAGCATCCGGCGTTCTTGGTACTGTTGCATCTGAATTGACTAATTCGGTTACTAAAGGAATCCCTCCAAAAAGCATGACTTTATTAAAATAATCATAAGCTCTTAAAAAACGGACTTCTGCTATATATTCTTCTTTTAAAGTGGCATCCATTTGAACATCTATAATCTTGGCAAGAAAATTATTGTATCTGCGAATTCTCCTATAGGTAAACCAATCATTCCCTGTACCATAAGGCCTCCCCCCTTCCGTAACATTGGTGGGATTAACTTCTCCATTTCCCTTCTTTCTATAACCCCAAACATATTGTTCAAATGCATTGTCGCTCATGGCGTCGTTATATAAAATATTAACGTCATTTTCCCATTCACTATAAGCCCCCGCAAGCGCCAATGTGGCATCTTCTTCTGTTAGCCAAAATGCTTCATCAGAAAGTTGCCCATTAGGAGTAACAGTAAGAAATTCGTCGCCACAAGAAGTTATTACCATTGCTACAACTATTATAATGATCAAGAATTTTAAATTACAAATTATCTGTTGCATCTTTTTTAGGTTTTAAATTAAAAGCTAATGTCTAATCCAAGTGTGTAGAATTTAACCTGTGGATAGCTCAACCCACCTTGACCTCCCTGAACTCCCAGAAATGTTCCTGCATTCGTTTCCGGATCATAATTTCCCGGAAAGTTACTCGCTAAAGTCAGTAAATTCTCACCACTGAAATATACTCTTGCTCTGGAAATTGATATTAAGCTTGTCCAATTAGATGGAAAGGTATAACCTAGCTGTAAATTTTTTAATCTTAAATAAGCAGCATCATGTACCCCAAAGGAACTGAAAGCCTCATTGTGCATTCCACCGATTAAAGTCCTTGGAAAATGGCCTTCCTGTATAATCTGGCCTTCCTGAACAATCACTCTATCAAGATGCATTATTTCAGCTTTTCCCCCTATTTGAAAAGGCCATAAAACACGAGGCATAAGTCTTCTATACACCCTGTCGACTCCCTGAATAAAGGCTGAAAAATCGATTCCTTTATATGCTACTCCTAAATTTACTCCAAATGTAATTTCAGGTGTGGGGTTCCCAAGAACTAGGCGATCGTCACCGTCAATTTTCCCATCACCATTCTGATCTTTAAATTTCAAATCCCCCGCTCTTACATTGGGATTATGAATAGGATTGTTTAGCGCTTCTTCATCTGATTGAAAATAACCGATCCATTCATAACCATAAAAAGAATCCAATGCTTCACCTACAATCCTACTGGTTTCTCCAATAGTTGGCTTTGCAAGCCTTTCCACCTTATTTTTATTCATTGAACCATTAACAGCTATGCTATACTCAAAATCTCTGAAATTATTATCATGCTTCAATTGCAGTTCTACTCCTTTGTTGCTCACTGCCCCTGCATTCACGACTGGTGCTGGCAACCCATAAACTTCTGAAACAGGTACGGTGGTAAGAATATCATCGGTATACCGTTTATAGTAATCCGCCCTAATTGAGAATAAATTTTGAAATAGCTCAACATCAAAACCGAAATTCGTTTCGGTGGTTGTCTCCCACGTAATGTCTGGATTATTGGCGATTGTTTGTGCTGCACCAGGTGCTACTTCCCCACCAAATGTGTAATTCTGTCCTAAGTTGATAAGAGGTAAATAAATAAAATTTGCTATTCTATGACTACCGAGTGTACCCCATGAAGCTCTCAGTTTGAGGAAATCCAGCCATCCTATATCATTTAAAAAATTTTCCCCTGTTAGTATCCATCCTGCCGAAAATGAAGGGAACCATCCCCATTTTTTACCGCTTGCAAACTTTGAGGACCCATCTCTACGTAAATTTGCTTCAAAAAGATATTTATTGTCAAAATTATAGTTTATTCTTCCAAAATAAGAACCCAAAGTAGATTCACTATCACTTCCACTGTTAGACATGCCTACTGGAGATCCAGCACTAAGTGCAGTTAATTGATTTGAAGGGAAATCCCTCCTGAAGGCACTAGTTGAAAAATATAATTCCATTCTTTGTGCAACACCTAACAATCCTACTATTTCATGTTTTCCAATTTTATTTTCATACCCTAAATAAGATGTCAAGTCAGTAGCTGAACTGCGGACCAAATTCTCTGAAATAGAATTTGGTCCCGAAAACCGACCACTACCATATGTGAATGCTGCAACGTGATTTTTACTATCTTCCAGCATGTAATCCACACCTGCTTGACCCCTCAAAGAAAGCCCTTTTATCAATTCGGCTTCTAAGAATAACATTCCTACAACTTGGGAAATAGTAGACTTGGTAATGTTGTCTGCTTCAATCCAAGCATTTGGATTACCACTGGGATGTTCACCGGCCCATTGCCCATCTTCATATTTATTCAAGAATGTGGGGGGTATTTTACTTACTGCGTCAAAATATCTAGTGAGGCCTCCTGATGAGGCTTCAGCACCTTGTAATGGACTTTCAATACTTTTACGCGTCACTGCTGCATTTAATCCAATATTTACCCTATCAGAAATCTTGCTGTCCAAATTAACCCGCAAATTATAACGCTTGCTATTTGTGTTTTCTATTAGTCCCACCTGTTCATTCAACCCTAAGGAAACACTGTATCTAGAAGCTGCCTCACCACCTGAAACTCGCAGATTATGATTTTGTGTAAAACCAGAACCCTGCAATAATAAATCAAACCAATCTGTATTAGGATAAGAATAAGGATCTTCTCCAGTTTCAAATTTTCTAATTTATTCATCAGTATATCTTGGGTTTTGTCCTACGTTTGTATGTCCTTCATTCAATAATTTGGCATATTCATCAGAAGAGAGATATTCAGGAAGTCTTGTGGCCTGTTGTTGGCCAATATAAGTATTGTATGTAATCTCAGGTGACCCTGTCTTGCCCCGCTTTGTGGTAATGAGTATAACAACGTTAGCAGCACGGGTTCCGTATATTGCTGATGAAGCAGCGTCTTTCAGTACACTTATATTCTCAATATCATTTGGATTGATATTAGCCATAGATGACTCCATCCCATCTATTATCACCATTGGCTGCGAATCACCCATTGTACCAATTCCCCTTATCAATATATTCATTCCTTCTTGACCAGGTTGACCAGAAGATTGAGTAATCGTCACACCAGCCATTTGACCTTGTAATAATGATGCAACATTTGTCGCAGGCCTTGATCCGATATTTTTTATATCAACTGACGACACAGCACCTGTTAAATTAGCTTCCTTTTGCTCTCCATACCCCACGACCACCACCTCATCCAAAGAAGACATGTCCTCATTCAGGATTATATCAATTACACTCCGGTCCCCAACCTCAACTCTCCGGGACTCGAAACCTATAAAGGAAAACACCAGCGTAGACCCTTCTAGAACAGCTAAAGTATAATTCCCCTCAAGGTCAGTAGCAGTGCCGATTAAAGTTCCTGGCACCGACACCGTAACCCCAGGTATAGGCTCACCGTTTTCACCCGTAACTGTCCCCGAAACCTTGATTTCCTCATATTCCACCACGTTGTTCACATTTTCTTTATTTGATTTTTTCGGATGGATGTTCCCGGCCTTTATACTTTTCACCGGAGAAATGGCGTTTCCGGCATGAAGAATACTCATGCTAAGGCATTGGAGGGTGAAAGCCATGATTAATAATTGGGTCATGTAGATTACATGCTTTAGTAGGTTTTTTTTCATGTCTTTACATCGTTTGATTTATTAAACATTTATCAGAAAAAGAATTGATTGAATACCTCAAATTATATTTCCAAAAATCAACGAAATCATCCCGACCACAGTCCTGAATAAAATCCTTACCTCTCACTATGGGCAATTTATATGAACCTTCCAGGCCTTTTTTTACACAATTTCTCAACATCACCCAAAAATCATCCCTGCGATTAAAGAAAATTGTGTTAAGAGGTGTTTTCGCAATAGTTATTTTGGAATAAACATATTTCAATACGTAAAATGGTAATTTTTTGAAAAAAAATCAAATTATTTTTACTTTTTCTAAAATTATTACCTTAAACCACAGACAGATTTAAAAAAAAGTCAGAAAAGCACCTAAATTAAAATTAATTAAGGTTATTCCGACCCGTTTTATTTCACTAATTCAGATGCTTCCAGTCAGGTAAATAAATTGAGGTAAAAGTTACAAATCCAGATCCCTGAAAACATCCTCTACATCAAGACCGAAACCTGTGACGCACTGTGAGCTGACCACATCTCCGATAGTAAACAACCTGGAAGGAACATAACTTCTATCGGTCAGAGTATAAACCAACAAAGTCTGTTCATCTGGATGGATGATCCAGTATTCCTGTACCCCGCTCTCTTCATAGACCTCGTACTTGTATTTGATGTCTTTTTTGTTGTTGCCCGGAGAAAGGATTTCCACGATCAGATCAGGCGCTCCGATACAGCCCGCTTGGTCCAGTTTGCTCCTGTCACAGACCACACAGATATCCGGCTGAACCACGGTAAATATATCCTCATCCTTTTTGGATTTGACATAGAGGCGTACATCAAAAGGGGCTATAAATACCTTGCAAATTTTATTTTCCAAAAAGTTGTGTAGCCTGGTGAATACCGTGCCTGACACCTCTTGGTGCTTTCTTCTTGGTGCAGCGGCAGCTTTAAATACCTTTCCTTTAATGATTTCCACCATTTCATCGATCTGCCAAGTCAGGTAATCCGCATAGGAATACTTTCCGTATGCTGTGAAGGGTTCTTTTGTTTTGTTTTTGGTCTCTCCGGTTTTCATACAATGAATTTAATAAAAAAAGGCAGGAATTCAGGCTCTGAAAAATTATTTTTCTTCACCCGTTATTCAAAGCCAAACAGCAGATTGAGGATCAAAGCTATCATAGAATGGGCTGAAGCCCATTCCTATTGAATTCTTTTCAATGATTGATTGGGTCAGGCCAAATTCTTGAAAAAGGTTAAAAGAATCATTTTCATGAATAACCTCCTGCTTTAGCTGGAGGAAATCAGGGAATTAACCAACCCTCTGGCTTTAGCCAAATCATTAATCCGGGATCTTCCCCAAATGGGAAGAAGCCAAAACCCCCTATGCTTTTAATGAACCGTTAGATCTGATTTCTGCTCATAATGAATAGCCATTTACCAGGACTTTACTATAACTTTAATCGGTGGAACATGAGAATTACAAATTCCATTTGATAGTAAGGCATAGTTCCAAGCGCCAAGACGGAAAGGCCCGATTTAGAGCGAAATAGGTGGCACTAATCAAACTGTAATATCCAGAATCTACGTTTAGCAACACTTTCCGAGATAAGGGTTGGTTGTAGGCCATTACAAATGGCCAGTTTATGATTGCTTTTCTAAAGTATATTTCCGATTGATAGAAAGGTGTAATTGCAAATTACACCTAGACGGGGCATAATGAAACACCTCTCTTCCGGGATTGAAAATGTAGTTGTTGGCAATTACTACCTGTGAGCCTCCCTTACAGAGTGGATGTCTGTCCATATTATTGGCGTATAAATTACCATAAAGTAAAATTTCGGTAGCATTATCATGAATCAAGGTGCCTTTGGAATGTTCACCTTTTGCATGAGAACTTTCGCTAAGTCCTTCAGCTATCAGACAGTGGCTGATGGTTATATGATGAGAAGTATTTTTGCGCCATTCTTCCAGGGTTTCACCTTCAAATCTTGGACCTGATGCGGATAGGTTTTCATCAGTGGCCCAAGTCGTGCTACAGTGATTGATAAAAACATGGTGTGCACCCTTTCCGGTAGCTATACCATCCTTTTCCCAACCACTTCCTTTTCCTTTACCGCCATCTCCAGGCCTGATTTTAAGGTGTTGCAAAATCACATCATGTGTGGTAATGCTAATGCCTCCCCTAATCAGTGTGATACCTGGAGAGGGTGCCGTCTGACCGGAAATGGTAACAAATGGATTTTGAATGGAAATTGGATTTCCTTTCAAATCAATAACCCCGGCCACTTCAAAAACTATTATCCTAGGGGAGTCTAGGCTGACGGCTGTTCTAAGTGATCCAGGACCCTCACTGTTCAGGTTGTTTACTTTGATGATTTCCCCATGTTGGCCCCCTAAAGTAGGACTGAGTATATTTTTGGATCTGGGATCGGAATTTAAAGAAGTCTTTACTTTATCGTTTCGTTAGGCATCTTTTCTACTATCCATCCCTATTCCCTTTGTATTAAAACTTCCTTCCTCATAATTTTCCAACCCTTGATCTGGATCATAAACCCGATGCAATAATTGAGTGATTCCCTGTTCAGAATGAATTAAATTGGATGAGGAAGCAAAACCTAAAGGATGTACGGTAAGAAAATCCTCACAACTGATTATCGTTAAAAAAATGATTATAGTTAGTGAAAGTTGGGTTAATTCTTTCATAGTTGTATTCATTAGGTTGGTTATCAAAACGAAAAATTTAAGTCTGAAATAATATGCATTCACTTGGATAACCTGCATTCTCATCGGGTCTGCTGCCCAAAATTATTGCAGTACCTGTCCCGCCCTGCCGGATACATGTTTTCGTTAATCCGGGCAACTGTTTCCCTGTCATCCAGATTGAGCATATGCTGGATAATCCCTTCGCCGATCAGGGCTCTGGGATTCAGCGCAGGTCTTCCGGTTGCTATCGGTACGTTAGGTTTGTTGAACCTGTTGACCAGTTCGTCCCCGGTCATCTGCTTACTGATCACCACCCAGCGGTTCGATGCGTTCAGTTGGTTTGGAAAAGGTGTCTCAAACCCTGAAAGAGCCAGTTGCATTGAGCTTGTGTATTGGCTGCATAATGCACGCTTTTTAGAGGTCTTTAGCATAGTTCCTTGCACTTGTCTACCCTTAAATTTCGAAAAATATTTCCCAATATCTCTAAATAGCCACTTTTTAATTTTCTAAGCAGACTCTATTTAAAGACTTTACAGGAATGAGGTGGCTTTTTTGACCATAAATTGGTTTTCAGAATATTGGAGCTTTTTAACGGCTTTCAGGGTAGAACTATCCTGGATCTGATGGTTTTGGTATCAACAAACCAGGCTTTCATGTTTTCTAAATAATATTTATGCAAAATTCATTATCTCCTCTAAGCATTAGGGATTTCTAATTTTATCAGGACTATTGGCATTCTTCTCCAGGTACTGTAACACCTGATTCTCAACAAAAATGTTTTCATTCGGTATCATTCGGCTTAGTTCCTTATTTAATTCAGCTTGTTTTACTTCATGATGTGAATAAAGCTTCAAAAGCTTTACAAGCTGCGCACCACTCAATTTTCTTAGAATAGAAATTGAATTATCCACAACTGCTTGATATAAATAAGGGGCATCAACTAATTTATCAAAAATCATATTTTCAATGCCATTGTCTACTTCTCCAATGAGATTGAAAAGCTTAAGTTGTACATCCTCCGAATCCAGCTGATCGGATGAAAGTGATTTCAGTAGTAAGTAAGCCTGAAAATATTCACCTTCTAGGAGGATCCTGATTATTGGGTCAATCACCGAATCATCCAATTTCGAAAGTAAGGCAACCCGTTCCAATGCCCAGATTCGATCACTTTGATTCGTACTTTGTAGGATTTTGCGAAACAAAAAGGAATCAAGGCTACTTTCTGTCAGGCTCATGACTTGTTGGCGAACGGGACCATGGACCACATTCCATAGTTTATGGGTAGTATAGGCAGCTCCCTCTACTACATAATCCAACACATCCTGAGCTGTTGCCCCCGATACACCATCTACTGAAGTGTCGATTGTATCCGGGATTTTTACTAAATCTTCAAAATCATAATTACCCAATGGCAGGAAAGGATCTGCCAGCAGATGATGCATTTGCTCGTACTCCTTTTCAGTAAATGGTTGATGATCATATTTACTCAGAAACTCTCCATCCAACAGTTCAAAACCCAAATACCTGCCGGTAATGTTCCAGTATACCACAATATTCAAGGGTCGACACGTGTTATCAAAGCATACTCCTGTTTGAAGTTCAATATAATAATGCAGCGGAGTACCGCTGAATGTCCTTGCCTGGAAAATCTCCTGACTTTCTAATGAATCATTAATTGATACAGATATTACATCCGTAGAATCCCTGATAGGTATTGTTGAACTTTGAAAGTATCGGATATCATCCCCATTCTCTAAAGAAAAAAGGATCAATGAAACCCCAACCAATAAGCCCTTGATCCAATTGATCATTTATCTATTCTTTGAAATACTGACTCAAGCTTCCGGTACGATCCCACCATGTTCCTTTAGCATATTTTTTAACTCATCGACAGGGACTTCAGCCGGAGTAACCTTGTATTTAATTGCCAAAACTGCTGCTGCAGCCGCTGCTTGTCCCATTCCCATGCAGGATGCCTGAACCCTTAGTGCGGAATTGGCCAGTCGATCACTACTCAGGCAACGCCCGGCAACTAAAAAATTCTGACTGTTTTTAGGTATCAATGCCCTTAGTGGTATCGTGGCAACAATGTCTTCCTTTAGAAATTCCTGGTATATGGATTCCCCATTTCTATGCAAATCAATAGGATAAAAAGAATAAGACAATGAATCCTCAAATACTTTTCCGGAAACATAATCCTCATGAGTGACTTTATAGAGTCCGTCTATCCTGTAGGTCTCCCGAATAGCTGTTTCAGTCTGAGCATCCAGTAATTTTAATTTTTCACATCCGGGGAATGTTCTTAATGTTCTAATTAGATTCAGTAGAGAAGCTCTGCCGGCTATGTTGGCTTTTGTATGTAGCTCCGCCGTTGATGAGTCAGCGCCATACACATAAACATAATTATAGGGCACAGTAGGGGGGAAATTGTTAACTGATGATTCAACTTTCACGTCATCATTAATGAGCATATTCTGCCTGAGCCTGTTATGATATTCCTTTGGGATTTTGGAAAGGTCAAGGGATTTAAAATCATAACCCCCAATTCTGAAGATAAAGGATCCTGGTTGAGTATCTTCCTCTTTCAAAAGGGTAAACCCAGCTATTGATGCAGCGGCTGCATTACCAGAACAATCAATGATCTGATCACAAATAATTTCATTGGCAACCCCTTTCCCAACAGTTTTTACCATCCATTTCCCTTTATCAAAGGTAATTTCTGTAGGCGTTTCATAGTAGTGAATATCGACACCTGCTTCCATACACTTTTCCTCTGCCAGCATGGCATAAAGTGCTCCATTTACAGTTACCTGATGCCTCCAGTGGCGAATCGAAGTATTATTGGGTATAATGGAGAAGTTTGGTAATATATCATCATTTAGTTTCACCGCATCCATCACCAGTTCCCATCCTATACCTCCAATGATCTGCTTCCCCCAAGCATGGAAAATTCCAGGGAAAGATACACCCCCGGTAGTAGTTGTTCCCCCCAGCTGACTACCACTTTCAATCAGGGTCGTTTTAGCTCCTGCCCTACCTGCCTGAATGGCTGCAACTACCCCTGCTGTCCCTCCGCCAACCACCACAATATCGGTTTCAATGCTTCTCTCCGTTATTTTATATGGATCTTTTAATACATCTCCTTTAGAAAATGGTGAGGCTGCCACACTCAGGGAAAGTGTTCCCATTGCGGCTATCATATCTCTTCTTTTCATAATCCGTTTCTTTATTCTAAATTGAAATATTTACAATTGAAATCAATACCCAGGATTTTGATCAGTATCGGGATCTATAGCA
>Ga0222651_1000921_pt1 | contig 15846 bp, 15 predicted proteins | sample AntAcemetagen369_FD_179855 | JGI IMG/M metagenome (GOLD analysis project Ga0222651, IMG submission 179855) | Saline water microbial communities from Ace Lake, Antarctica - #369 | ecosystem: Environmental > Aquatic > Non-marine Saline and Alkaline > Saline | place: Antarctica: Ace Lake...
GCGTCAGTTGCCGGTAGTTTCTTTTATACACACACGGTTTCCGGCCCTGCCGGAGCCAAACTGCAAGCAGCTGGCGCCGTCTTCAGGCCTTTAGGCCACGGGTTGCACTTCGCTTGGCAGGATGCCATGAGGGTAGGGGCCCGCACAGTTATTCTTACCTAAACACAATCCCTGCTAATTATCACTATATCCCCGTTATGTTTAAAATTATATTTTTCTCGATCGCTTCAGTTCTAATATTTGCAGGCTGCGTGTCGAATCAGGCAGTTTCGACCATACAAGCTGGTGATGAATTAAAGTCATGCGAAGAAATTAAGGCGGAATTGCGGCAACTCGGTGTTAAGTTTGAAGACGCAAAGGACGATTCGGGTCTCACCGGAAAGAATGTTGATCTCGCTGTTGTGTTTTGGCCAGGGATTATCGTTAACGAAGTCCGCTCCAACAAGAATCAAGACTCAATTGATAATAGAATTTCACATTTGACCGCTATATATAACAGAAAGTGCCTTGGTGCTGGAAGAGATGAGCCGCAAAATTTAGATTTAAAAACGAAGCTAAATGAGCTCAAAGAATTACATGACCAAGACCTTATTAGCGATGAAGAGTATGAAATTGGGCGGAAAAAAGTCCTCGGAGATCTTTAGGCCTCCAGTGGCAATCCGATGGGGTCAGGCTGGAATGACACTTGGTTAGCGCGTTCCGAATCGCAGTTAGTTTGACCATAAATTTCGTAATTATCGGATTATTATGTTGTTGCATTAAATTAATCCAACTACCACAACCCCATAAAGATCAACACCTTGTATCTGAATAGGTTTACTCATCGTCTGTGTGGCTGGTGGTCTAATCGAACTGCGACTGGCCTGCTGGAGCGGGCACTCAAGCTCGATGGCCTCGCGGCTTTGGTGGCGCGCTTCATTTCGCTAAGCACGTTTGAAGGGCTAGGAGCCAGCCGGACTGAACCCCTCGAAGCGATCTATAGGCTCAAGGATGACTTCAAAGTTCGCCGCGAAGTGTTTGGATTGAGACTGAGGCACCTTCGAGGCCGTCTTATTGAGATTCGTTTCTAAGTCCGACAGGCTGCTAGGAGTTCGTTGATGTGTCGTTGGGAGGCGGTGACGGGAACCGAAGTATCATTGCGGGCATGGAATGCCCACACTGGGGTCTCCGATAGAGGGGTAGGTTGGAAACCAAATCGAGGTGAGATGCCGCACACCGGCATGATGGCGGCAAATCGATCGGGGAAAGAACTACCCAGGGCCCAGGCACCGCCTCCGCCCATCGAAAATCCGGTCACCGTGATTCGGTTTGGATCAATCCCATATTGAGCGATTGCACGATCTACTTGGGCCATGATGGCAGCGGGGCGGTCGGAAACACCCCAGTAGGCCGAAGTCGCTTGAGGAACGTAGAGGAAAACGTCGCGATTGCGGGCGGCGTTTAACAGGAATTCGAAGTTCCCAATATTTTTGATGTTGTCGCGCCCACGGGAACCGCTGCCGTGCAGGGCAACCACCATCGGACGTTGGGCATCGGGATCGAGGCCGCCGGGAGGCACGTAAAGGCGACCAGGGAGATTCTCCGCACTGAAGTCGAGATAGGCCTCAACCGACTGGGCCATGGCCGATACAGTTCCCCACGCGATCAGACCCGAGAGAAAAATCATCCGCAGGCCGCAGTGAAGAGAACGAGCAGGTTGAGGGAAGCGATGAAACACGGGATAGGAGTAGGAGAGTAAAGGATGGGGGCTCCTCCGGCCGCCAGCAAGGGTTGCCCGAAAGGGGATGTGACATCGGGAGGGAGGGCAACGGTGCGGGCGGTGTTGGTTAACCGCGTGGATCCAAGTCAGTTTCTTCGTGTAGCGCGGAACGCGAAAAGGGGCAGCCGTTGGGCGGGGGGGCAGAAAAGGGGGGGCATTGGCCCTTATTTTTCCCCCATTATCTATTCATAATGGGTCCAAAGTCGTAACACTTTGACCGTATGGGAATCAGACAGAATTTGGTAAACTAATCTGTGCTGGATGTTTATTCGGCGAGAATACGCACCCTCTAAATCTCCCACTAATTTTTCAAACGTGGGTGGCGTCTGAAATGGATCCTGCTCAATCATCTTCAGCAATCCTTCAGCTTTAGATTTCAGTCCGGCTGATGCTAATTTCTTGGCATCTTTCTGGGCCTGTTTGGTGTAGGCCAATTTCCACTTCACCATTTTAACGAAGGGGCGCAGTCGTCAATCGGGGTCTCCATACCTGTTTTGATTGATTCACGCATTCCGGGAATGGATAGCAAAAAGAGAGTTTCTTGGATGGAGCTCCAATCCTCTTCGGATATGAGAACTGCATTGCTTCTTTTACCGGTAATTTGAATCGGAGTATGTGATGCCGCCGCCTGATCAATGAGCGAATAGAGCTTCGCTCTCGCGGTGGTGGCAGTAAAAGTAGTCATGCTAAAAGCGTGCGTTAAGGCGTTCGCTTGTCAAGTTCGGGACAGACAAAAGGGGACATTGCTTGAATCTTGACAGAACCTAGCTGCGGTTGGGCTTGAGAATATCTGTCAAGAATCAAGCAATGCCCCCTTTTGCGACTCTTTTGCGACTGTCCGGTTCATACCGACTGAAATGTGCGAAACTAACTACTTTAGGATCACGACTACAAACTACAACGCCTGACCCCTTAGATTGCCCTCGTTTTTGATGTCCGGGATAGTTTTTTGGGGGGAGATGTAATTCAGGTCTTGATTAGGCTGATGATTCTGCATACCACCCTGCCTGTGTGCACCGAATCTCACTCACCAATTCTCCCAAGTGCGTCTGCCCGACCGACCGATCTGTTGTCAAGATTGGTGGCCGGTTCACCGATTGAGGGGGTCGAGTTACGACGCCTCAAGATGAACCACGACCAGCGGGGGTGTTTTACCGAGGTGTTCCAGGAGCATTGGAAGACCTGTATCAAGCCGGTGCAGTGGAGTATCGTGCACTCGCAGGAAAACGTGTTTCGCGGTCTGCACCTCCATCGGCGACACGATGAATATATTTCATTGATCTCGGGGCGGGCCAGCGTGGGGCTACGCGATTTGCGACCCTGGTCGCCGACCTGCGGGGCTTGGTCTCTCCACGAGTTGCACGGGGCGGACATGGCTTGCCTGACGTTTCCGATCGGCCTGCTGCATGGGTGGTATTTTCACGAGGCTTCGGTCCACCTGCAGTCGGTATCCGAGGCTTACATTGATTACGGTAAGGAAGACAACTGGGCCTGTCACTGGAGCGATCCGGCACTGGAAATTCCTTGGCCCTTCACCGACCCAATCTTGGCGAATCGCGCTTCGGATTTTCCCACCATGCAGGGATTGGTCGACGCGCTGGGCGAATGGGCTCCACCTGAGCCACAAGCGTATTCAGAGGTCGCGGGCCAGTCGGCTGAGTCCGGGTAGGCGCGAGAGCCAGAGATACCAAGGCATACCGCGAAAGGCCACGAGTGCCCCGAGGCGGCGGCGGTTGGTATTGATGCGGTCCACCATTGCGGCGAAGGCCTCTTGGCGAATCTTGTCGAGCTCGGTGGGATCCTCGATGCGGCGGCTCCAAGTTTGGAGCTCCGGCAAGCGTTGGGCGGTGGTCCAGCCCGGGTGGTCGCCGCGTTTGAAATAGATGACGGTGTGGACCGGGAGGTGGCGGCAACGCATGGCCGGATTGCGCGCAAATTTGGCCGCGAAATAGCGGTCGGTGGCCACGCCGGGCGGAGTCTGAGCCCAGCCTTCGGGGAGTCGACGATAGGCTGCCATGGTGTGCGCCATGGTGCTGAGGGGCACCCCTGCGATGGCATTACCGTTTAGGTAGTCTCTCCGGTCGAAAGGGTGGCCGAGATCAAATTGTAGGTGGCTGCCGAATCCGCCTTCTTCACGGACTTTCAGGCAGACGTTGTGAACAAGGTCGGCGTCGCGAAGACCGTCGGCCATGGTTTGAACATGGTGAGGCAGATAGAGGTCGCGGTCGGTGAGGTAGCAGACGATGCGGCCTCGGGCTTCGCGCAAGGCGGCGTCGCGGTAAGGCTCGCCCCGGCGGGCGTGTTTGGGGTGCTCAAAGAAGCGCACGCGCGGATCGGAACGTTCGAGTTCACGGGCGGTATCGGCGGTGGGGGCGTGGGCTCCGTCGCCGATGATGAACACCTCGAGGTCGGGCACGGTTTGGCGTAAGACGCTACGCACTGCGAGCGCGAGGGTGGGGCCTCGGTCGATCGAGGTGGGGATGATGACCGTGGCGGTGAGCTCGGGCGATTTCATGGCGTGGCTGATTAGGCAGGGAGCCCCGCGAGTCGTCGCAGGGCAACGAGAGTTTCGACGACGGCCAGCCCTTGGGCGGCATCGGTGCGGGGAGGCGGACCGCCCTGCAGGTGGTCGCAAAAGGCGCGGAGCTCGCGGGTGAGAGCGGATTCGGAAGAGACTGGTCGGGACTCGATGGCCGGATGCGAACCGTCGCCGGCGCGAAGAATATCGATACGGCCGGCGTCGGCGTCGGGGAGAACGGCGACGCCGTCTCGGCAATGCAAGCGCACCTCGCGACGTTTATCCGCGTGGCGATTGGAAACCTCGAAGACGGCCCACGGGTCGCTTCCGAGTGTGGCGATCATGCCAGTGCAAAGACCGTTTACGACTTCGGCGACCGCGTGACGCGGCGGAGGAATGGAGCCGAGAATGAATTGAGCGAGGGCGACGTCGTGCGGCGCGAGGTTCCACACGCTGTCGACGTCGCGTCGAGGGCTGGCCCAATTTGCGCGAGTTGAGCGCAGGCCGAGCACGGGGCCGAGTTCGCCGGAGCGGGCGATTTCGGCCAAAGCCTCAATGCCGGGATGATAGCACCAGATGTGTCCGGTGAAGAGACGGTTCTCGGCGGCGGCAACCAACTCGCGGGCTTGGGCGGGGTCGGTAGTCAGAGGTTTCTCGCAGAGAATCGGCACGCCGCGTGGGAGCAGTGCGGTCACCACGGCGTGGTGGGTGGAGGCCGGAGTGGACACGATTAACCCGGCGAGGTCAGCGGGAAGGTCGGCGGGGTTGGCCACGAGACCGACGGCTAAAGGGGCGGCGGCGCGACGGGCTTCCGCGTCGGGTTCTGCGACCCACACGGCGTGACCTAGGGCCCGGAGGTCGCGCAGGATATTGCGCCCCCAGACTCCGTGACCGATGAGGCCGAGTGTGAATGGCGAAGACATGAAGCGCAGCATGGAGGATTTTAAATGAGGGAAAAGAAACAAGTGATGCTTCGGCTTAGAAATTCGAACAGTAGCACTGTAAAGAGTCAGGTTTTTAGAGGTCGGAGCTGGACGGCGCCAACCGCCGTGTAACAAGGACGCATTGAGGTGGCCGGGGATTGTAGCTGAAGCTCTAGGGGCAGATACGGAACTGGTGGATCCACCCTGCTGATTGAGTCACAGAGGACATGGAAGGTGGATTGAGGTCGCGGAGGTGGAGGGGGCGGTGCGGATGGCCCGGGGGTCGGTCTCTGCCTTCTGCGGGCGTTTTACTTCGACGAGGGATTGGGGGACTTAGACTCAGGGGCGGTGAAGCGATCGCGGGGGAGAACCGGGCGGGTGATCGGCGGGGCAGGTGCGGACGGCTCAGCGGTCCGTCGCTACCTTCCGTGGGGCCGAGTGGGAGCTGCGGGCCGAGAGCGGGAAATTGACTGCTCGAGGTTAAACTGGGCGGTTTGAATGCAGGCGATCGCTGTCGGCGGTGAGTCTAGGGTTGATACCCTAGGAGGCGGGTTCGTCCTCGCGTCGAGGGGGGCGAGAAGCAGGGTTTTGAGTTTGGTTGGGATTCCCGCTGGTTCTTGGTTGGGGCCACTTCACCTCTTTAATCCATGAGCCGCTTTCATTTCACCGTCGCTAGATCGAGCGCCCCGGAGGTCTGCTTACTTCGGCGCTGGTTTGTTTTACTCGGCCTGTTAGTGGGTGGAGTTTTCGCTACTTCGACTTCGGCTTCCTTCGAAGGCGCGTGGCGAAGTATTAGCCCGGAGCGGCATGAGGGAGCGTTTAATGACCTGCGCTTTTTTGCGGGTTTTCATGTGGGCACGACAAATCGAGGAACGATTTTGATTAGCCCCGATGGGCTCGAGTGGCAGACGGTGGCACAGGTGGGTTTTGTTAATCCCCTCGGGCGACTGACGGTTGGTCGGGATGCGCTGTTTGCGGTCAGTTCGACGGGGCTGATTCTGCGTTCCACTGATAGCGTGAACTGGGCGGTCGTGTTGGAAAATCGTGAACGGGCGTGGACGGTGATTGTGGATACGGGCACGCGTTACCAAGCGGTGGCGGCGGATGGTGAAATGTGGGGTTCGGTCGATGGAGTGAGTTGGGCGCGGGAAGCGGAGCAACGGGTGGCGGCAGGCTCGTTCAAGGTGATGGATGTCGCCTTCGGCAATGGCGTCTACGTGGCCTTCCGGCAGTTTTCGTTTCACGGTGAGATGCTCTATTCGACGGATGGCATCAATTGGACGGATCAGTTCATTGGCGTCATCGCGCAGGAGGGGTTCAGTAATTCCTTCGAAGACGTGGAGTTTGCGAACGGGCAGTTCGTGATGGTGGGTGGACGCCATGATGTGGTGACCTCAGTCGATGGGGCGAATTGGTCCGTGCAAGACGATGTGATCGGTTTGCCGGGCATCGCGCCGAAGTCAGTTCGTTATCTCGATGGAGCTTGGTGGTTGGCGGGGCCGATCGGGGCCATGCGCTCGACGGATGGGCTCAGCTGGACCAAGCACGTGACGGGCCTGAGCGCTTATTTCACGTCCTACGGAAATGGGGTTTTTCTCTCGGAACAGGGTCGCTCGGAAGACGGCTCTAGCTGGCAGTCCAACGGGGTGCCGGTTGCGGGTCGTTTTACCGATGTGGGTTTTGGCCAAGGGCAGTTTTGGATCTCGGGTATCCATGGCGTGATTTGGACCTCGCGGGATGGTCTGAGTTGGATGCGGGAGTTCGCCCCTTCGGGCAAGACGATGAACGCGATCTACGCCGACGAAGACATGGTCATCATTGCGGGTTGGGACGGTTCGATCCAAACTAGGCGACCCGATGGCACGTGGTCGTTGAGTCCCTACGATAACGGGAAAATTGTTTGGCGAGTGGAGAAGTTTAAGGACCAATTCCATGCCTTCGCCAATGACGGGCGATTTGTTTCGGATGATGGCATCGCGTGGACCTACCAGGCGGATCGCGGAGCTAACTGTTCCACGGTGCACGGCGATGTGATGCTGGTGGGAGGTCCGAGTGGGTTGTGGCGGACGACGGATGGCGTGGACTTCACCAAGGTTTCGATTTCAGGAAACTGGCCCCTGTCGCTCACCTACTTTAACGGCCGGTTCTTTGGGTATAGCCAGGCCAACGAGCTGTCCTCATCCGGGGATGGGATCAACTGGACCCTGCACGGTAAATTCTACGCTCACGCTGGTGGCTTGATCACGCTGGAGACCTCCGCGGACGGCCTGCCGAGCACCTCGACTCAATTGCCGGGGGCTAACCAATTCCGCAACGGGCTGCGGGTGATTGATGATGAGCTCTTGCTGAGTCTCAGTGATACCCTAGGCAGTATCGCCTCGGCCGATGGCCGGCAGTGGCGCTTCGATCCGACCCCGTATCGGGCTACGGTTTCCAACGGGGAACGGGTCGTCTCCGTGGCCGGCGATGACAAAGTCGCGGTGCGTGCGGCGGTGCCCTCGGTCACCCTGATTGATAACCTCTCCCTCGCTCATCCCAATTCAGGTCGATTGATTCGATGGGAGCAGGAATCCAGTCCGCCGTCTTCGCAGGCGACCGGAGTTCGGGCCGCGATGTCGTTTGGGGTGGGAGATGCCGACTACCAGCTGCGTAGCTTATCCGTCATTCTGACCGCAGAGAGTTTGGCGCCGAATCTACGCGTGAGTTTGCGCGAAGACGTCGCGGGGTTACCGGCGGAAACATCGATCGAAATACTCGGCGTCGATCCCGTGCTTCCGCTCGGTCGAAGCGAAGTCACCTTCGGTTCTCGCACCCGGCCGATCTTGGCGGCTGGCACCCGGTATTGGGTTGTTTTGGAACCCAGCACCTTTGATTCAGAGTCGACGGCGCACGACAATGCCTACGTCTGGCATCTCGCGACCTCCGGCAGCACCAGTGTGCCGGGCACGTATTGGTATTTTCCCGGTCCCGACTGGGAACCGTGGATTGCCTACCCGAACTCGCCCCCGGAGACGCTGCGAGTGCGAGCGACGCCTTTTGCTGGACTGCCAGAGATCACGGAACAGCCGCGTGATCAAAGGACCGGTCTCGGTGGAACGGCGATCTTTACGGCCGGGGTGACTCAGGCTGCGGGGCTGCGCTTCCAATGGAAACGCGACGGGGTGATTTTACCGGGAGCGAGATCGTGGCGACTTGAGATTGTGTCCGTCACGGCGGAACACGCCGGAAGCTACACCCTCGAGATCCGCAACGATTGCGGCACGACCGAGAGCGATGCGGCGAGTCTCACGGTCCTGCCGGCCGATCTCGCGGCCACGCATAGTTTGGCGACGGCGCACTACCGCGCCGGAGGAGTCGTGACCCTCACCAATACCTTCGCCTACGAAGGGGCCGCGCCGAGCCTCACCTGGCAAGTGTTGCTACCGGCAGGGTGGAGTGTCGCCGCCGAGACCGCAGTCGGTGCCCTGGTTCAACCCGCGATCGGTGATACGAGTTTGGCGGAGTGGCAGTGGACTGCGGCGCCGGCGAGTGGCAGTGAATTCTCCTACACTCTCAACGTGCCGGCAGAGGCCAGCGGTGAGGTGGCAATCGCTGCCTTGGTGACCGCGAGCCGGGGCGGGGAGGACTTCCTGATGTTGGCCGATCCAGACCCGTGGTATTTGTATGACACGCACCGCGGCGATACCGATCGGGATGGACGCATCGGCCTCAGCGAACTCCTGCGCGTGATCGAACTCTACAACACTCGAGCGGGCACAGAACGCACCGGAGCCTACGACTACCGGGGCGACAATTCCGCGGCCGACAATTTCGCGCCAGTGGAGCCATCGACTGCGACGAGTGAGAGCGCTCGAGTGCGCCAGTCCCGTTTTCACTCCGCCGACTTTGACCGCGACGGGACGATCGGTCTCTCGGAGTTGCTCCGACTCATTGAGATTTACAACGTGCGCGAAGGCACGCAGCGCACGGGCGAGTATCACCTGAAAATGGACACCGTCGATGGCATCGCACCGGGCCCCGCTTCCCCGCTCTGAACGAGCAGCAATTGCCGAAGAAACAGACCAAATCACCATGAACTCTGCCCCTCCTCCCATCCCTGATTCCGAAACGGCGGAGGCGAAAGCGCCGCGCCAACCCAGCTTGGTGCTCAAGATCGCCACGGGGTTAGTCACCGCGCTCAGTTTGATTATCCTGATCTCGAGTGCGCGGACAATCCATGGACCAGGCGAAGAAAGTCGCATGATTGGTTACGTGATTGGGGGGATCGTATTTTGGCCCGGCGTCGTGACGATTATCTTCTCGCTGAGTAAAAAATACCGCAGCCCGCACCGGTCGTGCAGTGCGTGGTTGGTCGCGACTAGTCTGATCGCCTGCCTCAATTTTGTGACTGTTTACAATTCTGCCGGAGTGGCAGAGCGATCTCAGAACCGAGACATCCTGGAGTCGATGCGGGAGGGTAGCCTAGAGGCCCGGCAGGAATTATTGGAAACCGATGATATGAACCGAGTGGTCGAGTTACAAAGGCAGTCCATTAATCAACTCGAAGACAACGTGGCGAACTTGACGGGGGAATCCCAACTCTTCGCTGAGGCCGCCATGAAAGTGATGCGACCGCTGATGCAGGCATCGGAGAACTACTCTGCCGCCTCAGCGCAGTTGTTTGAGCAATTGGAAGATGTCCTTCAGCATGCGCAGTCCGGCGAAGATTTCTCCCTCACGGCGCAGACGCTTGAACAGCTCATTCAACAGCATGATGAGCTCATCACTTTGATCGAAGATTTCACGCCCGGCGCCCGGCGGACCCTTGCTCAAACCGAATTCACGCCCCGCATTCAACAAGATGTATTGGACGCGGTGAAGTCAGGGTTTGATCCGCAGGTTCCCTACCTGAAAGTCGTGCGACGCACGGAGGCAGAAATGCTTTTGCTCTACCGGGAATGGATCACGCTGTTGAGTGATCGTTGGGTGGAGTGGGAGCGGGACGAGGAGTTTGCTTTTACCTGGTCGACTGATGAAGGCCTGGCAGCCCACAACGAGATCTTCGAAAATCTCGGCGAACTCGGGGAAGAACAAAACGCCGCCCAACAAGGACTCCTTGAGGTGGCCCAGAGAATGAAGTAATGCAGCGGATACGAGCCCGGTGGATTTGTGCTGCTGCTTGAGTCACAGAGGACACGGAAGGTGGATTGCGGTCACGGCGGCGGAGAGGGCAGTGCGGGCGGTTCATGGCCCAAGGCGATAGACGGAAAGCTGACTGCTTAAAGCGGACGCCGGAGGGCGTTTTGCGTCTAGGGTTCATTACCTATTTTTGGCATTAATTCTCGCGTTAAAATTGAGTAAAATGCAGGGTGTTTGCGCTTCAATCAGGGGGGCCACTGGTTCCTGGCATGGTCCTCTTCCCCCAATCTCATGAGCCGAGTATCAAATGCGACATCAAGATGATGAAGAAGATGATATCGATGGTGGCGGGTGGGCTCTTCAACGTGCGCTTGGAAGGCACGGGGCTGGTGGCGATCACGACACACTACGATCCCATCACGCTGCACGTGTCACCGGGCAATCCGGTGATCACCGATCCCAATGCAACGGTGGCTTGGTCGGGTAATTTGGAACCCAAATTTAAGAAAGACATCTCGTTCAAAACCTTCCTCGGCCGTGGTAGCGGGGAGAGTATCCAAATGCAGTTCGAAGGCGAAGGCTTCGTCGTCGTGCAGCCGTTTGAGGAAGTGTATATGCAGGCGTCGCAGTGAATTATTTAAGACCACAAAGCCTGGCCGCTTTTTCGGCTCCCTCAATCGTCAGATATTAAAAATAATGATAGATATAGGATCACTCGATTTTCACATTGGAATTCCTAGTGTTCCTAAGGAGCAGTTGGAGTCATACTCAATGGTCCTGTTTGACAAGTGGGAAGCATATCTCTCCGAAGCCCTGAACCTCCAAGACTTCTCGATTTCACTCGAAGTTGAGGACGGAACGATTACCGGAAGAGCGAAAATTTTGGCAGGTGTATTGACCGTCTATCTTGGAATCGGGCAATACGGTTCTTTCGTAAGTGGCCTCCAAACGATAAAAGGACAAGTCAGCGACGCGGCATCATACTTGTCGGAACAAGCGCATGCGCCCTATCAAGAAAGCGGAGGCACCTACAAGGCACGAAAAAGAGGAGGCATGCTTGGTCAATTTGAGCGGATATTTGACAAGGTTCAACGAAATGAAATGTCAGTCGAGGAAGCCATGCAGAAAGTTGAAGCGATTTTGGGCGAAGAAGCGGAAACATCGCCAGAGTTCATACGAGATTTTCAGATAGCGCTACAAGAGGCACCTCGTGCTCCAGAGCAATTCCTGATCGAGTTGGAAGAAGACGAGGAAGACCATACTCCGCACGGGGAAAGTCCGGTGCCACGATCCAGTAGTCCAACCCGCCCTAAACCAACTCCGATTCTCCATAATTTGGTTCAAATATGGAAAGAATCAAAGAAAGGGAAAAGGAAGATTCTAGTCACCCAAATTTGATGCCTCGAACAGGGTTAAAACGGGATACTAAACCTGATTATTTCTCCTTTCCTCTGGCCGTTAACCGCAAGAGCACCCATGAAAATTAGCAAAACCGTAGATTTGATCGGCACCAGTATTTCGCTCAAACGAATAGCTAGTGCCTACGTCATTGATTATCGAAATTTATCGGACGATGCGATTCGGGAGGCGTTGAAGAAAACGGCGCCTCAATATTACTACCGCGCTAATGTTGAAGCAGCGTTGCAGCAAGTGCTGCACAAGGAATCGAGGCAGCACCGCATCATTGCACGTCTCATCCTTGAGGAGATTCTTCTTAACGAAGAACTTCACCGTTGCTCGTTCAACGATACCGACGAGGCGGTTCTGGCTTATGAGCAAAACGTAATTGATCAGTCGAATGAAGACCTGTTTCGCAAGGGGGCTGGTAGGACTGAGCAACTTGATTTACTCAGGTTCGTTCTAGAAACTGCATGGGAGAACAACGCTGATATTTCGCCCGATGAATTTAACTTAGTCGAGAAGCTCCGAGGGCAATCAGAGGACGTCAGGTCTTGACACTTGACGGATTGCTCGATTGCGCAGCTGCTTAGGGGCAGTAAAAAAGGGGACATTACTTGAATCTAGATAGAGGTAAATCTGCAACCGTTACCCCATTAGCATTCCCAGATTTGTCAGCCAGAGTGATCAGGTTCGGCGAAGGCCATAGCACTGTCCCCTTCTGGCAATCCTGAAGGTTCGCGTTGCGCTGATCTAACGTCCGAACAATTGCCTTGGTCTCGGTAATTTTTAGTTCCTGCTGTCACCATTATCCCATACCATTGCCCTTTAAATTTGCTTCAATCCTTCCTGGATTGTTGCTGCGCAAGAGACCTCATTCCTCTTCCCGGATACCGTTGGCCTTTTTTCTGTCATGGCATATGATTTTCCCAATCCCCTGATCGGAGTCTCTACCCCACCTAGTGCGGTAGAGGTTGCAAAACTCTGGGTTTCTCAATTCCTGAAACCGGGAGACGTTGCCGTAGATGCTACAGTTGGTCTGGGTCGAGATTGTGAATTTTTGGCATCTCTGGTTGGTCGGTCGGGGCGGGTATACGCGTTTGATGTTCAGTCAGAAGCGATTCGTATTTCAAAACAACGTCTTGTCGAAAAAGAACTCGATTCAATCGTTCAGTTTTTCAATGAATCACACACAGAAATTGAGCGAATTCTTGAGCCAATTAACGCGGCGATGTTTAATCTTGGTTATCTTCCTAACAACAAGAGTGGCCCTAAAACTTCTCCCCCCGATTCAATTGATGCGATCAGATCTTGTTGCACCCGATTAGTTGTCGGTGGAATCGTGACGATAGTCGTTTATTCTGGTCACGAGGGAGGGGAAACCGAAACAGCAGAGGTTATAAAATTCATTGAGCAGTTATGCCCCCAAGAATTCCAAACTTCCAGGTTCTGTTACCAAGGAAGCTTTGCGCATCCGCCACAAGTCTTGGGAATTATTCGAGTGGCTTGATTTTGATTTGGTAATCCGGCGAGGAAATCCGAACGGGAAATCCGAAGGGGGCACGTCGTGTTATGGGTGTTGAGTGGTTCAGGATGAGCTGAGTGGATTGGGACTCATGGCGAGGCGATTGAGAGGCGAATACCCTAGAGCGATTTATCATGTCATTAATCGGGGGAACTACCGGAGCGATGTTTTTGGAACGGCTGGCGCAGCGGCGGTTGTGGGCAGCCGATCAGGAGGAGCTCCACAAATCTCTAGAAGCTTCCGGTAAAATCTGAAGCGCAGCTGTTGGGACTCGAAAAGTAAAAACCTCTCAAAAGGGGCGGGTCGCCAAATCTCGTCGTAGCGAATATTGCAGGATGGCTCTCCGTAGGGGAGCGATCGAACAGAGCGGTTGTTTCCTACTGGTGACTGCATTGAATCTATCGGGCTGCTCGTGGTTGATATTCGAAACCCCGACCCTCATTCGAAAGTTCGACCTCCCATCTTGGTCCCTTGGCAATGGGTTTTGATCCTCTGGAGCCTTGGTCCGGCTTTGATAGATGTAGGAGCGTGCTTGCACGCGATGAACGCGGAGGGAGGAGCTGTGAAGGAAAGGGCAGAGTAGAGAGAGGAGATGCGGAGAGGCAACGGGATCGCCTGCAAGCAGGCTCCTACGCTTTGGATATGAAACTGTCGGTATAGTTCGGTTGGCAGTGGTTTTGATCAAATGCTCCGGAGCTTGGTCCGGCTTTGATAGATGTAGGAGCGTGCTTGCACGCGATGAACGCGGAGGGAGGGGCTTTGATGGAAAGGGCAGAGTAGAGAGAGGAGATGCGGAGAGGCAACGGGATCGCCTGCAAGCAGGCTCCTACACCTTGGATATGAAACTGTCGGTATAGTTCGGTTGGCAGTGGTTCTGATCCTCCGGAGCGTGGTCCGGCTTGGGTGGATGTAGGAGCGTGCTTGCACGCGATGAACACGGTGGGAGGGGCTGTGAAGGATAGGGCAGAGTAGAGAGAGGAGATGCGGAGGGGCAACGGGATCGCCTGCAAGCAGGCTCCTACGCTTTGGATATGAAACTGTCGGTATAGTTCGGTTGGCAGTGGTTTTGATCAAATGCTCCGGAGCTTGCTCCGGCTTGGGTGGATGTAGGAGCGTGCTTGCACGCGATGAACGCGGGGGGAGGGGCTTTGAAGGATAGGGCAGAGTAGAGAGAGGAGATGCGGAGAGGCAACGGGATCGCCTGCAAGCAGGCTCCTGCACCTTGGATATGAAACTGTCGGTATAGTTCGGTTGGCAGGGCAATTAAAAGACGTCAGGTCTTGACTCTTGAAGGATTGCTTAATTTGGCATCCATTTAAGGGATGACTAGACCGCTGCGAATTGAATTTTCTGGAGCGTGTTATCACGTGATAAACCGGGGTAATTACCGTTCCCCAATTTTTGCGGGGAAGGGAGCTGCTGAGGCATTTGAACGCACGTTGGGCGAAGCGGCCGAACGTTACGGGTGGTGCGTGCATGCCTACGTGGTCATGCGGAACCATTTCCACCTGGCGGTGGAAACCCCGGAGCCAAACTTAGGTGAAGGCATGAAGTGGCTGCAGGGCACCTGGACCCGGCGATTTAATGGTCTGCGTTCTCAGTCTGGCCGTTTGTTTCAAGGGCGCTACAAGGCTTTGATCGTGGCTCGCGGACATGATCTCGCCCAGGTGTGCCACTACATCCACCTCAATCCCGTGCGAGCCAAGGTCGTGGGAGTGGCGCAGTTGCCTGAGGTTGAGTGGTGCAGCTTGGGGAAGTTTCTGGTGAAAAAGAAACGGCCGAGTTGGCTTCAGCCAGAAATCGTTTTAAGCGAGGCTGGTCGCTTGCATGACACTCCCAAGGGGTGGAAGCGTTACTTGGATTTTCTTGAGTTTTTGGTCGCGGACGGACCTTCGCGCAAAGAACTCGCGGCCAAGCGTATGAGTCGTGGGTGGTGTATTGGTGATGCGGAGTTTAAGCAGGAGATGAGAAAATTGATGCCAGAGCTGCAGCCAAATCAGCGTCGCTTTGCCGGACTGGATGCCGACGAAGCCAAAAAGGAACGGATGGAGATGTGGGAAGAACAGCTTCAGTTGTTGGCGACCGTGGCTAAGATCGATCTTACAAAACTAGCCGACCAGAAGTCTCACCCAGATAAGGTGCGACTCGCGGCCGCACTTAAATCGAGCAACTCGGTTTCCAATGGATGGTTGGCGCAGAGGCTGCAAATGGGACAACCGGCATCGGCGAGTCAGTTCGTGCGAAGGCATTTGCGCGTCCCAAAAAATAGCCGCGCGGTTCGACTACTTTTGTCAAAAGTCAAGGGCTGACGTCTTTTGTCCCAACGTCCTAGAGAATGGTTCGATGCGGTGATAGGTAACAAACTATCCGGACTGATAGGTTACACTATTGGTTGAGGATTAGGAGATGATGGGTTGGGGGTTTGGGCAAGGAAACTATAGGTTTAGGGAGGGGTGCAGGGGAGGGAGCTTGCTCCCTCCCCGCTCTGTGTGCCGCTGAAAGCGGCCTAGTTGGATGGACTTGGAGGCGCTCGAAGTGGAGCGACGTAGGCGGTGGGGGCGAAGCGTCCCCCCTCGGCGTCGTAGGCGAGATGACCGAGGAGAAC
>Ga0222651_1000924_pt1 | contig 15828 bp, 14 predicted proteins | sample AntAcemetagen369_FD_179855 | JGI IMG/M metagenome (GOLD analysis project Ga0222651, IMG submission 179855) | Saline water microbial communities from Ace Lake, Antarctica - #369 | ecosystem: Environmental > Aquatic > Non-marine Saline and Alkaline > Saline | place: Antarctica: Ace Lake...
GGCAGGGCGATTGTTGTTTGCCAATCGAGAAAAGTATCTAAGGCCAATCACATTAATCCAGCAGCTGTATCCCCACGCACTACTCGAGGCTAGTACTCACATAGCGGAATTGTGCCAGTTTTCACTGACGAACTCCGCTATGAATATCCCGAAGAACTGGTGCCACCGGGATTGTCATCTGGGCAATACCTTAGGCAATTAACCGAGGCCGGTGCAAAAAAACGCTGGCCTGAAGGCATGACGCCGCATGTCAGAGCATTGATTGAAAAAGAACTCGGGTTAATTGCAGAGATGGAATACGAATACTACTTTCTCACCGTCTTTGACATTGTCCAGTTCGCCCGAAGTCAACATATTTTGTGTCAGGGGCGCGGTTCAGCGGCCAACAGTGCCGTCTGCTATTGCCTGGAAATCACCGAAGTAGACCCTGACCGGATCAACGTGTTGTTTGAACGTTTCATCTCAAAAGAACGAGATGAGCCACCCGATATTGATGTGGATTTTGAGCACGAGCGACGCGAAGAGGTGATTCAGTACATCTATAAAAAATACGGCAGGCATCGCGCAGCCATCGCCGCAACCGTGGTGACTTATCGGCCCAAAAGCGCCATCAGAGACGTTGGCAAGGCCCTGGGATTGGACCAGCAATTGGTTGAGCATCTGGCGAAGTCGCTATCCTGGTGGGATCAGCGTGAAGAACTGGTGACACGGTTTGCCGAAGCCGGGGTGAATCCGCGTAGCGCGGTCATTGATCAATTCCTGACGCTGGTCAATGCCATCCTTGGGTTCCCCCGCCACCTTTCGCAGCATGTGGGCGGGTTCATCATTTCAAGCGGCCCATTGTCTCATCTTGTGCCGGTAGAAAATGCCGCCATGCCGAACCGGACCATCATCCAGTGGGACAAAAACGATCTGGAAGCTCTGGGCTTACTAAAAGTTGATGTGTTGGCACTGGGCATGCTGACGTCAATTAGAAAAAGTATCGACCTCATTAACGCCTATCGCGGCGGAGACCTCACCGTTTCGCGGATTCCCCCGGAAGATCCGCTGACTTACCAAATGCTGCAGAAAGGTGACAGCATCGGCGTATTTCAAGTGGAATCCCGTGCCCAGATATCCATGCTGCCCCGGCTTAAGCCGAAAAACTTTTACGACCTGGTGATTGAAGTCGCGATTGTTCGCCCCGGCCCCATTCAGGGCAACATGGTGCACCCCTACCTGAAACGTCGAAACGGCGAAGAAAAGGTCACTTATGCTAACGATGCCGTAAGGTCAGTACTTGAACGCACGCTTGGCGTCCCTATTTTCCAAGAACAAGTCATTAAGCTCGCAGTCGTGGCTGCCGGATTTACACCCGGCGAAGCAGATCAGCTAAGGCGCGCTATGGCCGCCTGGAAACGTAAAGGTGGTCTGGAGCATTTTCGACAAAAGCTGGTCAACGGCATGCTAGAGCGAGGCCATGACGAAGACTTTGCCAACCGTATCTTTGAGCAGATCAAAGGGTTTGGTGATTATGGTTTCCCTGAATCCCATGCCGCTAGTTTTGCCCTGCTGGTCTATTTTTCTGCCTGGTTGAAACGACATGAACCTGCGGCTTTTTACTGCGGCCTACTCAACAGCCAGCCGATGGGGTTCTATTCACCCTCCCAGCTTGTTCAGGATGCCAGGCGCCATGAGATCGAAGTGCGGCCAGTTGATATCAATTTCAGCGAATGGGAATCGACTCTGGAAGCACCACTTTATGGCGGTGAGATAGCGTCTAAACAACCCGCTGTTCGTCTCGGTTTCCAGCGAATTAAAGGTTTTCGCGAAGATTCAGCTATCCGAATTCTTCATGCCCGAAACAGGCAACCCATCGCCAATATACGAGACATTGCCAAAAGAGCCCGGCTCGACAAAGGTGACCTCAGCAGACTGACCGAGGGCGGCGCCTTTAAACATCTATCAGGCCACCGGTACCAGACACATTGGCAGACAAGTGGCATTTTGCCCACGACGCCGCTTTTAGATGGCACTACTTCACTCGACATTTCACTAGAGAAGTCACCCGGCACGTCACTCAACAGGTCACTCAACACGTCACTGGAGAACCAATCCGCTAGCGAGGCTTCAATGCATCATCAAAACCTTAGAGTCGCTGAGCCCCAACCGAAAGGAAGTTATCAGGAAGAGACCCGGATTCTTCTACCCGCCCCCGAAGAATCTGATGATCTACGGGCCGACTACATTAGCCTTGGCTTAACCCTGGGGCGTCATCCTATGGCTTTACTTAGGGAACAAGATCAAGAAAAAGAACAAGAACAAGGCCGGGAACAAGGCAGAGGTAAAAACAACTCTGGAGGATCGTTCGCACGATGTAAGACGGCGAGACAACTCACAGAACTCAACCATGGCAGATTTGTTCAGGTCTCCGGGATCGTCACCGGCAGGCAACGCCCCTCCTCTGCTTCTGGCGTCTTGTTCCTCACACTCGAAGACGAAACAGACAATATCAATGTCGTGATATGGACTCGCGTGCTGGAAACCTTTCGATCGGCGGTTGTTCAGGGTAGATTACTGAAGATCAAAGGGGTGCTTGAAAGACAAGGCTCAGTGATTCACGTCATCGCCGGCCACGTAGAAGACCTCAGCCACCATCTTGAGCACTTTTCATTGAAGTCGCGGGATTTTAGGTGACGGCATTGCATCCCCTGAATCAACGCGAGACACTGACGCTCAACGCCATCAGGCCTGTGAATGCTGACGAAACGAACACAGCCCTTAAAGGCTGAGATTCCCGAGAAGTAAGAGTCCCATGAGCACATGAGCAATAGACTAGCCAAAGCAACGACACCGGTAATTGCGACACTAGTTTCGAAGCTATCAGTTCCGAAGCTATCAGTTCCAAAGCTATTAGTTCCGAAGCTATTAGTTCCAAAGCTGTCAGTTCCGAGACTGGCCGTGACAACACTATCAATACTGCTCAGTGTTTTCGCAGTTAATGCCCGCGCAGAACTGGCTCCAGAAAAATACGGCGTACTCACCATCGATGTATTACCCGTGCACAGTATTCTGGTGAACACCTTCAGCGCATCCGCCATTGTTTTTGATGCCGACACGCAACAAATGCTGGGCATGGTGTCCACTGGCATTGGCGCCAGCGCATTCGAGATCGATCGCAAGGCTGGTGTCATGCACACAGCAGAAACGTATCTGAGTCGCCATACGCGCGGGACACGAATCGATGTGATCAGCACCTATGACTTAAAAACGCTTTCGCCGATACAGGAAATCGAGATCCTCCCCAAGCATGCCTCGGGTTCCCCGCAGCGCGCTTATACGGGTTTGCTTCAGGACGGCGAGACCAACCTTATGTTGGTGAGTAACATCACACCGGCGGTCTCAATCAGTGTGGCGGATCTAAACCGCGCCGAATTTCTGACGGAAATATATACGGCAGGCTGCGGCCTGGTTTACCCCATCCCATCACTGAGATTCCTGCAGCTCTGCGGTGACGGCACGGCACAATTGATTGGCCTTGATACCAAGGGCAATGAGATCAATCGCACCCGGTCAAGATCGTTTTTCTCACTGGATGATCCTCTATCAGAAAAAGGCGTACGAACAGATAAGGGTTGGTTATTCACAACTTTCGAAGGCAAGGTTTTTGAAATTTCAGTCGAAAACAACAATATTGAAGTACAGCATCAATTTGAGATCGCTGATATCTCTAAAGGCTGGCGAATGGGTGGTATGCAACCCATTGCTTTGCATGCCAATCTCAACTTACTGCTCGTATTGGTCCATCAAGGCGGAGATGGCACACACAAAGATCCGGGCTCCGAGGTGTGGTACTACAATTTAAAAGACGGCCGCAGAACCCACCGATTAACGCTCGCCCATGCGAGTGACACCATAGAGGTCTCCCAAGATGACCAGTCGCGCCTTTATGCCGGCTCGATTGTCGGCGGGACTATCGACATCTATGACCTCAGGTCGACCCGCCATATCGGGACCATCGAAGATATCGGTTTACCCGCTATCATCCAGAACCTTTAAGGTCGCCTAAAAACTGTGAACACTATTGGTATCGACCCACTGGTCCAACACACCGTGCTATTCGGATTTGCACTCGTCTACGGCTGCTCGGCGATCCATAAAATCCGACACTACGTGATTTTCAGGGGCACACTTGAAAACTATCGGTTAATCCCGGCAGGCTTATCCTCTGCAGCGACAATAATGCTCATCGCTGCAGAACTCATCACCGCTCTCTTGTTGCTCACGCCTATGTATCTTGCCGGTGTCGCCATAGGATTCACCTTGCAAGTGGCTTATTGCCTAGCGATCAGTGTCAACCTTGCCCGCGGCAGAGTTCACATTGACTGCGGCTGCATGGGCGCAGACGGTGAAGGCATCAGCATTTTCCACGCTGTCCGGAACGTTCTATTAGCCGTGTTGCTCGCCAGCGCAGCCTTGCCACCCGTTATCAGAGAAATGGGTATTTTGGATGGCACCATCATGGTGTTTGCGTTGCTTTGCAGTGTTGTTGCCTGGGCCGTCGTCAACAAGATGCTTTCAAACTATAGTCAACAGGCGTCGTGGCGTTAATGGAAACGCTTATTATTGCTTCTAACATCCTGCTCTGGGCCATCGTATTGGTACTGCTCATTGTGGTCTACGCGCTGGCACGGCAAATTGGGATTTTGCACGAACGAGTTGCTCCGGTTGGCGCTCTGATGCCAATGAACGGGCCAAAAATTGGCGAGAGAGTCGAGCCCATCAAAACGGACTCACTTGAACAAGAGAAAGTCATTGTTGGCGGGCCGTCAGATCACAGACAGTTTATCTTCTTCCTGTCTCCGGGCTGCCCTGTATGTAAAAGCCTCTTACCCGTCGTGCAGATGCTGTCCAGCGACGAAGACAATCTCAATTTGGTTTATGCCTCAGACGGTGAGACGCTAAAAACCCATCAGCAATACGCCGCTGATTTTAATATTCCGCAGCAGCAGTATGTGCTGTCGACTGAATTAGGCATGAGACTGGGGGTGAACAAGCTACCGTTCGCCGCACTGATCGACCAACATGGCGTGCTTAGAGCGCGTGGATTGGTGAACAACCGCGAACATCTCGAAAGCCTATTGGCCGCAGATGAAATGGACGTTGCGTCTCTTCAGGAGTATCTTGGAGAGCAACGGGCAGAATAAAATGAACCTTAGCCCGCTATCTCTTATTCAATCAGTTTGATTCAACTAGATGTGATTCACTCGCAACATTGATATCGCGCTGCTTAACGCAGCTTTGGACACGCACTTGTGACAGTAGAACGAATCCTTAAAAAGATGGATGGCTGGTTTACCCGGTCTACTCGATCCTCTGCGCGCAATTTATCGCGTCGGCATGTTGTATCAAGACTCGGCACGTTACTTGCCGGCATGGCCTTAGTGCCCGTTTTACCGGTCGCACGCGCCTCTGATCCAGCACGCGCAACGACCGCGGCCCCATTCAACGACATTGGCGACCCACAGGATTGTGAATATTGGCGCTACTGCGCCATTGACGGCTATCTCTGCAGTTGTTGCGGTGGTAGCACGTCAAAATGCCCACCCGGCTCTGAGCCATCACCCGTGACCTGGGTAGGCACCTGCGAGAATCCCGCGGACGGTATGCGCTACATCATTTCTTACAACGACTGTTGCGGCAAAGGAGATTGCGGAAGATGCTTCTGCAACCGGAATGAAGGCGACAAGCCGACTTACTACCCACCTAAAAACAACGATATCAACTGGTGTGTTGGCACAAAAACCAACGCGTACCATTGTTCTACCGCCGTAGTGGTTGGCGTCGACCGCAGCTAATGCGCATGGTGCTCGCAACTCTGCTATCTCTGGCAGGTATAGTAGGTCTGTTCGGTCCGACAGATGCCTATTCAGACCCTCGCAGTCACTACCTGATTCATTGCATGGGATGTCACTTACAAGACGGCAGCGGTACTCCACCGGACGTTCCTGTTTTCGATGAGGGTTTGTTGGATCTGCTCAAAACTGACAGCGGCAGAGCCTATCTGGTACAAGTCCCAGGTGGATCGCAGTCGCCCATTTCCGATGAGGCACTGACCTCAGTATTGAATTGGACGCTCCGGGAATTTGGGGGACTTAATGAGTCTCAGGCTCTGGCACCCATTTCACTTGATGAAGTTAGAAAATATCGACCTATGACGCTACTCAACCCGGTTAAGACGCGGGCGGACATGGCGGTTCAATAACATTCACTATCCATTAACCCACCCGTTCCATTAATCGGAACATAAGGAAACCACACTATGGCTGATCAACAACAGCAACTTCGTTCACTTGTCACCAATGAAGGCACGTTAGAATTGTCCCTGGAAACGATCCCGGTCCCAACACCCGCAGATGACGAGGTTCTTATCAGGGTTGAAGCCGCGCCAATCAATCCATCTGACTTAGGACTTCTGTTCGGCCTGGCCGATATGAGCACAGCAAAATCTTCGGGAAGCGCAGACTCCCCTGTGGTCACTGCGAACATCCCTGAAAAACTCCGCCCAGCACTAGCAGCACGAGCGGGTCATTCTATGCCCGTTGGTAACGAGGGCGGCGGCGTGGTTGTTGCAGCCGGCTCGAGCGAAAAAGCACAGGCTTTGATCGGTAAAACCGTTGGTTTTCTCGGCGGTGCAACCTATAGCCAGTATCGTGCCGTGAAATTTCACCAGTGCCTGGTGATGCATGAAGGCGTGACCCCCGCTGAAAGCGCCTCTTGCTTCGTTAATCCCTTAACGGCGCTTGGTATGGTCGAAACCATGAAGCTTGAGGGCTTCTCTGCACTTTGCCACACGGCAGCAGCCTCGAACCTCGGCCAGATGCTACAAAAGATCTGCCTAAAAGACGGCGTTGAATTGATCAATATTGTTCGAAAACAGGAACAGGTCGACCTGCTAGCCGGCATTGGCGCCAAGCGCATCTGCAACAGCAGTGACGACAACTTTATGGCGAGTCTCACAGATAATATCGCTGACACCAGCGCGTATCTGGCATTCGACGCGACCGGTGGCGGCAACCTTGCAAGCCAGTTGCTCACGGCGATGGAACAGGCAGCTAACAAAGCCGGCGGAGACTACAGCCGCTATGGTTCAGACCAGAACAAGCAGGTTTACATCTACGGCGGCCTTGATCGCACTCCTACCGTGTTAAACCGTAATTTCGGTCTTTCATGGAATCTGGGCGGCTGGTTGCTCACGCCGTTCATGCAAAGAATTGGTCAGGAAGCGACTGAAAAATTGCGTCAACGCGTAGCAGACGAAATCAAGACAACGTTCGCCAGCACCTATACTCAGGAAGTCTCTCTTGCTGAAGCATTGTCCTTGGATGCCATCTCGGTCTACGGCAAGCAGGCTACCGGCGAGAAGTACCTGATTAACCCAGCGAAATAACGCTGCCGGAACCCTGGCAAGTACCGGATTGCCTGCAGGCAGGATGTGACTGTATGTTCAGCATCCTGCTTGCAGGCGACTTTGCGGGATCTTCCTTGGTACGCGCGGGCGTAATCAAGGCAATACCCTCACGACTCTATTTCCACGACTATAATTCCACGACCATATTTCCACTTCCGGCCTACTCTGGAGATTCCGTCCTTCTTGCCCAAGCACTAACATCTGCTTAACCTCTCCCCGTTCCAGTCACCAAAAATTAGCGGGTGTGTAAATCCCACCGACCTATCTCATCCCCCAACATCTCCACCCGGAAGACGCCTTCTTTTGGCTAAAACGAAACTTTCGTCCAAGCTTGACCGCGAGTTTCTTTAGGTGGACCCTTAGTAGGCAGTGTAGGCCGTCGAAAACCAAATTCGTCCAAACAACTGTCTGATACCTGCACCAGAGAAGAACGATCCAGGGATATTTTTCCAAATTGAGCTATGCGTTGATGGAGCTTCACGATGTCACGATTATGTCTGTTCGTTGTGTGTTGTCTCGCGCAAGCTGGAGCATTTTCAATGAGTGACGATTTGTCGATCGAAGTACACGACGAAATCTGGACAAGGGTGGCTGGACAAACATTTCAGGTAAGGATCTATCGACCTGCAGGAGAAGGCCCCTTTCCAGCGATACTCGATGTGCATGGCGGCGCGTGGACCGTCGGTGACCGCACCAATGGCGTCTTGTTTAATCGTGCGCTTGCCAGTCGCGGTTTTCTGGTTGCCGCCATCGACTTCCGCGATGGTCCGAACTTTAAGCATCCCGCCGCCAGCCATGATGTCGCAAACGCCATTCGATGGCTTCGCATTAATGCTGAACGCTTTAACGCAGATGTGTCGAAATTGGGTCTGATCGGGAGTTCATCGGGCGGGCATCTGGCACTACATGCAGCGATAACGCCACATGTACCTGCCGATGAATCGGCTGTCGTTTTTCAGGGTGAGACAGAAGCAAAAGAGTTTGCTGGTGTTTCTGCCGAGGTCAGTTATGTCATTGCCCTATGGCCCGTTTCTGATCCGTTCTTTCGCTACCGTTACGCGAAACGCGCAAAACTCGAACGACTGGTTTCCGCACATGACGGATATTTTGAGACTGAAGCTGCGATGCGCCAGGCAAGCGTCACTCGAATCATCGCCGCTGGCGAGGCCGGCACATTGCCTCCCGCAATGATCGTGCAACCCGGCGAGGATGCCAATGTGCCCGTTGAAATGACGTTCGAGTTACTTCGTGCCTGGCAATCACGTGGCGGTTATATCGAGTATTCTTACTATCCGGATCAACCACACGCGTTCGGCCACCGCCCCTCGGAATCGACGTCAGCGATGGTGCAAGGCATCATCGACTTTGCTGTTCGACAGTTAGATTAATCTTCCGGTTCCCATTAACTCAACCGAACCTGCCCTGCTGGTGCGGTCAATTTGAACGCATAGTTAGTTGCTGAACTCGGACGTGCCAACCTACCCTTCTCGATGTCTGCCGAGGTCGTTAGTTCAAGCTCCCGAACGCACTCTAAGACGCAGAACTTGGCCATCTCCTCGGTTTTTTTTATTTCTGATGTAACATGCCATAACATTGAGCGCGCGATGCTGACGGAGAAAAATATGAAGGTACTGGTTATCGGTGCAAATGGGAACACGGGTCTACGGGTCATTAAACGACTCGCTAACGGAAGCCATGACCCGGTCGCCATGATCAGAAACCCCGCAGATCGAGCGAAATTCGACATCCTCGGCGTACCAACAGTTCTGGCAGACCTTGAATATCCTATCGATCACGCAGTTCAAGGATGTGATGCGATCATCTTTGCAGCTGGGTCGGGTGGTAAGACAGGCAAAGACAAGACGGTGTTAATCGATCATATCGGCGCAATCCGCTCAATGGTTGCTGCACAAGTGAACGGCGTTCGGCGATATATCATGCTGAGTTCAATCAACAACGATATCAACAGCCAATCACCCATCGCACACTACCATCGAGCCAAGGCACACGCGGACCATCATCTTGTTGAAACCGACCTCGACTACACTATTGTCTGCCCCGGTGGTCTGACTGATGAACCAGGCACGGACCTCGTGTCCGTGACTGAGAAGCTTCAAGGACGCGGGATGACGTCTCGTGAAAACCTCGCAGCAGCACTCGTTGCCTGCCTCGACCAAGACAATACCAAAGGGAAATCATTCAGTCTGCTGGACGGCGAAACGGCACTGATTGACGCACTGAGCGTCTTGTAGTTTGGCCTTGATAATCGGCCCGCACAAACCAATATCCAGGCAGGCTCTGATCAAATGGAAGCGATTTCGAACACGCTATCTTGGCTGCGCCCGCTTTGTTGACGCAGTCATTTTAGTCATGGCATTAGGCCGGCGCCGGGTCGTTAACTAACCTTCTTCAAGCTGCTAATTGCTGCCAGTAGCCCTAAATTCTATACTTTAGGGCATGGGCACATATTCAATCGCAATTACAGATGATGCCGGGGGTTTTCTTCATAGAGAAGATGCAGTACTGCCAATCTATAGCCTAACGAAACCTTTTTTAGCTAGCGCCATTTTCGCTGCAGGCATCAACATTAACGAGCCAGTATCACGCTGGATTGAAGACAAAACTTTCCCAAGAGCCTCTGATGTTTCTGTCGCTCAGCTACTGTGCCATACGAGCGGGCTAACAGATTATGGCGGTTTGCCCGAGTACGGGAGCGACATTAAAGCAGGCCTTCCTCCCTGGTCTGATGAAGTTTTTGCGAATCACACATTGCAGCAGCCATTGCTCTTCGAACCTGGAGCTAGCTGGTCATATTCCAATCCCGGATACTGGCTGCTGTCACAAATCTTGCAGAAACAAACCGGTTTGAGTTTAGAGAAGGCCATTCACGATCTGATCGCAGAACCTCTCGGACTCAGTTCTACTTGCGTAGTCTCGGGCCCGTTTGTTGATGATCTTCCATCGTACCCGGCGCAATGGGTCTGGCATGGTCTTCTCATGTCTAACGCCCGGGACATCGTACATTTCATGAATTCTGAATTCGTCACACCACTCCTGGCAAAGCTGGTGAATGTTCCCTTCGAACATCCCTTGTGTGCTGACCCTCACTACGGATATGGCCTCATGGTAGACCCAGCAATTCGATATGGGCACGACGGTGAGGGGCCGAACTACAGCGCCTCGTGTTATCACTTCGTAGAAAGTGGGCTAACCGGTTGCGTACTCATGCAGACAGATAACGAAGGAGAAGCCTTAAAGGCGCTACTTAAAGCAATCGCACTTTGTACGAGGTAGACGGCCTCTGCTTGCGCGCTACCTCGTCGCCTAACGAGAAGAAGTGAACGTGGTTGTCGTTTCCCACTTGAGCCTGAGCCTGTCAGACAATACCCAAAGCGTTACATGTGAATTCCGCGGCGGAGTTTGTCACGCTGGATATACCGATGAAATAACTACTACGGACGCACTGATGATTTCAGCGATAGCACTATTTTCGTCGACAATCTTCGTAAGGCGTCTGGCAACTCGCGCATAAACGGGGTTTAATTCTTTTTATCCCTTACGAGGCAGCCATCTTCCCCAAAGGAGGTTAGCCTAGGGAGTTCGATTGATATTACTGTGGGTCTGTCCTTGGAAAGCACCAGGACCAGGACCAAAAAAGGAGAGTTCTCATGCACTTTTTTGTAGGTAGCGACCACGGTGGAATCGAGATGCGTGAGCAACTCTCAACCATGCTATGTGACTGGGGTCACGATGTTGTGGACACTTTTGGCCCGGCCAATAGTGGCGAGCCCGTTGACTATCCCGATGTCGCCCTTGATCTCAGCCGCGCGCTGCTCAAAAGTGAAGCGGACGATGTACCCGCGCTAGGACTGCTGGTCTGTGGCACAGGCCAGGGGATGGCGATCTCTGCCAATAAAATCCCCGGGATCCGCGCGGGTGTTGTGAGCGATGCCTTTTCGGCAAAGATGATTCGCGAGCACAACGATGCCAATGTGATCTGTTTGGGGCAAAGGGTGCTCGGGAGCGACTTGGCAAGTCTGATACTGCAAAATTTTGTCGACAGCGAGTTTGCCGGGGGTCGACACGCAACGCGAGTCAACAAGATCAACGAACTTGATCGGCGAGCAAAAAGCACTAGCTCTGAAGCTGCGGACCAAGCCTAAAATCATCAAAACAGACAATTTTTTTCGATCCTAATTCGGAAGGTTTTCGCGTGTTGGAATCGACACCTGTTGGTGGCATTTCTGTTACCGCCATTGAATTGGGGGGTAGTGTTTAAAACAAAAACCAGTAGCGACTCGCGAGGGACCACAACAAAATCGCTGAATATGGGATTCCGTTCTCGCTGCCCTTCTCACCTGGTAAATAATGGTTTTCCTGCCGGTAAGTCGGGCACACAACTCGCAGCGAACCGACGAAGTTAAATTTGGACTCATGAAAGATAGGTTAAGCGCTCTACACAATGATGATTAAGCAGAGACGATAGATATCTCCCTATTCATTTTCCAGCAGCGATATAGGCTTTTTGCAATGAGGACAGACATCCGACTTCATCATTCGTGACCTTCGCGTAACCTCATCAAGCAATAGAATTGCCTCTTTGGTTGATAGGCCAAGCTCTTTGCGCAACTCTTCGAGTTCCCATCGATCATCCTGATCAATTACGCCATCACTGATTGCATGGGTGATGTGGTGATTAAATTTTTGTCGTCTTTGGTTCAGGTTTTGCGCAAAACCAGAAGACAGGATTGCAACGGGCAATGCCAACATACCTATGCCAATTAAACCGATGAATCCGGCAAACGCTTTACCCAAATTAGTGACAGGCACGGCATCGCCATAACCTACTGTTGTCAGCGTCACTATCGCCCACCACATGGCATCAGGGATGCTGCCAAAAACATCAGGTTGGATTTCACTTTCTAGCAGGTAAATACCGCTGGCCGAGATGACTAACATAATAAGCAAGACAACAATGGCCGCAATCAAGGCTTCGGCTTCCGTCTGCAGCACGTCTAGTAAGGCGCCAAGCGCGCTTGAATAACGCGTCAACTTGAACAGACGTAACATTCTCAATATTCGTAAAAACCTTAGATCAATTGCCATGTACAGACTTAAATAAAATGGCAGTATGGCGATCAGGTCGACCAGTGCCATAGGACTGACCATATATCTCAGACGGCCGACAAACGCTGACCGGTTTTTGCAATTTGTAGAATCAATGCTGCTCCATACTCGGATCAGATATTCCATGGTGAAAACAGCAACAGAAAATAGTTCAAAATAGTCAAACTCACTTCGAAACTGCAGGTAGACCGAGTCAATAGACTCCAGGATGATGGCAACAACATTGAGCGAAATTAGAATCATTAAAAACCAGTTAACTGATCGATTCAGAGGATCAGCAGGCGCTTCCTGTTCAAATAACTGAGCGGTTCTTTTGCGTAATTTCATTCCAGAGAATCCAATATCAATAAATTTCAAATATTTGCCCCCGATCTTTATGGCCCTAATTTATAGCCTCTAATCTAGTCAATAACAGGGCGGTTTGGAAACGGATAGCTAAAAAATACTATCGCACGAGAACAAAGTGTGTGCGCCTTTTAAGGCAACAACTTAACCCAACAGACAATTCAGGAAACAATTCAGGAAACAATCCAGGAGATAATCCAGGAGATAATCCAACAGACAATCCCGGCTTGTTTACTCTCGCTAGATTTGCATCGATGGTCTTTTAGGCTACCCTCGTTCTTTTAGATTGAGGGAATCGTGATATGACCAAGGTGACAGACGACCAAAAAGTTGAATTTTTTACCGCTGTTGATGAAGCCTCCAAAAAGGCCATCTGGTGCGCAGTAGCCACGATCGATGGCAATGAACCCAGAGTCAGGATGGTGCATCCAACCTGGGAAGGTGATGTACTGTGGTTTGCCACCGGACCTGAATCGCCAAAGGCCAGGCAAATGCGCGACAACTCAAATGTCGACATCCAGTACCAGGTTACACCGCCTGACTTTATTCATGTCCTTGTGCGCGGCAAGGCAGAGCTCGTCACAGACCAAGCAACCAAGAACCATGCCTGGGATGCGATTGACTATGATCTCACTGCATTTGGTTCCACGGGCCCAGACGACGTCAATTTTTTACCCGTCAGAATTCGACCTACACGCGTTGAGCTTTCAGAGATGTTCGGCTCCGTGAACAAACGAGTATGGCGAGCCTGAGCTGCGCGCTACTGTCCTTAATTGTTTGGGTACCTTTTCGAATTCCCTTCCTGAATTTAGCGCTCAGATTCGTCTAAATCGATCGCGTTCCAGCAAGGAATTCGGGAAGTTCCCGCATATTTAAACATGTACATTTGTTCACAGTAGAGAATAGAAAAAACAAAGTGAATCGATAGTAATTATCAATGCTTTGTTGAATCGGCGCGCTGTTTACTGCCCTGCGGTTAATGGCTTGCGGTCATGCTTGTAAGGTCATGCTTGAAAAGTCATGCTTGAAAAGTCACAGTCCTGCACTTCTTGTCCCTATGACTACTGCATTTTGTCCCTTCATACAGTTTGAAGAAATTCTGCTATCTTGCCCGCTTGTCCAAACTCCGGCCTTTATACTTATGAAACACTCTTTATTAGCCTTGCTGCTTCTCATAACGTGCCCGCTGTATGTTGCGGCCGAAACACGTCACACCGGGGAAATTGGGGGATCGGGATTTATTGTCGATGTGCCCGATGAGGCGACGGGGGATGTCCTTTTCCTCGCGCGGGGTTATCGGCCGGATACCTTGCCACTCTCGGCCGTCTACGAAAAGGAAACAGCCTTTTTCCAAACCCTGCGGAAGGAGGGTTGGACGATTGCATCACCCAGTTTCCAAGGGAACCGTTGGGTCATGGCCGATGGCGCGGCTGACATCATCGCGCTGCGCGCTCACGTAGATGCCGAAATAATCAAGATCAAGCGGGCCTTCCTTTACGGTGAATCGATGGGCGGCGGGATCATAGGCTGGTTGGCCGAGCAAGCACCTGAAGGATTTGACGGCGCGATAGCGCTCGGAGCGTACCTTTATCAGGAACCTAAAGGTGAAACGCCACCGAACCCAAAACCGGCCGACTACCTCCCAGGCAAACCGGGATTTCCAATAATTCTCCTCACCAACAATGTCGAAGCCGAAATAGCGGGTTCGCGGGACTACGCCAAACGGGCAGCCGGGTCCACGTTAGCCCCAGTCCTTTGGACTGTGAATCGTTCCGGCCACGTAAACCTCAACAGCGCTGAGCGTCTCAAAGCCCTCCGCGCGGTCATCGATTGGAGCGACACCCGCAAGGCGCCCTCCCCAATGGATGCTACAATTGTCATGGATCCCGTTTCCGTCGCAGCGATCCACGCCAATACCGCTGCCGCCCGGATCACACGCACCCGCCCGCTTTACGGCAATATCTACACAAGCTTCGTCGCAGGAGACCTGAGCAGACTCGACATCACGCTAGGCGATACCTTCAACCTCACGCACGGCAAGCAAACCGTCAACGCGACCTTTGCTACGACCTACAATGGCGTGCCCCTGGGCGAATGGGTCGCGTTTATTGATCCGGAAGGCCGCGTTCAGATCTCCCGCAACTACGCCAATGCCACCGCGACTTTCGGGGCGCTCAAAGGAGATGTGCTCCTGATATCGGCAACGGAGTGAGCCTCAAACTAGTGTTCGTCCCCAAACGTGACGTCCCCAAGGCGACAGAGGTGGAGGAGTCATTCGTAAAATTGATGCCTTTAGATTCGAGAAGCAGGACTCAAGCTTACCTAAACCGCTCTGAGCGGTCCGTTTTCTAATCAAACGGTTTTAAATAAATGAGGCTGGAGGGCGATTTTCGATCAACAAATTTTCTTAAACGACATTGACTCCGAACGGAGAGCATAGGATAGAAAGTCGTTCGATCGCTTAAGGAGAATTCTGCTCACCAAACACAAACCCTATTTTCGCGCCTAAATTCGGGTGTTTCAGGCATTCCCACCGTCTCAGAATTCACACATCAAACTTGACGGATATACGATTCCCCAACGAATACCGCTCACTGTGTCGCCAGATCACAAACGAAGCCTTGGCGGTTTCCAAATTTTAATCCGCCCCGGTTTGTTGACTACCAATGATAGATATCAACAGGCATGAATAAAAAAACGAAACTACAAGTGTCGCTCTCGGAGCAGTGTCGTAGGCACGATTGCGGTGGCGCGTAGAAATTTAGTGATACCATGCGCCTTTTGCCGAAATTGCGGCTGAGGAGATATTGGATGGGTCGTCTAAGGATGACGCGCAGCACGGTTGCTGCCGGTGACAGACGCACGACCGGGTTCATCGCAGTGACTGCGTGTTTGTGCGCTTTTTT
>Ga0222651_1000926_pt1 | contig 15785 bp, 8 predicted proteins | sample AntAcemetagen369_FD_179855 | JGI IMG/M metagenome (GOLD analysis project Ga0222651, IMG submission 179855) | Saline water microbial communities from Ace Lake, Antarctica - #369 | ecosystem: Environmental > Aquatic > Non-marine Saline and Alkaline > Saline | place: Antarctica: Ace Lake | collected...
TTAGTTTCCGATTGGGATCCCGAGTAGTGCCGAATGGCTGGGCGGGCTGCTGCCGGAATCTCCGGCGACGACTCTTGGACCTTCAGAACGGTCCCATTTTTCTCTACCAACAACGCCGCACCGGCATCACTGCCGGTGAAGGTTTGGCCGCCTAATTCCAACAATCTGCCATCGCTGTTAAACGCCACGCCATCGACCGTATTCACTATTTCAATGCGAGCGGGATTTCTCACGTCCATCGCGGCCGTGACTTTCCACTTCCCCACGCGAACGGTTTCTGGCCCGGGGAACTGCAAGAAGTTAAACACCGGTTCGAGTTCACCCTGTTTCGGCCGAACCTGATAAACAGCCAGAAAGCGCATCTTCGATGTCTTCCCACTCTTCGCCGCGAAATGCCACGCGTTGTTGGCGTAGTCTTTCAGCTGCCCATCCGCATCCTTCTGCATGCGCCAATTTTCTGCCGGCACTTCGTATTCATCCGTAACGGACCATTCCAGTTCACTGGATCCCGTCAGATAGACCCGCGCGTGTCCAGCGCGGTTGGTGGTGGTCAGAATCTGATTCTTCTTTTCCAGCGAGATCTCATTGTAGGCGTGGAGTAAGTAAGACCATTCCACCGGCTTCTCCGCCTCCAGCTCATCGTAAATCACCACTATGTCGGGACGCAGCATGATGAGATGCCTTCGGAAGGTCTTCAGGCCCGCATCCATCTTCTCGTCCGGACTATCGTAAGCATTCGAGGCATTGCCCACGGCGTAACTCAGGTGATCTCCCGTCAGGAAGTTCTCAATCCAGCCATAGGCTTCGGTCGAGTAGGGCTGCCCTTCCCCGTCGATCAGGATGCCGTTGTGGCTCTTGGTGTGTTTGTAATACAGCAGCCGATGAGGCGCGCTCATCGAGACCTTAAATCCCGTATGGTAAAAGAGACGATCGCCCCCGTAGACCATGTTGAACGCGTTGTTGTCCGAAAGCATGTGACTGTAGGTCCCGAACGGACTGGCGCGCATCGCGACGTAGAAATTCTCATCGGCCGGTTCGCTTAATGGTTGGGAGTGCAGGGTCACCAGCCCCACGCCCTTAAAAGCCCGAGCCATGGGGAGCTCAGCCGGCGACCGTGGCTCCGCCGCGGGCATGCCGTAGAGATATTTCAACCGATTCCATCGCAGCATCTCAGTATCCCCGAGGTCGCCTCCGCCTTCGTCGTTTTTGACGTATCCGTCTTTTACATATGCTTCTACATGGGGATTCAGTTTGGCGGCTACTTCAGATACCCGATCGCGATACCAAGCGGCATACGGATCCTGCACCAAGCGGCTTAAAGCATCGGCATAAGCCAAATAATCACCCCTTGGTTCAGGCAGGTCGTGGGAGTTGTCAGAGAAACCCGAGCTCGCGGATCCGGGCGGGAACCCATAGAGGAAGTAGTTGGGGTTCTCCCGGAACCATGGCGTGTGCGCGGTGAAATCAAATCCCGTGTAGGTTTTGATGCGCTGAGGCACATCGATCAGCATATCCATGTTCATGCGGAAGTAGGAAAACCCGTGAACCCAACCGCCATCCTCTCCGCCTAGAATTGGCGCGCGGGCCAGAAACATCTCGTAAAGGTAGGTCAACCAGGTCGCCGCTTCGGGAATGTCGCCATGCACGGCAATGGCCGTATCAAAAAGATAGTGAAAGATGTGCTGCCAGACGTGGTTCGATAACACCACGGACTCTTTACTGTTCACATAGGATTGATAGAAGTGCTCGGCTCGCGCGGCGATCGATTGCAGCAGCGCGGCTCGCTGGGTCTCGTCGAGGCTATCGTAGAACGTGTCGTAGACCGTCGCCATCGAAAGCATGATGCGGCTATCGCCGAAATCGTTGATTCGGGTGACTCCCGCCGGATCCCACGAGGAGGCTTCCATCGCCCAACGAATAGCCGTTTCCCGGTATTTCGCTTCGCCAGTTAAAACGTAGGCCTTGCAGAGCGGATCGATCCCCTGGAACAGCTCGCTGCCAATTTCCTTGGAGGCATCCTTTTGGATCTTGTCCGTCTTTTTGGTATCGTCCCCCTCGAGTGCGACGATACCGAGGTCCTCCACGGGCGGTGGCTGGCCCACATAAGTCTCCGCCAAAGCCACCATAAGTTCCGCCTCACGGGTGGGGGCAGCGCGCTTGCGGAAAGCGCCCCAATCGGGTTTGTCGACCAAGCGGCGGGGATGATAGCTTGGAATACCGGCCAATAGCCGCTCGGGCGACGGCGGATCCCAATCCTGCGATTCACTGGTGATCAGAAATGAATGAGCGTCCGACCAGGCACCGTCGTCCACCCGGTGCTGCCAATACCAGCGTCCCGGCGCCAACGGCTGGTGCGGATTGAATAGTCCCCAGGGCAGGTCATTGCCGGTGAGGGTTTCCGCCTCGGCGAATGCGGCATCTTGCGATAACCGAACATCGTAACTGCGTCCCTTCCCTGCCGTCGTCACCCATTGCAACGACGGAGAATTTTTAGATGCAACCCGGTCAAAGGCCGGATCGGCCCAGGCGCGTTTCTTGGCGTGAATCACCGGGAGCTCTGCCAGGGCTGCCCGCACCTCCGCTTCGTCTTCGATTTCCCAAACCCGGAGGTTACGATAGCGGAAATGAGTCCACTGCATCTGACGAAATCCGATCTTCCCCACCTCGTGATGGGGGCGCGGTTCGTTGCTTTCCGTATCGGTCCAATCGAGGACCTTGCGGCCATCGACAAAGAAGCGAATGTGATCGCCGTCCTTCACTAGCTTCAATTGGTGGATCGCGGTGGACTTCCCCGGGATGCCTTCCGCGCCTTCTTGCGCGACTATAAAGCCATTGTTCTTCCGTAGGTGCGCTTTGCCTCGATCCGGTCGCTTTGGGGTGTTGGCGTGGTAGGAAATGTGGTAACAATCCAACGCCCCCCTGGTGTAGCCTTGGAACGTGCCATCGCGTTCCGGCAAAGCAGGATCGAAGAGATCCCGCCCGTCCGTTCCTCGCGCCGCGAAAAAGAGGATACATAGGCCTGCATCGGTATCGAGATTCTGCGCTTCCCACTCGACGATAATACGATCGGGGAAATCTTCCGGACACCAGAGGACATGGTGAAACTCTTTTTCCGGCGAATACATCTCCATCCAGCCATCCCGGAACTCCGTCACGCCCGGCCCTTCCATGACCCAGTCCGCAGCGTCCTCAGATCGAGCGAGGTTGTTTTGATAAATGAGTTCCCCGCGGACCGGAGTTTGCTCCGCCGGGAGCATACTCAAGCTCGCAAAAACCGAGAGAATGACGAAAACGACTTTTCGGCGCATAGCATTTTGCATGATCTGAGTGACTCCTGGAATCGAAAACTAAAAGCCCCCCGAATCAAAGACTCGGAGGGTTTTATCAATGGCGTGATTAGAAGGATCCGCGAATACCAAACACGAAGCGACGACCGTAAGTCGAATAGGACGTGGTGTAGAGACCTGGCGTGTTACCGATGTAACGTTCGTCACCCGGCGTATCCGTCAGGTTGTCTGCCTCGAAGAAGAGGCGAGTATCCCGATCCTTGAAGAGACGATACTGCACCGAGAGGTCTACGCTCTCGGTTTCACGATCGAAGGTGATCGCGGAGATCGCGGCAGTTGAAGGGGTGCGCTGCAACCGCGAGATGTAGTTGTAGGACAACCGGATATTGAACCGTTGGCGCTCGTAGATGAACTGAAGATTGTAAATCTCCTTAGCCTGATTCGTAAGACTGTCCGTGAAGGTCTCGCCGATCTTCACGAAATTTCCATTCTCCAGTTCGGCCTGGTCGAAGATAGGATCAGTTTGATCACCTGTGATCCGCGCGTAATTTGGCACGAAACTAAGCCCATCCAAGAATCCCAAACCGGGGAGCAGATCCTTCATATTGAAGTAACCGCTCACTTCGATACCCGAGATACTGCGGGTGGAAGCGTTGGACCAGAAATTTGTGTCCGAAGTCACAAACTCCGTGCCCAAACTTGGATTATCCGGGTCGATCAGTAGTTCGACGTCCCGCCGGAAGGTGTCTTCCTGTAGGAAGTCTTCGAGACTCTTCGAAAAGTAAGTGACTGAGATGGTGTTTCGTTGGCTTGGGCCGAAGTAGTATTCCCACGCGACATCAAAATTTTCAGAGGTTTGTTCCACCAAGTTCGGATTGCCTAGGTCAAATTCCTCATCCCGGCCTGTGAGATTAAGCACGCCGGCGGCCTGCAGTTGACGATTGGCTTCACCCAAATCGAACGGGACCAATTCCCGGTAGTCGGGACGAGTCAGTGTGTTGGTGTAAGCCAAGCGGAACACGTGGCCGGACTCTCCGGCGCGGTAGGTCAACACCCCACTGGGTAGAATATTATCATAGTCATTCGTGCGGTTGATATCGTCGACAATATCGCCGAACGAGAACGAACCATCAGGACCGGCAAACCCGAGATCCTGCACCCCCACTTGCACGAGGTTGTTGAGGATACCTTGTTCATCTGCACTGAGATTGGGGATATTCGTCCCATCAACCACGAAGTTTGAGGGTTTCCAAGTTGTATCCAGTTTCGTTTTCTCGAAACGCAGACCGGTGACCAAAGTCCAGTCCCCTTTTTGAAACGTGCCCTGCAAATAGGCCGCCATCACGTCTTCTTTCAACACGGCCGTGTCGGCCGCGTCGCGAAGATCAGATCGAGCGAATTCCCAGGCCGTAGGATCGGCACGGTAGGTGTCGAAGAAGTGAGTATAAGCGGGATCAGCGCGCACAAATGGACCGGCAGTATCAGCATACTTCCCGTCCCATAGCGTGAATCCACCGTCGGCAGGATCGGCAAACATACCGGCAGGATAAACCCGGCGAGCTCCTTCTTCGGGGGTGAAGAACAACTGGGTCGTCACGTTGTCACGCGTGGCACTCCGAAAACGGACGCCGGTCTTCAGCGTGACGTGGTTGTTGATTTCCTTCTCCAGATCGATCGAAGCCAGCATCACGTCTTCGGTCACGTTCTCGTAAAGGAAACGTGGTGACGTGTCAGCGTAAGTGCGGTTGGCATCGCCAAACACGTTCTCTTTCCCGTTGGAGGGCACGTGGCCCCGACGCTCGGTGACTTCAAATACCGTAAACTCAGGCAATGGGGTGCTCCCGAAAAAACTGGCCCGCAGGCGGTCGCCTGCCCGACCGTCATCAAAACGCTCTTGGAAGCGATACTGACGATTGAAGTCATTCCCTTCATCGGACGAAAACAGCAAACGGTATTCCAGCAAACCATCATCGAGGGCGGTTTCTCCCCCGAAATCGAAGGTGTAGGTTTCAGCCTCGATGTTGCGGCCTGTGATGATGCGATCAATCCGGCCATCCCGATTGGCTTCGAAGTTCGGCGTGACCACGACATTACCACTGCCATCGACCTGTTGCACAAACGTATCTCCCGCGCTGCCGAGAACGGGATCGTTGTCATCTTCGAGCCAACTCCCGAGCGGATTGCCCGCGTCGTCCATGAACCACCAGTTGCCATCAAAGGCGAGCTCGAGGCGATCGATGCGGAAAGCGAAGCTATCCCGGTCGTCATTTTCTTTTTGAAACCAAGGGCGGAAATAAAGCGTCGTTTCGTCCGACAACTTGAAATCGAAGCTGGCGTTAAACGTCAGCTCGTCCCGGGTCGTGCGAGTTTCATTCGGGTCGAATCGATCCCAAATCGGCGTCGACGCGTCGGGATTGGTATTCAAGTCGGTTTGCTCGGCAAACCCGGGGAAATCCGATACGCGTCCCGCATCATCCAGATATCGATTCTGCGTCTGCCAATCCACCAATTCTTCATCCGTGTAGTTGATGTTGAACAACAGGCCAAAATTGTCTTCGCCGCCGAAAATACTCCCGATACTGGAGTGCACAATATTGGCTCCCCAACCTCCGAGATCACCCTGCTCGCGACTGCGATACTCCACCTTATAGCGGGAGGTGGTCTTGCCTAAATCAAAGGCGTTGGCCGTCTCAACATTGACGGAGCCACCAATCGAATCAGCCGGAAACTCCGCCGTGATACTCTTGATAATTTGAACCCCTGAAACCATTTCAGCGGGGATTTTAGTCACGTCGAAATTACGGGAACCCAAACGAGCATTGGCCTGGGCCGCTCCGTTGATTCGAATGGTGTTATACTGTCCTTCCGCCCCGCGAATGGTGACACTGCCTTCGGCGTTTCCTTGACCGCCGATCACATTGACACCCGCGAGACGCGAAAGCGCTTCACCTAAGTCATCATCGGGCAGATCGCCCAACGCATCAGAGCCGAGATAACTGCCGATGATATTGGATTGCTTCTGCCGTTCGACCGACGCGGCCTGAGCCGCTCCGTAGATTTCGAAGGCTTCCATGGTGACGACTTCATCGCCATCCTTGCCGTCATTGCTCTGCTGCGCCGTCGCCGGCGTGGCATTAAAGGCGAAGACGGCGGCAAGCCCTCCTGCCAGGCTACTAAAGAGTCCTTTTTTGGGGTTCATTTCTGGAGTGGTTTTAGGTTTTCGGTGAGGTGGTTCAGGTTTGCGGGCGATCACAACTTCATCGGCAACTCGGATGACGGCGAAGGCGCCGGTTTCCCGGTCCTCCACGATTTGTAGCGGGGTATCCACTAACAACGTTTCCAATGCTTCCAACGGCGTGAACATCCCGACGACGGCATTCGTCCGCACCCCTTTCGCCACCTTGGCAGTGAACATGACGTCCACCTGACCTTGGCGCGCTAATCGGGGTAAGGTCGAAGCCGCTTGGCCTGACTTTACACTGTATAACTGTTTTTCCGCGGCTTCGGGTTCTGCAGCCAGACCGCGACCGACCGACATGCTCATGATGAGCAACAAGCATAGGCAGCAATAGCCCAAGCTTTTCGGCGTGGTAGGGGTTGGTTGAATCATTCGAAGCCATGGAGCGACAGCTTATCTGCTCCAGAGACGGTTAAGATGATGAATGGGGTGAAGAATTAAAACGAAAATCCTATGAATTTCTCGTTCAACAGTCGTCCCCCAAATGATCCCTTCAGCACTCTGCCCGTAAAAGTCCCGACTCGGTGAGGGAGTCACTCGCCAAACCCTCCGATCGCTTAGTGCACGCGGGTAAGCGAGATGAGGTCGTCGCTTTCAAACGATGCCTTCACCGGACAGGTCAGCTCGAGTAACCGCACAAAACCATCGAGATTGTAGGACCGGAACGAGGCCGTGATCGCCGTATCCAAGAGCTCCTGATCCAAAATCGTAATCTGCCGCGTGTTGTAGTGATTGAATTCCTGCACGATCTCGCCGAGCGGACGATCAACAAATTCGAGCACTTGATGCTTCCACGCCAGTTCCTCGTCGACTTCTTCCTCCGTGATCTCCGCCACTTCTGGCAAAATCGCCCGGCTCACAAACGAAACATGCGAGCGCTGTCCGGCCGTTAATTCGGGCGCGAACACCAGGGGCTCCGAGGCCTCAGAGAGCTCACTCATATCCACCAAAGCGGAAGAATCCATCAGCACGCGACCGTGAGTCACCATGACTTCAAGCGACTCATCGGCCAACTTCACATTAAAGGCCGTGCCCACCGCGGTGACGGCGATTCCCCGGGCGCTCACGATGAACGGACGGTGAGGGTTCTTCGCGACTTCAAAATAAGCCTCGCCCGATAGCAGGTCCACTCGTCGTTGTTTTCCGGTGTAACGAATCGCGATCTGGGTCCCCTTGTTTAACTCGACAATCGATCCGTCGGGCAGCCGATGGATCTGATAATCCAAGGCCATGGCACCCGCTTCGGGCAGCAAATCATCAAAGCTCTGACTATTTTCTGCCCAGGGCTGCCAAATAAACAGTCCCAGCAACAACGCTGCCGCAGCGGCCAACGACCCTAACTTCAAAAACCAGCTTTGCTTCAACCACGGCGCTGCCAGCAAATCAGGGTTCGGTTCATCACTGTGCTCCGGACACCATTGCACCAAGGAATCAAACTGATGAAAGGTCTTTTGATGACGCTTGAACCATTCCCCATGGCGGGCATCTTTCGCCAACCAGGTGAAAAATTCGTCCTGTTCTTTGGCCGAGAACCCCGCATCGCGCCGGATCACCCAATCCAGCGCCGCTTCATCCCGGCGACTTTCGTCATCGGAGAAGGAGTAGTCTAAAGATTTTCTAGAATTGCTCATCGGTGGCTATGCTCCTGCATGAAGGCGGTGCACTTTCGGACCCCGATTTTCAACTGGGTCGCCACGGTGTTGACCGATACCCCCAGCTTCTCCGCGATGTCCGGTTGGGACATGCAGTAAACTTTTCGAAGGGTGAAAATTCGACGACATTTGGATGGGAGTGACTGGATGGCTTTGGTTAATAATTCTAGTTCCTGACTGCGCTCGATCGCTTCCGGTGCTGAGTCGTTATCATCTAAGACGTCCGAAAGGTCGTTTTCGGTTAAAGAATTGAACTGAACGATCTTTGACCTCCGCACCACATCCAATGCCAAGTTGCGCGCCGTCGCGAAGAAAAAGGCTTTCGGCGATTTCAACTCACTGCGTTCCCGCGCTTTGAGCACCCGCATAAACGATTCTTGGACGATATCGTCCACGTCGATTCGGTTGGAGAATCGGTTCTGTAACCACCCGCGCAACATGGGCTCGTGCGGCTGGAGATGATCATTAAACCACTGGCTTTGTTCGGAATTTTCGGGGGGCATTGCGGGGGGGTAAAGGGGCGAAAAAAGGAGTTAAGCAGTAATCTACCGTGCAGGTAAAGGTTTCGTGACAGCACCGAAAGAGGCCTACTCCTGCTCCTTGGCGATGAGTTCTGGATTATATTCACCCCGTTTTTTGAAGCCGGGATAATAACGCATGCTGCCAAATCGCGGATAGGAATCGAACACATCGCCATTGCCCGTCATCCGCGGATCTTTTTGCGCCATCAGATTTTGTCGAAGTTTCTGGCCGAGGTTTTCCAAAATCGCGGCGTAGCGGGGATCAGCGGCCAAGTTGTTGATGCAAGCGGGATCGTTCTTAACATCGTAGAGTTGTTCGGTCGGACGCTTTAGAAAACCCAAGGCATAATGCTGCGGATAGGTTTCTCGTTCGGTCAAGATCAGCTCTTTGGATGGTGAGGGGTCGATATCGACGTAACCGAGGCCCATGGACTTGTAGTCCGAGGAGAAACTCCCGTCGATCTGATCCGGTCGTAAGCCTTCCGGATTAGGAATACCGGCCGGCCAACGGTCGGCATCGACATTCCAAACGTAGAGAAACTCCTCCGTGCGCAGCGCCCGCGCCGGATAACCCAGATTATCAGCTCGGGCATGAGAGTGACGCTCCCGGCCCGTCAGGACGAAATCTCGATGGGCCTCTCCATTCTGCAAAAGTGGGAGCAGGCTTCTGCCCGTGAGATCCCGCATCCGATCCGTTTGCGCGAGCTCTAGGAAAGTAGGCGCGAGATCGATTAGGCTAGTCGGAGCCGTCGTTTCACGTCCGCCCGGGAAAAACGCCGGACCCGCAATCACCAGCGGCACGTGCGTGCCATATTCCTGCAGGTTGGCTTTCGCATAAGGAAACGGCATGCCGTTGTCCGCCGTGACCACCACGATGGTGTTGGCCAATTCACCGGCATCTTCGAGCATCTGCAGCATCTGACCCAGATGTTGATCGAACCACTCGATCTCCAAAGCGTAGTCGAGCACGTCGTGACGCGTAATCTCTTCGTCCGGTAAAAAGGCCGGGACCTCGGCGTCCGCCAATTGCTTTCCCGCTTTTTGGCCGGAGCCGTATTCATAAACTCGGTGCGGCTCCTTGGCCCCAAACCAAAAGAAGAACGGTTGATCGGATTTCTTCTTCGCCAGAAACGTCTTAAAATTCGTGGTGTAATCGATATTGGAAATACCACTCGCCGGCGGCGTCAGCACGGCCTGGTTATATTCGTCTCCGACGGGATTACGCGTCCACCCCGCATCCTCGAAATTGCCCGGACTCCAAGGCTTCCCGGTGAATCCGACGTGATAACCAATGTCCTCCAGCACCCGCGTGAACACCGGGAATTTCTTGGGGAAATAACTGCCATGAGTTCCGGCTTCCTCAATTTCCCAGATATTGCGGCCCGTGAGGATGGCTGCGCGGCAGGGACTGCATTGCGGGGCGGGCGCGAAGGCGTTGTGAAAGAGGACGCCCTGATCTGCCAGTCGATCGAAGGCAGGCGTCTCAACCCCCTTCGTTCCGTAAGCCGAGGCATACGGGTAGGACTGATCATCCGCGATCGCGAAGAGAATATTGGGGACGGCGGGGGCAGACGAAACGATCGCGAGCGCCAACAGCGCTCCGCGCACGAATCCGATATTTAGTAACTGCTTTTCCATGATTGATAGGATTTTTGGAGCTCGACCACTTTTTCGGGGTAGCGGGAAGCAAGATTGGTGAGTTCACCGGGGTCGTTTTCGAGATCCACCAAAAAGAGCGTGTCATTCTCCCCGAGCGGCGCCTTGTCGCTGGTGTCGACCGGGTTACCGAGCAACTTCCACCGACCATCGCGCGCGACCCATTGATCGCGAAACTCCCAGTAATAAACGCCACCATGCCCACTCTCGGCCTGCGCATCGCGCAGAACCGGCACGAGGCTTTTGCCTTCGATTATCGCATCAGGCATATCAAAGCCACAAAGTTCGGCGAGGGTCGGTAGCCAGTCCGTGTTGGCGGAAAGCTGCCCCCTAGATTCCCCTTGGGGCAATCCGGCCGGCCAACTGATCGCGGCCGGAACTCGAATGCCTCCTTCAAAAAGACAGGCCTTTGCGCCGCGATAAATTCCGGTGTTCCCGCCCCCGAAGTGCGCGCGTTCTTCGGTCGAATGCCCATTGTCCGACTGGAAGATGATTATCGTATCATCGCGTAGTCCGAGCGTATCCAAATGCTGGATTAATCGGCCGATGATCTCGTCCTGGGTGGAAAGAAACGCGGCGTAAAGGTTTCGCGGATAAGGCACCCCTTGTTCGTCATAATACTGCAGCCACTTCGGATAGCCTTGGTAGGGATAATGCGGGAGATTGATCGCGAAATAGAGGAAGAATGGATCGTCCTTTGACGCCGTGATGAAGGAACTCGCCTCGTCCAACATGAGTTCAGGGAAGAACTCTCCATCGTGAAACACCTCTTCGCCGTTTCGGTAGAGATCGTGCCGATTGGGACCACGCCAATAGTAGAAGTGCGAGTAGTTATCGATGCAGCCCACGAGGTGGCCAAACGTGTAGTCAAACCCATGGGCCAGCGGCTGTTTATCTTCCGCAAAACCCAGGTGCCACTTGCCGATATGAGCCGTGTTATATCCGGCATTCTCAAACAAATCGACCATGGTGAACAGCTCACTCGACAACCCCGCCGTCTGGCCCGACGTGGCCGAAACATTGCCAGTCACTCCCGCCCGTTGGGGGGACATCCCGGTCAGCAAACTCACGCGCGAGGGCGTGCACACCGGCGCACCGTAAAACTGGGTGAAATGGACGCCACTTTCGAACAACGCATCCATGTGAGGGGTGACAAGATCCTTTGAACCCAGGGTATTAAGATCGAGCGTGCCTTGATCATCGGTGTAGATGACAATCACGTTCGGTGCCGCCAGCAAGTAGCTCTGTAGGCAACTCATGCCTAATAGACAGGAGCCAAGGAGACTAAGAAATCGCTTCATTACGGTCGCGTCGGGGTGAGAGGGCTATCAATGGAAGCGAGACTGATTAGTCGAGTTCGCCGGTTACATTTCCATCCACCGCTTCGATATAGTCGAGGAGTTGTCGTTCCAATGCCTTGGCTTTGTCGGGCATCTGCTTGGCCAAATCGTTGGTTTCGCCCAAATCCGTCGAGAGATCGAATAGCTCGATACCCTCCGCATGGTTGGAGTGATCGCGCCAGAACTTGAGCAATTTATAATCCCCCACGCGAATAGAGGAATGCAGGTAGGATGCGTAGCGATGATGGAAGAGCGCGTTCGTGGGGCGACTGACCTCGCCAAGCCCGTCGTCCAACAAATCCGCAAAACTGCCTCCATCCACGTAATCTGGCATCGCGCTCCCATAACCCGCCAATTCGGCAATGGTCGGTAGCAGGTCGTAGCCAATCACGGGAACGTCGCTTTGGCTATCCGCCGGAATACCCGGTCCCTTCACGATGAATGGCACCCGCACACCGCCTTCGTAGAGCACCCATTTGCCACCGCGCAGAGGATCATTGCGCGACGGTCGACCGTTGGTGCCGGGAGGGGCCAACTTGTTGCTGGCTGGGGGGATAAACTCTGCTCCCCCGTTGTCGGCCATAATCAAGATGTAGGTATTATCCGCGATCCCCAATCGTTCAACTTGGTCTAGAATCTGCCCGATCCCGGTATCCAAATCGGCCAACATCCCCGCGTAACCGGGATGATCATGGGTGCGACCGCGAGGTTTACCCGAAAAATAGTCGTAGGTTTCAGGTTTGGTCTGAATATCCACGTGAGTCGCATAGTGGGAGATTTGCAGGAAAAACGGGTGGCCCGATTCAACGTTGCGGCGGATGAAACTCGCGCCTCTCCCCGTGAGGCGGTCGATACCCTTGGGGGCTTCGACCAGAAACGTCTTCTTCCACTTATCCTCTTTGTTTTCCCAAATGCTACCATCTCCATTCGAGGTGCGCCCGTCACTCTGATCAAAGCCGAAATCTTCGGGGGAGTAATCTCCCGTCTTCATATGCCACTTCCCGAAATGGGCCGAGCGATAGCGGGCATCCACTTGCTTCAACATGAGCGGAATCGTGAGAAAAGCTTTCGCGTAAGGGTCGTAACGAACATCGAATCCATCGTCGGGGCCCATGCGAAATTGGGTCTGTCCAAACAGGATACTGCGGCGGGAAGGCGTGCAAATAGCTGCCGGCGAATAGCCTTGGGAAAAGCGCATGCCTTGATTCGCCAGACGATCAATGTTGGGCGTTTCTTGGTAGTCGCTGGCGGAAGTCGGCAACGACTTATCCATCCGGGAAGAGGTGCTCGTCCAACCGTGATCATCGGTCAGAATGAGGATAAAATTGGGCGTCTGCTCAGCGCCCTGAACGAGCCCGCCTACGCCCAAGGCCAAACCGGCTATCGCCAAAAATTTGCCAAAAAAAATCCTGCTCCAACACGGTGATGTTTCAATTTCTATCTTCATTCTTCAAGGGGGTTCTATCAGATTGAACTGATATCGAACGGAGCCGTATCCAGTAATTGAATCGCGATAAAGTTCAGCTCAAGTGAGCTCGAACATTGCCTAAAATTGCTGCCGCCGCAGTGAAAAAAAGAATATATATTTCGGCCCCCCCTTCACCTAAAAGAGCTCGTTATTCGTCTCTAAAAACTTACTCGAAAACTGCCAAAATCTGAAGTAAGTGTCTTATTTCGCCCAAGTATATCCCGCCCCGAACGCTAATCCGCCCTGACATGACCCCGCATTCCGACTCCTCCCGCCGAAAATTTTTAAAGCAAAGCATGCTCGCCTCATCCGTCCTGTTCGCCGGATGTCAAAACCCTGACCGCATGGTTCCCTCAGCTGCCGCCCCGTTCGCCGCGGGTAGCCCCGGCGCCAAGGGAGCCAAGGTCCGCATCGCCTTTGTCGGCATCGGCAATCGCGGCACCAAGAACATCGAACTGTTTGGTGCGACCAACCTCGTGGAGTTCGTGGCCGCCGCCGATGTTCATCTCGATGGTGCCCACTGCGTCGAAGCCCGCACCCTCCTCGGCGACATTCCTCTCTACCGCGATTTCCGTGAAATGCTCGCCCGCGAAGGCGACAAATTTGACGCCGTCTCAATTTCCACGCCCGATTTCGCCCACTTCCCCGTGGCCATGGCCTGTATGGCGGCCGGCAAACACGTCTACCTCGAAAAGCCCCTCGCCCACACCTTTCAAGAAGTCGAGATGCTGATGGCCCAAGCCGCCCGCACGGGCGTCGTCACCCAAATGGGAAATCAAGGTCACTCCGGCGCGAACTTCTTCCAGTTCAAAGCCTGGTCCGAGGCGGGCATTATCAAAAACGTCACCCGCATCGATGCCTACATGAACTCTCCTCGTCGCTGGCACGGCTGGGACGTCCCCGGTTACGACACGGGCCACCCCACTCCCGACGGACTCGATTGGGACCTCTGGCACGTCGGGCGCCCGCTACACGACTACAGCCCCCGACTTCATCCGCAAAATTGGCGGAGCTGGTTCACCTACGGCAGCGGGGCTTTCGGCGACTGGGCCCCTCACATTCTTGACACCGCCCATCGGTTCCTCGAGCTCGGTTTACCCGAGATGATTACTGCCGAGCGGCGCGACGGCCCCAACGATTTCATCTTCCCCCAAGCCTCCACCATCCGGTTTTCCTTTCCCGCTCGCACGGTTCATCCTCCCTGCGAAGTCACGTGGTATGACGGGGTCGAAAATTTGCCTCAGCTCCCCGCGGAAGAGGCCGCCGACGTGCAGCGCCAGAAAAACGGTAAATACCTCTATAGTGACGACCTCGTCTTCAAGGGAGGCACCCACTCCGATACCCTGCGCATTCTTCCCGCAGCCAAAATGCGTGAACTCGCGCCGACCCTCCCTCGGGTCAACGCCCGCCAACCCGACCACTACGAAAATTTTGCCCTTTCGTGCCTCGGCCAAGCCGAGCCTCAATCGCCCTTCTCGATCTCGGGCCCCCTCACTCAAGTCTTCATCCTCGGCATCATCGCCCAGCGCCTTGGCGGCACCCTCAAATTCGACCGTGCCACCAAACGATTCCCCGATCATCCCCTGGCCAATGAATTACTCGGTGGTCCGCCCCCTCGCGCGGGCTGGGAATCAGTCTACGCCAGCTAAGCGCTGACCGGGTTTGCCGGGTAACCAGTTCCCTGCTCCACCGGCATGGCGGAGCGGGCGGAGCGGGAGGAGCGGGAGGGATTGGCGGGACCTGGGGTCCGATACTTCGCATTCGCACTCCGTGCGCCCCTTCTCCTTTCGCTCCCCTCATTACGTCGAACCGAGGTTCTCAGCCCTCCGCTGAGGGGCCGCGCCAATCAAATCGCTGCGCGCTTTGTCGCCATGTTGCGATTGCAACCTGGCGGAGAGGGAGGGATTGGCGGACCAGTGGTCCGATACTTCGTTTTCGCACTCTGTGCGCCCCTTCTTCATTCGCTGCGCTCATTCCGTCGAACCGAGGTTCTCATCCCTCCTCTGAGGGGCTGCGCCCATCAAATCGCGGCGCGCTTCGTCACCATGTTGCGATTGCAACATGGCGGAGAGGGAGGGATTGGCGGACCGGTGGTCCGATACTTCGCATTCGCACTCCGTGCGCCCCTTCTCCATTCGCTCCCCTCATTCCGTCGAACCAAGGTTTTCATCCCTCCGCCGAGGGGCTGCACCCATCAAATCGCTGCGCGCTTCGACGCCATGTTGCGAATGCAACATGGCGGAGAGGGAGGGATTCGAACCCCCGGAACCTTGCGGCTCAGCGGTTTTCAAGACCGCCGCGATAGACCACTCTGCCACCTCTCCGGTTGCAGGGAACCTACGTTTCGGCTCCAGCCGCCGTTGTCGAGAATTACTTATCGCCGGAGCTAATCCATTTTCTTAACGCCTCCTTGCATCGACATGATCTAGCCTTTGCGCGCGGTCGGTGATCTGCTCACTGCCTAATCAGCGTTATTCGCCCATTCCTCTCCGGAGCCGCCCTCCCCTCGTTTCATGCTTACCTAGAGCCTGTCCCAAAGTATCAACCTGTTGGCAATTAGATGGTAGCGCTAAAAAAAGCGGCCGAAACCGGACCTAAAGTCTGGTTTCGGCCTAAAGACGGG
>Ga0222651_1000927_pt1 | contig 15757 bp, 11 predicted proteins | sample AntAcemetagen369_FD_179855 | JGI IMG/M metagenome (GOLD analysis project Ga0222651, IMG submission 179855) | Saline water microbial communities from Ace Lake, Antarctica - #369 | ecosystem: Environmental > Aquatic > Non-marine Saline and Alkaline > Saline | place: Antarctica: Ace Lake...
AGAGATCTGACCAAAAACGTAGCCGGGAAAGCTTCCTGCTTGATATCCCTGATCAACCCAGAGGTCCAGATTCGCATCGGTTCTGAGAGTTAAGTCGCCCAGTTCAATTGTAGCGCCATCGGTCCAGTTGTATCGGCACTCTGTATAGTCGGATCCTAACTCGACTGTAGTATTGTTATCCGGATTCGCAGCGTCACAGGTTGCCTCGAAAGTATGCTCCACTAAAGGTTGACTCGGATCATCTAGGACTGACGTGCCATTCAGTTGAACATCAACCCATAGTGCCGCCGTAGAACGTACTGTTCCTCCAGCGATTGAATCTGAGTTTCCATAATTGTCGAATGCGAAATGGAGGTTGTTTTCGATGAAAGCTTCGTTAAAGGTGAGTTCTACTGAAAGCAGATCACCTAGGCTGGAGTCAAAATATTGTCGAATCTCAGCATAGCGCTCATCGTATCCGCCGGCCCAACGAAGATTCATATCATCGATGTCATTCGAGGTAAATGATAAAACCTCTGCATGTAAGTTGAACGACAAAATTACGCCAGCCAAAAGGCTTAATATTCGTTTGAACATACGAGTGGTAAAACTCATTTTCTAGGGAATGGTCCCTGTTTAGTAGCGGTTGAGTGAAAAAAAGCAAGAACTGTGCCAGCAACCCAAATTCAATAACTTAGGAACTATGCCGCAGGACACTGTAAGAAATTTCGACAATTATTACTTTGACCCGACGAACTTCCGGACCACGCCTTTATCTGTTTGATTGGAAAATTCCAAGCGAGACGATTCCTAAAAGTGCTTCGACTTAGGTCCGCTTTTGGCCGTTAGCTACCAAATCCAACCACTTCAAAAGCTCTCAATGCTGACTGCTTTGGCGCTGTAAGCAGACATGAACAGCACAATGGATTCATATCCCACAGACGAGCTATCAACATCCAATCTAAGCATTATCTTGTTTAAAGTGGTAATTGGCTTGTTCACCAGCCTCCCTGTCAGTTGAGGGTGCCAACCGAAACAGGAAAAAATTCAGGTCACTAGTCAGCAGGCGTCTCTTTCTGACGTCACTGGGATCACGTAAAAACGTGTTTACGCTGCTCGGCCAGCGTGGCCCGACACTAATAGGTTTCGACCAACGCTTTCCATGCATCCAACTTTCAGAATTGAACACGACATCTCGACCGTCGCAATGATCACCCATGCAGGGAGCACCAACGCGGGTGGGTTATGGCGCCTTTGGCGCTACTAGAAGATGCCCGCCCTCATAAGATAGAAAAACTTGCGACGCCGAAGGGAATGGCCTTAGACCGTCTACGAGTAATCGAAGAGTACGATATGGCACCCCTCAGTCATTCCGGTGCTGGCCAAAGCTTCGGCTATGTCGATGAGGTCAAACCCCTCAACCTAAAACCCATTAACCTCATCATGTAAAAGCTGGTTGAAGAAGCAACCCAGACGTTACTGAAGCAAACGAGTTCTCGTCATTAACTTCCGCGTTGGATCGCTTCAGACACCGACTGAAGCCAGATCTAAACTAGACCTAGACCAGCGTAAAGCCTTCATCACTCAGCGGCATAGATCGAATCCGCTCACCTGTTGCACTATAGATTGCGTTTGTGACGGCAGGCGCGAGCGGTGGCAATGCCGGCTCACCGAGTCCCGTTGGTGGATTGTCACTCTGGATAAAGTGCACGTCCACCTCAGGTGTTGAAGCGATCCGCATCACCGGATACTGGTGGAAGTTATCCTGCTGGATGACACCATCTTCCATCGTGATTATCTGCGTCGCCATGGTGCTCAATCCATCAATGACCGAACCCTGTATCTGACTCAGCGCACCACTCATATTAATAATGGGTCCCACATCAACCGCCACGGTGACCTTATTCACCCGGAAGTTCCGGTTGGCATCGACACTCACTTCTGCCACTTCCGCAACGTGAGCCGCGTGACAAAAATAGAATGAAAGACCAAGTCCTGTGCCAGCCGGCATGGTACGGCCCCAGCCTGCTTTTTCTGCAGCCAGTTTGATGACATCAATGGCGCGCCCCGTGTTGAGCGCATTGACATTGCCCTCAGTAGTCCACCTTCGGGACCCCATAAGCTCCAACAGGAACTCAAGGTGATCTCGACCGGCGAGTTCGGACAATTCGTGGATAAAGCTCTGCTCAACAAAGGCGTTGGTGTTTGAGCTAGGCGCTCGCCAAGCACCACACGGCGTATCAATTTCCATCATGGTCTGTGTGACGCGTGCGTTTTCCATCGCCGACATAGTGAACTCGTTACCCCAAAGCCCTGAACCTACTACTGGTTTTCCGCCCTTGTTAAAGCCAATGTAGTGTTGATCCCAAGCCGCCAGTTTCCCTTCTGAATTCACGGCACCTTTCATATTCTCGAATCCACCCGCACGGAAGAAGTCGCCATGGATATCATCGGTCCGCGTCCAGGTCAGCTTCACTGGAACGCCGGCTCGGTGAGAGATGGCCATCGCTTCGGAGGCAAAGTCATGGATAGCACGACGGCCAAAACCACCGCCCATTCTTGTGCCATTCACTTTGACATTTTCCCCGGCAATTCCCAGCATACCGAGCGCAATGTCCTTCACCTGATCCGGGAACTGGCTCGGAACCCAGATTTCAATACTGTCTGGCTTACCACCCTTACCAGGGCGAAAGTCTGCGGTACAGTTCATCGGCTCCATACAAACGTGCGCTACATAGGGGAATTGATAAAACGCTTCCAGACTCTCGTTGTTCTCGTCTGACAATGCGGTCAGTACATCTGCATTTTCGCGTCGAACCGTTTCACCATCTTTTTCAGCGAGTGCTTTCGCCTGCTTAATCATCCCGGTCCAGGAATCTTTTGACGCATCAGACTCATCCCATTTCACCTTGAGGCGACTCTTGGCATCCAGGACAGACCAGGTATCTTCTCCGACAATGGCAACGCCGCCGCGCAGCACGGCCATACCTTCAAGAAACGCCATTGTGGGCGCATTGCCTGCACGGTCATCAGGCTCAAGAATGAACGCTTGAGTGACCCCAGGCATGCTCGATATCTCTTTCTCGTTAAAGCTAATGGCAACACCACCGACTTTTGGACATCGCGTGTAGGACGCGTACTGCATGCCCGGGACATCAACATCGATACCAAAGTGAGATCGACCCGTCGCAATCACTAAATTGTCAACACCGCCCACCGATGCACCAATGATGGTGTAAGAGCGAGGATCTTTAAAAGATAAGCCCGCGGGATCAGGAATCGGCTGGCGGACCGCCAGTGCAGCAAGCTCACCAAAGCTTAAGCTTTGGCCCGAGACATGGATCACCTGACTATCGCGCGCCTCAAGATCTTTACGATCCACTTCCATGGATTGTGACGCGGCGCCAATCAGCATTTCTCTGGCGGAGGCGCCCATCTGACGCATTGTATTGAAGTTCCTGGGGATCGATGTTGATCCACCGGCGCCTTGAAACCCAAACCTCTCGGTATCAATGGGCGCGTCCAGAACCACCACATCTTCCCATTTTGCGCCCATCTCTTCCGCGATGATCATGGGCAGGCTTGTCTTGATGCCTTGACCCATTTCCGGCGTGGCGGAATAAATCGTGATCTGGCCGTCCGAGGCGATTTCAACAAAGATGTTGAGTTCTTTGGAGCCAACCAAGGTACCAAGCTCTTCTGCCATCGCCGCGGGGATCGTCATTTGCATGACCAATCCGCCACCGGTCAGTGCAGATACTTTGAGGAAATCGCGTCGGTTCATATCATTAATCGTCATTTGACCGCTCCCGACATGCCTGTTTTATCGGCATTGTAATAAGACGCGGCCGTGTGGATGGCCTTTCTGATGCGTATATAAGTGCCGCAACGGCAGTAATTACCTGCCATGGCGGTATCGATATCTTTATCGGACGGCTTTTGATTAGTTTCAAGCAGCGCCGCTGCGCTCATGATCTGACCTGACTGGCAGTAACCACATTGCGGGACATCGTGCTCGATCCAGGCGGTCTGCAGGGGATGAAGTTCGCCTCCCTGTGCCAGACCTTCGATGGTGGTGACGGAACCCGTGACAGCAGATACGGGCAAGACACAGGACCGAACCGGCTGCCCATCAACGTGTACGGTGCAGGCACCGCACTGCGCGATCCCGCAGCCATATTTGGTGCCGGTGAGTTTCAGTTTGTCACGGAGTACCCATAACAAGGGCATATTGGGGCTCGCGTCGACCTCGATGCTTTCACCGTTGACGACTAACTGGTACTTGCTCATAAATTTGTCCAAGGAAATTAGGCTATATAACCTCAATTGTAGAGGGTCGTGGCAGGTTGATTCAATCAACTAATCTTTTCTCTAAGCTTGTCGAAAGTCGGTGTGTTCGATCATGATCGTGAAAATCGCCTAAAAAGCGCCTGTGACTAAGAAAAGGAGACTACGTTTTGCTAAGAATCTGGGCTGTACTCATCTCGATAATATTGGTGATCGCTCTGGATTTGGGCGGGTTCAACGCTTCCCAGGCGAAAGTCGCCGAAAACGCCCAAACCGACCTCAAAGACCTACTCAAAGACCCACTCAAAGACCCACTCAAAGACGTTGTCCAAGACAAAGAGGCCTGCCGCAGTCTGGTCATTGACTATGCGTACCACAGAGATCACGGACACGCCAGCGAACTGGCCAAGTTCGTTTACAGAAGACGCCCAACTCATCGTGATGGGCAACAAAACACAGGGCCGAGAAGCCATTGAACAGCGGGTTGCCGATGCTAAAAACGGACCAACGCTAAGACACATGATGAGCACCATCAGAATCGTTCCGACAGATAAAGACCGCGCCTCCGGTGTCAGTTATGTGACTGTCTATTCATCCCCGGCCGGAACCCTGCCGTTGCCGCTGAGCGAATTTTCCGCGCTAGGTGAATATCACGATGAATTTGTTCGCACCGTAGACGGATGGAAAATTCAAAGCAGGCAATTCATTCCGGTCTTTTTACCGCCTTCATAACTATGATTGCGAGACGAAGTTTGTAAGACGAAGTTTGTAAGACGAAGTTTGTAAGACGAAGTTTGTAAGACGAAGTTTGTAAGACGAAGTTTGTAAGACGAAGATTGCGAGCGATCACGACACACCTCATTAGTTGTCATGACAAGTGATACATTACCAACGGAAGTAAGAGGTGATACCATCCATCAAACCATGTAGCAACTGAGAATTTCTTGACCGAAGCAGAAGAGCAACAAGGCACCGACACACCAGAATCACAAGAGCCCCCCAAGAAAGGCGGTCTCTTGAAGCGCACGATTCCCTGGGTCATCACCCTCGCCTGTTTCGCCTTTCTATACACAAGAATTGCCGGTCCCGCAGCAGCGCAAGACATGACTGTTTTCGCTTACCTCGGCAGCGTGTTCGGCAGAGTCAATTGGTGGCTGTGGCTCGCAATGATGGTCCCCTATTCGCTCTTTTTCTTCGCCATCGATTCGCTCATCGTGTGGCGGGTCATCAACTGGTTCAACGCCAAGGTGGCGTACAAAGACATTCTCCCGGTGCGCGCAAGCACCTATATCCTGTCCATCCTGAATGAACAGGTTGGCAAAGGCGCGATGGCTTTATACCTTAACCGCAGAGAGGGCGTACCGGGATGGAAGCTCGGTTCCAGCATGCTGTTTATCATGGTGTGCGAACTACTTTACTTGTGTGCCTGGGCCAATGTCGGCCTTGCACTACAGTGGGAAAACCTCCCTGAAGTGTTCCGTGCACTGCCCTTTGTCGGGATGGCAATCGTCGCGGTATTCGCCCTGGCGTTTCTTTACTTCCAGGGCAAAATCTTCCCGAATATCGCCCTTAGAGACAGAGATATCTTATTTGCATTCCGAGAGGCGAAACTCAGTCAGTACCTAATAATCCTGGTGTTGCGCTCGCCCGCACTGCTCGCGGCGGTGGTGGTCTACTCCGAGGCACTGTCTCTTTTTGGAATCGAATACTCTTACCTTCAAATGCTGGGCATTCTTCCGGTCATCTTCTTTGGCGCATCGATTCCAGGACCGTTCCGTGCAGTCGCTGTTTCCATGTGGGTTGTTTTGTTTCCAGAGTACCCGGCAGAGATGTCAGCGTTCGGCTTGGTTCAGCACAATTTTTTCATTCTTTTTAATGCCATCATCGGCCTGGTTTTTGTTAGACGGGCACAAAAAGAACTCTTCGAATAGTCACTCCCCAGCGGAATCAACTAAACTCGCGCTCACTGAGTAAATATAAGAGACAAGCGTGACATTTCAATCGATCAAGGACATCCCACCTTTAGGTTTTGGCCTTTGGAAAGTATCAAACGGGGATTGCGCGGATATTGTCTACAGCGCGATCAAAGCGGGTTACCGACATTTTGATGCCGCATGCGACTACGGCAATGAAGCAGAGGTTGGGCAAGGTCTAAAACGGGCAATAGAAGAAGGCTTGTGCACCCGGGATGATCTGTGGATCACCTCCAAGCTCTGGAACACTTATCACCATCCCGACCACGTTCCACTAGCTCTCGAAAAGACGCTAAACGATCTGCAACTCGACTATCTTGATCTCTATCTGATCCACTTCCCTATCGCGCTCCAATACGTTCCTATTGAGTCCCGCTATCCTCCCGAATGGATCTTCGATCCAGCAAGTTTCGAGCCGAAAATGGTGCCAGCAAAAATATCGCTGCAAGGCACCTGGCGCGCGATGGAAGCACTTAAGTCAACCAGCACAGTTCGACATATTGGTATCTGCAACTACAGCTCAGGACTGTTACACGACCTGATGAACTATGCGATAGAGCCGCCTGAGATGTTGCAGATTGAATCCCATCCTTTCCTCACCCAGGAACGTCTAATACGTCTGGCCAGGCAATACGGCTTGGAAGTCACTGCATTTTCACCTCTCGGCGCATTGTCCTATTTCGAACTTGATATGGCAGATCAGCATGAATCTCTATTAGATAGTCCGGTGATCAAACGCATCGCCGAACGACTGAGTCATACACCCGCGCAGGTCATCTTAAAGTGGGGAATTCAACGCGGCACCACCCTGGTGACGAAGAGCAGTAGCCCTGAACGAATGCAGGAAAACCTGAGATTGGATTTTGAACTATTGGACCAAGACATGACGAATATTTCAGCGCTGAATATCAATCGCCGGTTTAACGATCCCGGCGATTTTTGCGAAGGTGCCTTCGGGACTTTTCACCCCATCTATGACTGACCGCCTCTTTTAATAACAGTCGGTTCAATGACAATCCCACTAATAGAAAAGCGGGGCGCATAGAGGAACGGAGGCAGCCTGCTAGCGCTATAGGTCAACACCAAAGTTGGCCTTGAATCGCGCGTTGTACTCATCATCGGTTAAATCATCACCCATGCTTATCCACTCTTCCGAGGACAACTTATTCCGCGCCGCCATCATGCCTTCAGCATCGGGCCCCACCGGCCATCGCAGTTTGTAGTCATCTGTTGTTATCGCCTCGTAGATTTTTTCAGCGACCACATCAGGAGGAACGGCCCGCTTGAATCCAGCCGCAAAGATCTTCCCATTGCGTCGCATTATCGGCTGGTAGGGCGAGGTTTTATCGTAGTGAGTTTGCTCTGCAGAATTTTCGAAAATATTGGTCATGATGACGCCGGGCTCAACATTCACCACCCGCACACCGAACCGATAAACTTCATGGGCCAATGCTTCACCCAAACACTCAAGCGCCCACTTGGACGCCGAGTACGCAATCTGGTTAGGCGTGGCCAGCAAACCAACGGCGGACGTAATGTTCACGATACAGCCCGTTTTTCGTTCTCGCATCTCGGGCAGAACTGCTTGAATACAGGCGAGTGCGCCAAAATAATTGGTTTCGAACATTTGTCGATGCTCTGCTTCCGGCGTCAACTCAAGCGGGCCGGAACCACCAATGCCCGCATTGTTAATCAACACATCCACAGGGCCGGTTTTCGCAATGTCAGCAAAGGCTGATTTAACAGATGCTGCATCACAAACATCCAACTGAACAATTTCAATCGGCAGGCCATCTGCCGCCGCCGCAGTTTTCAACGCATCAGCTTTCGCCGTATTTCGCATACCCGCGAAAACCTTGTAGCCCTTTTTTGCCAAAAAGAGACTGGTTGTCAGCCCAATACCTGTGCTCGTACCCGTAACAACAGCGATTTTCATCATTTACCTCGCGACCCGTGAATTTTTAAAAATATAGTTTACTCGAAGCTCATTCAGAGCCGCGCTTTATAGCGATAGCTCAAAGGGGTCACATCAACCCTTTTATGAGTAACGGTTTGCAGTGGCAGTTTCAGATAAAGGTTTGCAATAACGCTTTTCGAGGAGCGTGTGCCTGAAGCGAGTAGCTTTTAGACAAAGGAGTGAGTCCTAGTCCAGTGTCTGCATTCCTGGCTCTCCATGTTTCAGCACAAAGGTTTCCAGATCAAATACGGACGAGGTTGTCTCTTTCACCGTTTCCACCGCTCGATAGGTCGTTTGCCACTGGTCATGTGTCACGTTGTGCACGAGATAGCCCCTGTGTTCGCCGTCGTACAACTGAATCTGCGGGTTGCGCACAAGGTTTTCTCTGACGGGCCTGGAGAGTGGTTCAGGCCAATTGGCAGAAATGGATGAGGAAACAAATTCGACCAATGGAATTCGTTCGTCCGCCTGGGGAAAGAGCTCACCGTCGAGCGCCCAAAAGGAGTGCATATCACCACTTAACACCAGGGGATGTCCCTTCGTTGCGCGGGATAATGCGTCGACTAAGCGGGCGCGGTTGGCGGGGTAGGCATCCCAGGCACCAATGTAACCATATTCCGTTTCATCGATGTGAATGCGAAAGGGCAATATTGGGCCTGATGATGCGATGACATTCCAGGCCGCCTTGTTCTTAATCAGGTTTTCAGACAACCAATCCTCTTGTGCTTTGCCTAACATTGTCCTGCTATCATCGAAAAGATCGTCGCATCGCGCTTGATAATTACCAAACCCGATATTCGTGTCCGAGGTATCGCCGCACAGATCTTTTTTGTCACGGAATTGCCGTGTATCCAACAGACTGATCTGCGCTAAATCCCCGAGATTAATCAGGCGCTTGAGGTCAAAGTAATTATCCCCGGGCGCGCGGTATCCCCTGACGGGCATATGCTCGTACCATGCCTGATATGCCGCAGCGCGCCGAAGGGACTCTGATGGATCTCGATCTTCAGTCGCATCATGATTGTCAACAATGGTGAAAAATGGCAAAGCAGCATGGGCACGCTGCAACTGCTGGTCAGTCTTGTAGAGCGCATGTCGTTGACGAAACGCCTCAAGCGTCACTGGAACCTCTTCTGACTCGTGTTGCCGATAACTTTCACCGAACGACGTATCGTAAATGTAATCACCCAGGTGGATCACAAAGTCTGGCTGTTCTGCAATAATATGTTCGTACGCGAGAAATTCACCGTGGGTATAGTTTTGGCAGGAAGTTGTCACGAATCGTACGCTTGAAGTGTGACGACTTCGCGCCGGTAGCGTTTTGGTGCGACCCGTCTGGGATGTCCAATCGCCAATATTGAAGCGATACCAGTACTCAGTATTAGGCTCTAACCTGCGGACATCGATATGAACGGAATGAGCGAAGCCCGGCTCAGCCAGCGACTCACCGCGCTGAATCACTTCCGACATCAAGGCGTCTCTCGCAAGTTCCCATCGAACAGGCACGGCGACCGGACCCACACCGCCATATTCGGCTAAGGGCTCAGGTGCGAGGCGCGTCCAAAGCACCACGGCATCATCAGAGATGTCCCCCGAAGCAATGCCTAGTGTGAAAGGGTCGCGGCTAAACTGGTAGTCGCTTGCGACCACTTTCGGTACGTGGACGCTAGCAATGCCCGCCATGGTACCGATCAAAAATTGCCTTCTATCCATATGCATCCTCTCTCTATTCTCCCTTCCCTGTTCCCTGTTCCCTGTTCCCCGCTCCCCGCTCCCCGCTCCCCGCTCCCCGTTCAACGATTAGCGGCGAAGTTAACTAAACCGCTTGTCTGAACAGACCACTAAAGCACCCGATTAAAGAATAGGTATCCTAAAAGTGCTCGGAATCAATTAGTATACGCCCGCCTCAAATGACGAGGCTCGTTTTACACCAAGCACTTTATTCCAAGCACACTGTTTAGAACACTGTTTAAAACACTGCTTCAAGTGCTGATTTAACTATCCAACATCTACTGGGGAAGTCGATGACCAAGCTAACAACACGCAGTCTAGTCGCCAAAAGCGGCGTGATTGCAATGACATGCCTGATGGCAGCACCAGCCTTTCCGGCACAAGACATTATGGAAGAGATTGTTGTTACCGCACAGAAGCGGGAAGAAAACATTCAGGAAGTCCCAATCTCAATCACAAGAATGGCCGGCGATCGTTTGACCGCCCGGTTTGACGGCGGCGAAGATATTCTCGCGCTCGCCAGCGCAGCACCCGGCCTTCACGTAGAAAGCTCAAACGGTCGGCTTGCGCCAAGGTTCTATATGCGCGGTCTCGGCAACGCTGACTTCACCCAAGCAGCGTCACAACCCGTATCTATTGTGTTTGACGACGTTCCCATGGAAAAAGCAGCACTGAAGTCGTTCCCGCTCTTTGATATGGACGACATTGAAATCCTGCGTGGCCCCCAAGGCACGCTGTTCGGTCGAAACACAACGGCTGGCATCATCAAGGTCGATTCACGTAGACCCACCAATGAAACCGAAGGCCATATCAAAGGCTCTGTTGGCGACTACGGCATGCTAAACCTTGAAGCTGCTCTGGGCGGCTCTTTGGTCGAAAATACGTTGAGTGGACGCATCTCGTTCATGCATCAGAATCGCGATGACTGGATCGACAACGGCTTCACCGGCGAAAACGACGCGATCGGCGGCTTTGATGTCAAAGCGGCGCGCGCTCAGTTGTTATGGACACCAACGGATAACCTGACGGTTTGGTTCATGCATCAGCGCCAGGATCAGGACGGCAACTCGGCCAGCGCTTTTCGTGCCAACGTATTTAGCACGGGTAGCAACAACCTGAATGCCAACTACGACAGAGATACAGTATTTTTTGACGGCGGGGACAACAATCCTGCTGCCATCAAGTCTAACGGTACTACCCTTAAAGTAGATTGGGATATCGGCGACTACACGTTGACCTCTATCACCTCTTATCAGGATGTGTACGATAGAGCGGCTCGAGGCGATATCGACGGCGGTTTTGGCTGTCTCTTCACCTGTGGCGGCGCCCCTTCCGGTCCACCGAGCATTCCGTTTAGCCCCTTTGCATCACCCTTTGTTGTCAACGTTGATACTGGTAGCGACATCGAATTAAATCAGCTGACTCAGGAAATACGTCTGGCCAGCAACTTTGGTGGCGACTTCAATTACCAGGTAGGCGTTTTCTATTTTGACGACGAATTCAACGGTGACGCTCAAAACCAGAGTGCTGGTGCAACCAGCTATGTCACGGCATCGACTTCAACGATCGAAAATACAACCTGGGCCTTCTTCGGTCAGGCAAGTTACGATCTGAATGAAAAGCTACGAGTCACTGGCGGTATTCGTTACACCGACGATGAAAAAGACGCTGATCACATCAGATTCACGACCACTGGACCGGTTGCATTGGCACCCATCAGCCTTGATGACGACAATATCAGCTGGGATCTTTCATTGGCTTATCAATTAAGCGACTCTGCTAACGTCTACGCCCGCGCAGCATCTGGGTTTAGAGCACCAACGGTTCAGGATCGATTGGAAGATGATCCCACAGTCACCACAGCAGGCTCAGAAACCATCATGTCTTATGAAATCGGCTATAAGGGCCTTCTCGAAAAGACACGATATAACGTTGCTGCGTTCTACTATGTTGTCGATGACATGCAGCTCACGGCAGTCGGTGGCGCTAACAACTCAACACGGCTTCTGAATGCCGATGAAGGTATTGGCTATGGCATCGAGTTCGAAATGGACTACCTGCTCACCGATAACCTCGTCATCTCAGGCGGATATGGCTACAGCAAAACCGAAATTAACGAGAGCGGGCTTGCTACCGCACCGTGTGGTTCCGGTCTTTGCACAGTCACCGATCCAATCAATGCAAACGGTTTTGCCATCATCGACGGCAACCCGTTCCAGCATGCACCTGAATGGACACTCAATATCGAGATCAACTACATTCGCCCTCTGCCGAGCGGAAACGAGCTCTACTTCTTTACTGATTGGAAATGGAAAGGTGAAACCAATGACTTTCTTTACGAGAGCATTGAATACACCACTGACACTCAGTTCGAAGGCGGCGTAAAGCTGGGCTATCGCAATCTTGAAAACGATTGGGAAGTCGGTCTTTTCGGTAGAAACATTACGGACGAACATAACGCCATTGGTGGCATCGACTTTGCTAACCTGACGGGCTATGTGAATCAGCCACGCATCTGGGGCGCGCAAGCAAGCTACCGCTTCTAAACGAGCGAAGCTTACTTTCAAGCTGAAAGTATCCAGTAAAAAAGGCGGCATTATTGCCGCCTTTTTTTGAATGTCACATTATCTTGCGTCCTGTGATCTCTGGATTTCCTTCGCCAACGCATTCGCCGCTTCGCGAACTTTAGTCGTATTGATCGTCAGAAAAACCTTATTCTTCATCACCACCTTTCCATCAATCACCACCGTCTCTACATCCTGCTCATCGGTAACATACACAAGGTGGGATACCACATCGTAGCTCGGCACATGGTGAACATCATCAAACGCAACCTGTATCAGATCTGCACGTTTGCCAACCTCGAGACTACCGATCACGGCACCCAGGCCTATCGCCTCTGCACCGCCACGCGTCGCCATGGTCAACACTTCGGTCGCCGATAATAACTCAGGGTCCATCTGCGTTACTTTTTGCAGAAGCGCCGCCAGCCTCATCTCTTCCCACATATCCAGATCATTGTTGCTCGCGGCACCGTCTGTACCGAGCCCCATGCGCACGCCCGCTGCCAGCATTTTAGATACTGGAGAGACACCGGCCGCCGTTTTCATATTCGAGGTGGGATTGTGAATCACGCCGACGCCACGTGTCGCCAGAATCTTGATCTCCTCATCCGTTGGCCACACCACATGAGCCGCTATGGTCGGACCCTCAAAGAAACCTATCGACTCAAACAGGTTGATGCTGGTCATCCCGTAGGTGTCTTTAGAATACTGAAGTTCAAACGGGGATTCTGAGACGTGAATACTGATGCCTGCGCCTGATGCCCGGGCCGATGAACGGGTCGCACGCAATTGTTCGGCGTCCAAAGTGTAATTGGCATGCGGACCCAATATCGGCGTAATGCGGGAATTACGATTTTGCCATCTGGCGATATACGCTTCTCCATTGGCGAGAGAATCTGCAGCATCGAGTCCATCGGGACTTTTCTGATCGATCACCGTTGCTGAGATGAGCGCACGCATGCCACAACGTTCGACTACTTCAGCTATCGCGTCCGGAAAGTAATACATGTCCACAAATGTGGTGGTGCCGCCTCGAATCATTTCCCAGCAGGCGAGTTCCGTTCCAATGCGCACAAATGACTCATCCACGAAAGCGACTTCTGCCGGAAAAATGTACTCGTTCAGCCATTCATAGAGAGACAGATCATCTGCAATACCTCGAAGCAAGGTCATCGCGGCATGAGAGTGACCATTTACTAACCCCGGCATGACAACCCGGCCTTCACCTGCCAACACTTCCGATGCTGCGTAGCGCTGCCTCATCTCTGTTTCAGGGCCAATATCAACGATTTCCCCATCGTTGATGACCACAGCGCCTGATTCGATAACCGTTTCCTGCGGATTCATTGTCACCACATGATCGCCCAATACCATCAGGTCTACTCCCAGACCTTGCGCTGCAGATTCTTCGGACGGAACCTGAGCGCAGCTCGCAAGAAACAAAAACAATGCGGGAACAAAATACTTCATAGTTCAAACCGAATGACAGACAGGGTTCGATCATAACGCCTTGAATCGAGAACGTCGCGGCTGCACAAAAGACACCCCTACTTGCTAGAATCCTCCCGCTCAAACATCACTGTCAGGACAGCAATACCCTCTCACCGAAGAACATCAGATCATTGATGACAGCCTCGCCTGGGTTCGAAGTATTGCCGATCGTTTACTAGAAGTGGCAAAAGAGGCCGAGGGCGGTTTGAGATGGCAATCGATGGAAGACATTCCCTGGCCTTTTGACGCCCCTAACTTCGCGCATGGCACCGCAGGTGTTGCCTACCTTATGGCTCGAACATTCGAGGCAACCGGGAACCGGCGATACCTTGATGCCGCCATTGCCGGGGCGGGCCACGTCAAAGCCGTGGCTGATCCGATAGGCAAAGACGGACATGTGGTCCCTCATATTCTGGATGATGGGAGACCCCATCGCTGTTACCTTGGCATGTGTCACAGACCTACCGGCACGACCCGATTGTTCTATCTTTTGAGCCGCATTACTAACGATCAACAATGGCTGGAATGGTCCAAGGGTCTCGATCGCGGTTTAGTCAACCTGGGGGGGCCTGAAGAGAGAGGGCGAGGGTTCTGGATCAACATCAGTCAATGCTGCTGTGATGCAGGCATCGGCGACCACGCACTGTTTATGTATCGCTCAACGGGAGACTCGTTTTACCTAGAACTCGCTGAAAGGGTGACAAAAGAGATTATGAACCGTAGCGAAAAAGACCAAGACAAAGACACTATCTGCAGGCCACAGGCCGAACATCGTAGCCAGCCTGAATTTATCGAGACCCAAACAGGATACGTGCAGGGTGCCGCCGGCGTTGGCAGCTTTTTTACTCATCTCGCGACGATACGCCAGGGCAATCCTACAAAAATCGTTTTCCCGGATGCACCCTACGCACATCTCGTGCTAAACGAGAGGAACGAAAAAACCGCTATATTGGGGCTGCGGCCTCGGCGCCTTTGTCCATGTATTGCTCCCACCAGTAATGGAAGTTACGGATGCGGCGCTCGTGATGAGAGATCCAGAGTCCTTCCATGCCCCGTGAATGAAGTCCGCGCTGTACGCCTGCAAGACAAGACGCATCCTGATCCAGCAACATACCGGAAGAACGCTCACCGTACCGATAAAAAACATGGGGAGGTCGGCCGTCGACCTGGTTATCGCCCAACTCGACGAACATATCCACCGCGCCGGCATTTGCCGCCGCAGATACCTCGCCCTTGGGCACTCGATTAAAAATCATGCGATCGAAATACATCACATCTGGATTAGTAGGATGGGGCCGATGGCGGAACATCCACATTTGCTCACCAAATAGATTGAACGTCACATTGGGGAAAATGTTGTAGTGATAATCTGCTGTTAGCTGATCGTCCGTTAACTTGGAAAAGTCGAGACCGTGCTGGTCTGTCATCGCCCGTTTGTGGGCTGCGACCGCATCACGCAGGGTTGTAACATCACCTTCAAACTGGTCGATCGGAAACCCCTCGGACTTAAGATAATCAACCATCGTCTGATTCAACGCCTTGTCTTCCCCTATTTTTCTAGGGCTCGGGATATACATCGGCGCAATAAACCGGGAATGGCGCCCGTAGAGGTCCATCTGCACATTCACATCATCCGCAAGATCTTCTGATTCGGGGTGTACGCCCCGCACGTGATAAGTTTCTGAAAAGATATCGACCGATGTTTTCCAGTTACAGTCCCAGACAATGGTTTCATCGGAGACCAGCACCATCTCATCAAACTCGTAGGGTGCAAG
>Ga0222651_1000931_pt1 | contig 15746 bp, 33 predicted proteins | sample AntAcemetagen369_FD_179855 | JGI IMG/M metagenome (GOLD analysis project Ga0222651, IMG submission 179855) | Saline water microbial communities from Ace Lake, Antarctica - #369 | ecosystem: Environmental > Aquatic > Non-marine Saline and Alkaline > Saline | place: Antarctica: Ace Lake...
TGACCTCTTGTGCTTGGTTATGCTCATAACAGCAGCACCGCGCAAAGAATGACGACCACCAGACAAAACGCGCAGAATTTGATGAATTCGCTCCATGACTTCACTTGCGAAAAGCATCGTTTATAGATACTTTGTGAAAGCGAAATATATGAAGATAACGACTTCACGACCCATACTCCTTGCCTAGTTTAGCGGGCTGAACGTACGGTTTTAAAGTGACCGTGGTTTCTTCCTCCATTCGGCCTGATCCGTCGCAGTATGGGCATGATTCGAGCCAGCTAAAACTTTCGTTCTGGTGATAGTTAGTGATCTTGCTCTCACTCTTAACGCCTCGCCCTCGGCATTTGTCGCATGGCAGTATCTTGATGCTTCTCACGACCAAGCCCATGCAAGCCCCGCGAACATCAACAGAACCACGATGCTCTCTATGATAATTAGCTTTGTAAGTGCCGATAGCTCATGATATCTTTCCATCTTTAGTACTCCTTTAGCCGCCTAGCGGCAGTGTCTCTTATATTTGTTCTTTGTTTCCAAGCAGGCGCAGTAGTCTCTGCCGTCAATCGTTGAGGATCTTACCGTTATCGTGGCGAAGTCACAGCTAAACGTAGTCCACTCTGATTCAGGGCCCTTATGTATCCTTGGCAGTGGGCATGACGACAACGGGCGGCTCAAGTCCTTAGAGCATGGTACCTTTCCGTTGCTTTGGCAGCCCCCCAGGATTAGTGCGAGCGCAAGTAGTGCTAGCGTTTTCATTCCGCGCCATCCTTTAACGCCTTTAGAGCGTCTTCGATGCGTGATATTTCGGCTGAGCTTACCAATTCGAAATACTCATAAGCCTCTATCAACTCATCCACTAGATCAGTGCGCGTGTAGCCAGTGAAAAACTCCGGATTCGCGGGAGACGACCCTTTACCCGCTATTGCTGTAAAGGTGTCAATCCCGTCCACAAGCCCCATATTAGGTAATCTAATCGCGTGTATAACCCTTGGCATGTCTTCCATTGTATAAACCTCGTTTTATGTTGTTAATCTGGAAAGTTAATCCCGTTATGCGTCATTGGCCGATTCTTTCATCAATGCTTCAAGCGAATAATTACCGATCCTAATATCGTCAATCTCAAAATCCGAGCCGTCAGGTAGATATACCGCCTCGATTATCACCTCGCTGAAATAGTTAACCTCTGGCTCGTCTTTGGTTACCCTGTATTCAACGTTTAATTCCAGGCTGCCGCCTAGTATGTAGGTGTAGTTCATACATCACTCCCGTTATCCTGTGGTATTGTTCTGTCCAGAAGTCCGCGGACGTAGACAGACTTCAAAATTTCTACAGCCCTGCCCCGATTTTCTTCTGTCTCTAATGTAGAGTATTCATTGGGGCAAACAGCCTCCCGCAGCGATTCATTCTCAGCGGTCAGGCGCTTGATCTCTTTCTCTGCCTCGATAAGCGCGTCTAGTTGGTTATGCTCGGTCATTTCCTCACTCACCCTCAGCCCTCCCGTTATCCTTGCGGCATGATGGTGGTATCGTCGTATACTCAAGTTTGTCATTCACCAGTATCGGCCAAATTGCCGTATTTAAATCTGTGATGGCGTCGTCGAGAACTCCGATCCAAACAGGGCCAAGGTGATTGTTGTCGTCGAGGAATTCTTTTAGTTTCAACAGGCTCATACATCACTCCCGTTATCGTGATCCAGCATAGCTTTGAACTGTATTTGAGTGCCGCTTGCGGTGGCGAGAACGACTCTAGTTTCTCCGCAGAATGGACACTCCATTTTTTGTTGGGGCGGGGCGGACATTAACAACCCACCTGTTTTATTCATCACGCCACCGCACTTACAAAAAGTTCCGCTGACTACTGCATAGCATTTTTTAATTTCTTCGCTCATACATCACTCCCGTTATCCTGGGGTGCGAATGCCCTACCTTCATCTAAAACGTAATCCGATAAGTCATACTTAATGAAAACGTCGGCGCCGATCCTCTTGCTAACCTTATTGAACTTGCTGGCGGTGGCCTCACCTAGATCAACGTTCAGGTGATTGGCGAGTAGGTCTAAGTAGGTTTGAATGTCGGCCAGCTCGTTGGCTATATCCTCTGATATTGACTCAATTAGGAAATCGCCTCGGTCAACCTTCTTTAAAAAGTTAGCTAACTCGCCAACTTCGCCAACTAGCGCCTGCATCCACTGAGCATGACCCCATTTTTCGCACTCGTTGTACGCCTCTGCTTTAGATGCTCGCAGCACGTTGGCTTGTCGTAGCGTGTTGAATGTAAGTCCGTTGGTCATATAACTCATCCTGCATCACTCCCGTTATCATGCCACATAACCATAACCTCACTGGCCCACGATACGCCGTCTAAAACACTGCGCGTAATAAAATAGATATTACCCTTGGGCTTTAACAAGATTTCTTCCCTGTTTGAGTTTTCATTAAGCACTGTTACATCGCGCCAAATTTCCGTTTTTCCTCTGAATCTGGTCTTAACAGTATCTCCGTCCTCAATTTGGGCGAGTCTTTTTAATGGTTCATAGCTCATACATCACTCCCGTTATCCTGTGGTATTGGTAGCCATGCTCTTGGCGTTTGGCATTCCATAAGCCAGCTGGTGTAATCCATTCCAATATCGGTTTCTACCGCCTCATACCAACCTTCTGGCGTGTAAAATTCGTCTGTTTCTTCATAATACTCGGTGTACTCATCGCCATTACTTTCATTGAACCATTGCGGAAACCAACAGCCTCTGACGGTTCTCGTTTTATTCAGAGCGTTGGTGTACCTGATTAGTACGTTTAATCCTGGTGGTGGCTTATCTTCACACTTGCGCCACCTCAACTGCTCCCGCATTGCTTCATTCTCAGCGGTCAGTTCTTGATTGTCATCTATGCTCATGGTGCCTCTCCTTTTGGCTCGTTTGCTTCAAGCGACTTAGCCAGCCTCTTGCTGACCTCATCAATGATCAGATTCTTCAACGTTGGGTGAATTATCGAAATCATCGCAACGAAGAAATTAAATTGCCGCTCTAGCTTTCGTTCGAGGTATTCGATTTTGTCTTGATCGCTCATACGGTTTCAGACTTTAGGAATACGTGAGAACTTATGGCGAGATTCATGTCTGCAACAGATCCGCGAGAGACTTGTACAACGTGTCCATCCGTTGACTCGTAATGGTTCAAGACTTTCTGACTTGCTTTTACCCTGTAATCGTTGTCAGACCAATTCCAACTAGGATATTTTGTATCCGCCCACTTATGCGCCCAACCCCGTTCCTGGCACTCAATCTCAGCCCCATCAAAATGCGCCTGCATTACCTCTATCATCTCTTCTGTAGTCATATTTCCAAATCCATTATTTTTGCGATCTGCTCTAGTCGGCTTAGCTCTAGATGTGCTTTGCCGGTTTCAGCAAAATAATTATGTATTGCGTTGTGCAATTTTGCGGCCAATACCATGTTGCCCATACTTTGTGTTTTTGGGTAAGCTTGATATACAGGCACATGTGACGATTTATTCTCCCAACCATCTAGATTCATAGTCACACTGAATGGGTATACATCTTGTGTCTCAACCTCGAAATATTCTGCACCAACTGCAGTGACTATACAAACATATTCTTTGACACCTTTTCGAGCTAAACCATTCTTTGTCGCCAGATGCAGGGATTCCCCTACTTGCGGTATTCTGATGGTCATTTTGATAACCTTCGAAAAGAAAGTGCATATTCATAAGGTGTGCAAGCCTGAAGACCTTCCCATATACCTGGACTATGAAACAAGCCAAAAGGATGTGAACTATCTTTGACAAAAACAAAAGTCCAATGTGTAGATAGATCATAAATTTCCCAGCCCTTAAAAAAGAAAGTGCTGCCATCGGTAACCACTTCATCCTCAGCACTCATGTGCTGCATCAAAAGCCACCCAATCTCGTCCGCCTTGGGGTTTGAAGGCAAAGCATTTAGCACGTCTTGATGTATAGCGAAGATGTCCCACATATGCTCCAGCTCCAGTTCTTCAATCGCCCTGTGCTGATCTTCAATTGACTGATCCTTTTCGTCGGGGCCTACAGGAGAAAGACAGTTTTTGTTCAGTACGCCTCGCTCGAAAATGTCGGCATCTGATATGTATTTCATGTCTGTGGTCCTCTCATCATATGGTCAAGTAGTGTGGCTTCTAATATCAGGTTGAAGTCTGGTAGTGCTCGAGGTTCAGCTAAGGTTTCATTATGAGCCTGCAGCGCGAGCTTGGCACATAGTGCTGCCTGGTGAATCAATCTGGGTGTCTGGTTGTTCCGGTCCCTGGTCGTGTTTATTTGCCTGACTGACAAAATGGCTCTAAGTGCCTGACGTTGATAGTGGCCTTTTAATGATTTAGATTCCATTGAGTAGACCAGCTGAATGAGGGTCTTCAACTCTTCCAGGGTTGATTCGGATGTGCCTTTGGGTGCCAGCTTGACCACATACCGAGCGATCTGTTCAGCAAAGTCTAGTAGTGCTGCTGTGCCATCGAAACCATGTAAATATATACGGTAAGTGTGCGGCTCAGCCTTCTTGTCTGTCACTTGCCAGGCGTGTAGCCCTTCGGCTGCATGTAGTGCCTGCAGAGTCGTGTGTGGTGTTAGTCGCAGTCTGTGAATGACGCCTTGCGAAACTGTCACACCACCGCTCTGGAACCTGTCTGCACGACGTTTTTTAGTGAATGTCCATTTATTCATGTTAAACCTCTATGGTTACGGATTTCTTAAAGACCCAACCACCAGAAAATAAGTCCATGCGCTCTTTATCACTTAAGCCTTGTTTGACAATTACCACCCCTCCTATCGATTTCCAAACAAAAACCTCCACAGTCTCTAGTTGCTCTTTGATGCGGTATTTGTACTCGGCAAAGTTAAGATCATCCCTTATCGGGCTGTCGTGCCATGCTAATGGCCGATAATAGGCACACGCCCTCTCAAGCTGCTTGCCCGCCCCATTAGCCCTTACAATCTCAATCTGTTCTTCAGTGTTCATAATTGTTCCTGCGTTAAATGATGTTAGAATCAAATACAGTTTCTCATTGAGACAATGCATTTAGGTAAATCGCCAAACCTGTCCTGAGCAAATCTGGGTACGCGTCAGCGTCAGCAGCGTCAGCAGCATAAGCAGCAGCGTCAGCAGCGTCAGCAGCGCGAGCAGCAACATAAGCAGCGCGAGCAGCAGCATAAGCAGCGCGAGCAGCAGCGCGAGCAGCAGCGGCAGCAGCGTAAGCCCTAGCAGCGTTAGCCTTTGATGGGTCAGCTAAATATGCTTCAGCAGCTTCAATGGCTTTTCGGGGCCTGTCGTCGGTCGGGTATTCGTTTTCGAAAATGTGCAGGACAGATTTCGCAGAGCTAATCGCCCATTGCTGTCGTTGTGTGCGACTCATCATAGCTGCTAGTCCGAAAGATGCAGATGAGTAGGCCCTTCGAGATATTGCCTCTTCTAACAACTTGGCTGGGCTCCAGCTGGCCTGGTCTATGAAATAGCTATCTATCACGTCACAGCATCCGGCGTCTTTGAGCATTTTGTGTGTTATTCGTTTCATACATCACTCCCGTTATTCTGTGGTATTGGTAGCCAACGATCTCCGGTGCAGCATTCGTAAGCATCCCCGCAAGGCTCGCCCCACATTGCCCCGTCCATCTCGTCGAGGTATTCGTAAAAATTATCATCACAGATCACTTTTTGATTTGGTTCAGGCTTCTCGGCAGGCCACTTGCGCCACCTCAACTGCTCCCGCAGCGCTTCATTCTCAGCGGTCAGGCGATCAATCATAGCCTTCTGATCTACCGATAAAGAATCCATCAGATCGCGCTCTTGAGTTACGTCTACTACGTTGCCCTCTAGGGCGGTGACACGGGCGTCAACGATTCTAGCCAAGTAAAACGCCCGAGGAACACCGTCAATAATTTCTAATTCAAATCGCTCAAGATCACTCATTCTGATTCTCCTATTAACTCGTTGCGGGTGGCACAGAAGAGGCAGCGTTCTAAATCAAAATCACCATGACCTAAATCAAAGTAAATCCCGCCGTTGTGACAGGACTCAGGGCATTCAGCCTCCCGCAGCGCAGCCTTTAGCGCCTGTATAGTCTCGTTATCATCTATGCTCATTCTGATTTTCCTAGTAAGGCTGTTCGGTTCTTGCGAGACTCTTCCGCAGCGTTATTTGTCTTGATCGCTCATAGAGTCTCGGACTTTATAAGCTCCCATCCAACTTTGGCCCAATCCTCGCTGCTTCACTACGGAAACATCGTTGGCTAGGCCAAAGCAGATCGTAGCAGATAATTAGTGCGCCCCTCCACCGATGATATCAAGTCGGCTTTCAGCGGGGCGCGGCTGAACTCCAAATAAGAAAGCTACGACATATAATCCATGACTCCTTACCAACAAAGCCACAATTAAGTGGCTTCTAGCTGTTGGGTTTAACCGAGTAGCTTAGGCTCCTATCTTCCGCCCCATGTTTTCACGACCATAGCCACGCCAGCGCCGCTACCATGATGATAATTATTGCCGCCTCGATAACGATCAGTTGTTTAGTGCTTTCCCTCATACATCACTCCCGTTATCCTGCGGTGCTGCTAATAGCCCGTTTCTGGATTTGCAGGATTCACACTCTGTGTACTTAGGGTGATCTCCACGAAAACCGCGGGGTACATAGTAGTGCCTTCCACCTTCGCATGACTCAGGACAATTGGTTTCATCACTCCCGTTATCCTGTGGTATTGTTAATTCAAGCGCGACGGAAAACGGGTGCAGCCATCCTTCAAATCTACCTCCGCCGAGCAAGTCATCCCAAGGCGTGTAATCTCCATTTAGATGCAGACCAGTAACGCCATACGAATCGCCGATCAGAACAGACACCGCGCTAACGCCCTGACGCAATAATAAATTCTCAGTAGTCAGGCGCTTAACCTCTACCCCTCGGGAGTCACACGTCTGGATCAGCACATCTTGATAACACTCGTCACAGTATGGATTACCATCTAGCATCAATGACCCATCAAGTTCGCCAGCGTTCCCCGTCGCGTCGTCACATTCGAAGCACATTTCTAAACTCATTCTGATTCTCCTATTAACTCAGTGCGGTTGGCGCAGAAGGGGCATTGTTCCATATCAAAATCACCTCCGCCTTGGTCAATGTAAACCGCGCCGTTGCGACAAGAGTTGGGGCATTTAGCCACCCGCAGCGCGGTCTTAAGCGCCTGTATAGTCTCGTTATCACCTATGCTCATGGTGCCTCACCCTGCCCAGTAGTCATCGCCCGCCCCTTCTTGATGTTCGTTCGCTGAATTCCACGCTTCTTCCGTGCACATAAAACCACCAGTGGAATCCTCGGCTTTAGCGATCGCCCTGCAAGCAGGGTTGTTCCGCTGGTGCTGCCAAATTCCTCTCGCGTTAACTTCTTTGCTGCATCTATCACATATTGTCTTAGCACCTATGCTCATTTACCCTCTCCTTTTGGCTCGTTTGCTTCAAGCGACTTAGCCAGCCTCTCGCTGACCTCATCAATGCTCAGATTCTTAAAAGTTGGATGAAGTACCGAAACCATGCCGACGAAGAAATTAAATTGCCGCTCTAGCTTGCGTTCGAGGTATTCGATTTTGTCTTGATCGCGCATAATTTCATCTCAGCTTTATTAAATTGCATCTGGTACGCCTTCGCTTTATTCCAGTCTGCAAACGCGGCTATAACTTTCTCGTTAGCATCTACAAGAAGGTAGCGGAATTGTAGTCCAGGCCCTAGATCGTTGATTTTCAAAACGGTATCGATCGGTCGTCAAAATCTTCTGTCTGACCTTGCGTCGTTGAATCCTGCCGCGAGTTGTCTGAGCCGTTAGATTGACCATCGCCACGGCTATCGAGCATCTGCATCGTATCCGCGATAATCTCAGTGCTGTAGTGCGTCTGCTCGTCTTTCTCGTACTTCCGAGTTTTCAGCTTGCCCTCGATATAAACCTTCGATCCTTTCTTTAGGTACTGGCCAGCAATCTCGGCCAACTTTCTAAAAAAAGTAACTCGGTGCCATTCCGACTTCTCAACCTTCTCGCCAGTGTTTTTGTCCTTCCAACTCTCGGAAGTGGCAACGCTGATATTCGTGACTGAATCGCCATTCGGCAAGTATCTAGTCTCGGGGTCATTTCCGAGCCGCCCTATGATTATCGCTTTGTTTATGCCGCTCATTAAATCTTGCTCCTAATAAATTCTATTTCTGTTTCGGTTAACTCTGCTTCAAGTTCTAACATTGCGTCACTATCGCCAGATTCTTGAGCCTGAGCGAACAGGTTTAGATACTCTGTGAATTTGTCAAATCCCTGGCTGTAAAGATCGTCAACAATCCGCTGAAATTTCCCCTTAGTACCATCAACAAACGAATGATACAGGTTCGATTTTACGCCTTGCGCGATAGTGCATTGAAAAATGTACATCCCAAGCGCGTCAGAATCGCTGATTAACTGATTATAAAAATCTTTCTGCTGATCGGTGTAATCGTTTAACTGCGGGTTACTAGTGGTTAACTTCACTTCCTCGTTGTCATAGGACATTTGAACAGCATTAGCCAGCCTTCTCTCTGCGTCGTGGTTGTCCGATCTAGGCCACATCTTAGACGCCTTCTTGGTCACTGTCTTGCGTACCATTTCGCCCTCATCGGTAGCCCACGGGGTTTTGTTTGGGTTTGATTTGTAGGCTTCGCTTCTGTTTCGGATAGCATAGACGTCTTCGATACTCATGTTTTCGGTAAGGTAAGATCCATCATGGGTTTTCGCCACGCAGTAAACCCCTATCAACTTGCCCCTATCCCCGAAAGGATTGGTCTGATGTAGCGGCTTTTCGTCAACTCCGTTTACCTGGTATGTATCATTCTCATAAACCAACTTAGATTGCGCCCATAAAATAGAGCCTGTATCGGTCGCTAACTTCACAAGGCCCATGTATGAAGGGTCAAGGCACACGCCGCCCTTTCTTGGTACCAGATAAGCCTCTTTTCTAGCTGGGTTTAGGGACAGCCCGCAAGCTGCTACATTAGTCATTGCGGCCAACAAAGAATTAGGATTGTTTTGGGCGACTTTCATCGTATAATCGTTGCTTTTCAACTGCTGCAAAGCGAATCCATACTCAGCCTTGTAGACCATCCAAGGAGGCGCTACCTCAGTAAATCGAGATACTAGCTCGGTGCCTTGCAGTATTTCTGCGACTTCGCTCATTTTCTCATTACCTCGATTGGGCCTATTTCAATTTCTGTATAGTCATCCCCGCCGCAAGCGATAGAGGCTCGCATACGCGCCGCCACGGCGTTTTGTCCTACGGCATACATTCGGACTCCTTCATACTCATAAGTCACCATGCGGTGATCTAGGAGCCTCTGGTGGTAGGCTGCTATCCTTTCGGCTGGCGTTTTAGTACCGCCGCGTAAAATTTCCTCGTTATTCCGTGTTGCCATCGCTCTAATCATTTTCATTTACTCCCGAACATATCGAATTGTTTTAGTTCCGCCTGTTTCATGTTCCGCACAGCTAGATTAAAGTAGCTGGTTTTTAATTCAACACCTATCGCATAACGGCCCAATTTAACGGCCATGTATGCCTCTGAGCCAATGCCCAAAAATGGAGTCCATACTACGTCGCCTGGTAGACTCCAAAGCTGCAAGCATCGCTCAATCACATCTAATTGCAGCGGGCAAATGTGCCGCTCATCATCGGACGCGCGGCCCTCTCGAAAATTCAGCGTATCCGTTTGCCGAATGTCATCCCAAATCGGAGATGCGTATTTTTGCCATACGTCAATACTGGTGTTTTGAGGCGAAGGCATCCAAAACGATGATCCGTCATGCCTCTCGTGTTTTTTGAATCCAAACGGAGGATTGTCGCCAACGTAGTATTTAAATTCTCCCGCGACAGGTTTTGTATTTTCGCCAGGTTTCCGCATGGTTACAACGTAATCGGCTAAACCCATGCGTGACATTGCAGAGTCCTTTTTAACGGTTTTGTGGAGCAATCCAAGCGCCTTAGTCCGCGTCATTGCTACCACTGGGCATTTCCAAATGCACACCTCTGAATGGTATATAAAACCCGCCTTCTCGTACTCTCGAATAATATCTCCGCGAAAGTCTCTAATTCCTATAAACCCATGATTTTGTTTTGAGGTCGGCAGGTTCATACAATGTATGGCAATGTTGCGGCCTGGTTTCATCACTCTGTATTGCTCTGCAATCAAAAACCTGTAGTGGTCCCAAAACTCCTCATCGTTTTTAACATTACCCATGTCTCGATCAGAATTAGAGTAGGTGTAGAGGCTGGCGAATGGTGGCGAAAACACAGAAAAATCTACAGAATCGCTAGGCAGAATTTTAGCCACCTCAACAGTATCTGCGTTATAGATCGTGTAGTTCGTTCCGGATACTTGGTCTATTGTTTGCATTGTTAAGCCCTCATAAATGATGGTAATTCAAATTCAACCGTCGGCGAGTACTCTGTTTTTTCCAACGTCGCGCCCTTTATTTCTGCGATGGTGTAATCTCGCATTAAATCCGCCATTTCCTTAGCAATTTGATCGTGCTGCCGCTGCTTTCGCTTGATGTTATCCAATACCGCCCCTTCCCTGTCAGAAATAACTATGTGAACGTCTACCTGCTCGGTCTGCCCAAACCGCCAGCACCTTCTGATTGCCTGGTAGAACGATTCAAACGAATCAGAAAGTCCCACAAATACCATTTTATTGCAATGCTGCCAATTCAGCCCAAAGCCTGCGATTTTCGGTTTCGTTGTGATCTTTTTTATCTCTCCAAGACTAAACCCTACAATGGACTTTTCTTTTTTATCCATATCCATCGAGCCGGTTATCTCGCAACTGTTTGATAATGCGCTAACCATGACCGACTCATCGTTGAGGTTGCACCACGCTATTCCACAATCCCAGTCTTTCATAACCTCACCAGCTACGCGGCATCTCTCATCAACCGAATTGCGGCGGGCCTTGTTTCTGTCTTGAAGCCCTTCAGCTATCTGCACAAACAAATCGCCAGCTTCTGCTTCTGTTTCAACTACATGCTCGTGGAAAACCAATGGCGGCAGCGCGTATTGCTCGTGCGGGTATCCGAGGTCGCCAGGGTCACGAATGACCACTGCCCACGTACTCAGCCACTCCCAGAAACGCTTTCTGCCGTGGCCTTTCAATCGCCACTTTGACGTACTCTCGCCGTCGTGGATAAAATAGGTCGCCAGCATCTCGATTTGAGACATAACGCCTAGAAATTCACATTGTGTGCCTAACTCCATAAAATCATTAGGTGATGGTGTAGCTGTGCAGCTCAACCGATATGGTATCTTTTTCGCAAAGTCTGTTATTTGCTTTCGAACTTTGCCGTTCATTCCTTTCAAGATCGAAGATTCATCCAGCACAATCCCAGAATAATTTGAGTAGTCGAAATGGCCTAGCATCTCGTAGTTGGCAACGTGGATACTGCCTGATTCCGATGGCGCTCGAATGTATGTAGAGTCTATGCCGAATTTCAATCCCTCCCTAACCGTCTGTTGAGCCACGCACAATGGAGCCAAAACCAATACTCTACCGCCCGTATGTTTAACCACCTGATCGGCCCATGAAAGCTGCATCGCTGTTTTGCCTAGTCCTGTATCCGCAAAAATAGCAGACCTGCCCCTGCGACACGCCCAGCCCACAATGTCTTTTTGAAAGTCGAACAGGTCAACGGGCAACTCAGACGGGTCAAATCCCGCGTCAATATGATCGGTTTCTTTGGTTTCTAAAAAATCATTGTAGGATAGATGGTTGTTCATTTAGTCACCCTCATGGTTTCCGATTCTTCGATGATCTTATTGCCGGTGTACAAGCCGCTCGCAACGCCTTTCAAAAACGCGCAGTTAACGACTCGGTTAAATCTGATTTTGTCTAGGTGGCTCAAATTGCGCAGATATTCTGCCCTCAAACTGTCTAGCTCCTTGTCCTGCTCTTCACACGATTGCAATCCGCGCAGAAGGTCAGTTTCAAAAAAACAGTAATCGCGGTGGTTATGGTCGAATTTGTATTGGCCGCCATGCTCTCGGATAGTCCATTGCGTGAACCAGAATTCGTTGATTCCGTCGGTACATTCCAGGTCATCCTCGCTCATGCCTTTCAGCAGCATCCAAGCAATAGCGTCTTTTTCTGGATCGTCGCTCAGTGCGGCCGTGATCTGATCGTGGACGCGGAACGCCTCTTCAAGATGCTCTAGTCCTATCTCATCCTCTGCGGCTAGTTCGCACGTCCGATTGGATTCCTGTTCTTCTATTGTGCTGGCGTGATGTATAGCCCCGAAATGCACTGATCGCTCTATTATCTGATTTTGTGTGATGTACATGCCGCCCCTTTTGGTTTCTTTAATAACAGTGATACACTACGCCACATTAGGCGGGTAAGCAATAGCAATAGCAAAATAAAACGACAAATACGATAATTAATTAAACTCTCATTTAGCAGTTCTTTTTATATTTTTACGTTATAGATAGTCGTAGCAGTAAACTTAGGTAGACCGACGCCATAGAAAAAAGGTTTGCTATCGCCTTATTGGTCGTGTAGTGTTGAGGAATTAGATTATCGAGGATTGCATTTTGGCTTGGGTTGATGAAGCGCGTACATGGTTAGTAGAGAGCGGCTTAGGCGATACAGACGTTTCTAGGGCTACTGGGCTTACAGATAAGTTTGTTAAGCGAGTGCGCGACCGCGAAGGGTATGAACCTGGCGGTAGGAAGTTGGAAATACTCCACACATATTTAAAGGCGCAGAGGCTTTCAGCTAAGATCGAGGCCGTTTAATGAGCCTAACTAATTCAGCAGAAAAGCCACGGATTTGCGAGTGTCGCGGATTGGCCGCTGGTGTGTACAGCCAGCCTGCTGAACCTAATTCAACGGTAGAGCGAAAGGTGATGTTTCTAGGCACCCTTTTGCCGGTGCTGCCGCGCCCCGTTGAACCTAATTCGATGCGAGTCGGATGCTCCGAGAGGCCAAGTCTGCCTCTTTTCCCCCCCAATCCATGCTCCCCTCATGGTGCGGGGGTTTTTAATTGAGATGGTTTCGCTTCTACAATGATGCTGTTGACGATGAGAAATTACGTCTATTATCATTCGAGGACAGGTGGCACTACACTGCTGTTTTGTGCCTCAAATCAGACGGTATATTAGACACGAAAGCCGATGAATTAAGGGAGAGAAAAATAGCTTTAAAGCTGGGATTGTCATTGGAAGAGGCGCAATCAGTGAAGGGCAAATTGTGCGAAGTTGGGCTAATAAACACAAATTGGCATCCAAAAGGGTGGAAAAAAAGACAATATGAACACGATTCGAGCGCAAATCGAACACGGGCATATCGTGAAAAAAACAAGGTTAAACAACAACTTAAAGAGCGTCACGGTGACGTCACAGTGACGACTACAGATACAGATACAGATACAGATACAGAAAGAGATAAACAAAGGGGTTTATTTCCTGACTTTTGGACTGCTTATCCACGGAAGGAAAACAAGCAAAGAGCGCAAACAGCATTTCAGAGATTGTCAGTAACTGACCAACAAAAAGCACTTGACGGAGTGGTCGCTCGCGATTGGGGATATTCAAAAGAATTCATAATGCTGCCGACGACCTATCTAAACGGCAAACGATGGGACGATGAGCAAACACCAAAGCAGGGAAGGGGCAACAATGGAAAACCTACCGTCGCAGACATTGCAAGGCACCACGCCACCGATGAGAGTTGGGCTAATCAATGAGATATTCGCCATGTTGGCTTTAAGATATCCGACCTCGAAATGGTTAACCGATGGCGATATCGGCCTACATAAAAAACTATGGGCCAATGATCTATCGTCTTTTCCTGATGACAGGGTACGCAAAGCACTAGCAGAAATTAGCAACACTCACCCATCTTTTCCGCCGACGATTGGCGAGTTTAGGCAACTGGTATCAACTACGCCGCGACCATTGGCGATAGCAATTAGCCATGTTTGCCCGTCCTGCCGATCAACCAGGAATTCAGCCCTACACGCCGAGCAATGCAGGGGCAAGAAATGAGTTTCCATCAGCAAAGAATCGAGAATTTAGAGATTAAGATTAACCATCTCAACTCCGAGCTATCGCGGCTCAAGGGTGATGTGAGGCCATACGAATTTAGAGTTATACGCGCCGCAGAGGTTTATTTTCAGCTTGAGGATTTGCCGCAGAAATCAAGGCGCAAACGATACGTTAACGCGAGGTCGGTGGTGATTAACATACTTCGCGCCGAGGGCTACAGTCTGACTGAGATTGGCGACGCGCTACACCGCGACCACGGCACAATCATACATTCAATTACCCATTGCGAGCCACAACCGGCGCACATTGCAGCGGTTAGGAGGTTGATAGATTGAATTCAACCATAAAAATATCACAGGGTGCAGACTTCAAGGCGGTATTCGCTGACGTTCTCAAGATATGTGAACGATTTTGGACTGACACCAAGATTTTAGAGATAACCGTCGAGCCTGTATTTGGCAAGGCTACTAGCTCGCAGAACAAGCAACAACACGCATGGTTCAAAGAGGCTGAGAACCAAGGCGACATGACAGCCGAGGAATATCGAGCAATGTGCAAGCTTCATTGTGGTGTTCCGATCTTGCGAGAGGCGAGTGCAGAGTATCGCAAGGAATATGACGCTTTGATCAAGCCTCTGAAATACGACCAAAAGCTGAAATTGATGGCGGTGCCTTTCGACTTTGCCGTCACGCGCAACATGAATATCCGTCAAAAATCAGAATACTTGGATGCGTCTTACAAGTTCTTAACTGTAGAGGCTGGCATCCATTTAACCAGGGATGAGGAGCAAGCAGCATGAAAGACAACATGAGAAGAGTCAACAACGACGAAAACGTCTACAAGACCGACGAACTACGCGCAGCAATACAATCAGACGTTGAGCGATTCCTGGCCAGCGGGAATCAGATAACCGAGATAGCTATGGGGCAGGGTGTCGGGGATTATTCGACCTACTCGCAGCAGAATTCACGGAAGCGCGGCAAAATCGCGAGCATGGCGGAGGCTAGGAGATGAGTTTTCATAGAAACGGATTGACATTTAACACGCTACGACAAGCAAACGTCTTGAGGGCATCGAGGGCAGAGGCCTACAGGGAGTGTGAAACAAAATGGACTCATGCCCATTGGATGCAGGCGCTAATGGGTGAGGTGGGTGAGCTAGCTAACTTTTTAAAGAAGGTTGACCGTGGCGACTTCCCCATTGAATCAATATCAAGCGACATAGCCAATGAAATCGCCGATATACAAACGTACCTAGACCTCTTGGCTAACCACCTCAACGTCGATCTAGGAGAAGCTACAGCAAGCAAATTCAATCTAGTAAGTAAGCGAATAGGTGCTGACGTATTCATTAAATATGACTTGTCTGATTATGTCACGGACGAAGGCAGAGCATACAAAGGGATTACAAGATGAAAAGATTCTACGCATTACGCGAAAGCACAAAACAACTGATCGTTATCGAGGCTGCAATAATCATCATCATGGTAGCGGCGCTGGCGTGGTTGTGGTCGTGATGTCATGGAGCGAATTCATCAAATTCTGCGCGTTTTGTCTGGTGGTCGTCATTCTTTGCGCGGTGCTGCTGTTATGAGCATAACCAAGCACAAGAGGTCAACAAATACATTGACGCAATACCGCTCAACGTCAACGGATAGGTTGACGAGGTGAGGTCAAAAGG
>Ga0222651_1000938_pt1 | contig 15667 bp, 13 predicted proteins | sample AntAcemetagen369_FD_179855 | JGI IMG/M metagenome (GOLD analysis project Ga0222651, IMG submission 179855) | Saline water microbial communities from Ace Lake, Antarctica - #369 | ecosystem: Environmental > Aquatic > Non-marine Saline and Alkaline > Saline | place: Antarctica: Ace Lake...
GCGGCATCTATTTCTGTGAGCAAGTCGATCCAGGTCTCCAGATCGAGGGAGGCTTCTACCGTGTAACTTTTCCCAGGAATGGTCGTCCAGGTGAGCTCGATGGCATCATCTTCGGTGTGGCGAATGTCACTTACTCTGAGTCCGCCCTGCGAGGCGCTGACGTGGAGGAGTTGGAAACCACTCCAGTTCGCCTCATTCGATACGCCGGGGTCGATCGACCCGATGATTTTTCCGTCGCTACCAGCTATCCCGGTGAATTCGAAACCTGCGGTGCCAACGTTGGTCGGCGTTTCGTCGTTGAGGTCGCCGTCGCCATTGGTGTCGACCGTCAGCAGCATGTCGCGGGCGACGCTACCATAAGCGAAAAAGGTAAAATTGGACTGCGGGGCAACACCGGAGATTTCCCACGCCGCGCTCGCCTCTGCATTGCCTGCGTTGACAAACAGGTAGTCGTTGGCAAGAGGGTCGTTTTGAGAGGCATTAGTCCAGCTTGAGACAGTGCCGGTGAGCGAGAAGGTGACTCCGCTGTCATTGCCGTTCGCATCGACGAGGTCGAAGCTCGGATCGAGAGCCACGTTCGGGTGTCCAGGCAGGGTAAGGGCATTCCACACGCCCGTCATGATCCCAGCACGGGGTTCGAAGCCACTCATCATCAGAACGGGATCGATGGCGAAGGCTGCTCCTTCTGGGTTGCCTTGGAGATCAACGCTGATGAGCCCGGCGGGGACGGGCGGAACGCTCGCGCTATTCGTCGGATCCGAACCGTTAGATATCTCTGTGTTGTCGGCGGTTCCGTCGCCGTCGGTGTCCGCGTTATTCGGATCAGTGATGTAGCCGTTGGCGCTGTCGATCTCGGCAAAGTCAGCAATGCTATCGCCATCGGAGTCCGGATTATTAGGGGAGGTGGGGTCGCCGGGGGCTACTCCAAGGATCCCTCCGTTGTAAGGGTTAAGGTTACCACCGACTTCGTCGCCGTCTTCAATGGCGTCATCGTCTGAGTCTGGGTCGAGGGCATCGGTCGAGTTCGCAAGCTCGGCCGCATTGTCGAGTCCATCGTTGTCAGGATCCTCGCTGGAGTCATCTACGAGCGGGTCGAAACCAGAGGCGAAATTATCAACCTCGAATTGATCATTGTAGCCGTCGTCGTCAGTATCGCGATCCGTGGGGCTGGTCGAATGGGTATTGACTTCCTCGCCATCATCGAGGCCATCGGAATCGCTATCAGCGACCTTTGGATGGGTCAGGTTTTGCCACTCTTCCAAGTTGCTGAGCCCATCCGCCTCTTCGTCAGCAGCAGGATCGACGATCCCGACGCCTCCAAAGTAGAACGCCTCCCAGTTGTCGCCGATCCCATTGGAGTTCAGGTCACTCGGGTCGGTGAGATCAACGGTATCGGTGTCGAAAGCGATTCCCATGAGGCTCCGGTTTTCGGGGGTGCTGGTGATGTCGATCACGATGTCGCTGTCGCCGTCGGAAACAGCGAAGACGTGGTAGGCCAGGCCGTTCGTGAGATGGGCGTAGTTCGAACTCGCGGAGCCGGAACCGTCATCGAGTGCCACGGTGTATTCCGTGCTCTGATTGTCTCCGGAAGCCATCATGATAGTGATCTGGAACGGCTCGCTGGCAGCGCGCGTGACCGTGAACTGCCTGGTTCCGGTTGAGTTGGCGAGGACGGGGGCATTCGTGATGGCGTTGCCGTTACCGGGATCCTCGATCTCGCCAAAGTTGGCGTTGTTGCCGGACCACATGCCAATGTTGGTGTCTACCGTCGAAACGGAAACTCCGGCGGGTAGATTGTAGGCGTTAAGAAGATTGGTATCGCTGATATCGAAATCTCCGTTGTAGACGGCATCAGCTTCGTTGAGTCCGAAAACCACGTAACCTGCAGTGCCATATTCGTTGTCAGTCTCAAGGTTGGCAGCGCTACGCCAGTTCGGGCCGGTAGTGGCGTCCACGCCGATCGCGGTGACAGTCGCGCCTGCGGTCGAGGCCCCGAGGAGGAGGGCCGATACGGTGATGAGTTTGGTGAGATGAGGCATTTTTATTGGGCTTGTTGGAGTTGCAGTTGAGGGAAGGATTTCTAGATTAAAGGAAAGCTTAGGGGAGACTCGTAATCGTTGGAATCGCGAATCCCCACGGAATGAGATTCGAGAGAGACATAAGGAGGTCGAAGATCGGGGCAATAAGCCCCCGACGGATCTGATTTGCCGGTGACCGCGAGTGGAGCAGGTTCAGCTACCGCGAAACTTACCGGCGGCGGCGCAAAGCAATGCCGGCCATCCCGAGGCCGAGCAAAAGAGTGGAAGATGGTTCGGGGACAGGGAGGACATCGAACCCAATTCCAGTTAATGAACGGTTCTCGGCAGTGGACGCAATATCGATCACGATGTCGCTCGTGCCCGCAGAGATGTCGTAGACATGGAATGCGAGGCCATTCGCCGCGTGGTCGTAGTTTGACATCATGGCCCCGGAGCCATCGTTGACAGTGAGGGTGAATTCCGTGCCCTGGTTGTCACCGGAGGCGGTCAGCAGGGTGAGCCGGTAGCCGGTGCTCAGCGCTCGTGAAATCGTAAATTGTCTTGTTCCGGTCGAGTTCGCAAGAACTGGCGCGCTGGTGATCGCGTTGCTGTTACCTGGGTCCTCGATCGTTCCGAAGTTCCCGTTTCCAGACCACATGCCGATGTTGATGTCGACGGTCGAAACGGAAATTCCGGAGGGAAGGTTGTAGAGGTTCAAGGGGTTGGTGTTGCCGACGTCGTAGTTGCCATCGTAAAGAGAATCGTCCTGGTTGAGCCCGAAGACGACATACCCGGCAGTGCCATACTCGTTGTCGGACTCAAGGTTTGCAGCAGTCCGCCAGTTCGCCCCGGCTGTGGAATCAACACCGACGAAGGAGACTGCTGCGCTGGCACTCACGGCTAGGCTTAGAGTGAGCGCGAGTCCTGTAAGGTTTGTTTTGTTTTTCATAGTTATAGGCTTGTTTTGCAATCCCCTTGGGGTAACGGAAGGTGGCTTGCCGGAGGATATTTTCGTCTATTGGAGAAACGACCGTGAACAACTTGATCTATTAAGGCAATAGGAAAAATCGTTCTGTTGATGTCTATTTACTGCTGCTGTTTCTCCTGATCATGATCAGTCAGGCTCCGTTCATCTTTCGGTCCGTTTTAGGGAGGGATGCTCGCTTCCCGTGGCCAACTTGTGTCGTTCTTGATATCACAGGGGCACGGTGGTTCCTTGCCTGCTTGGGAGGATGAGGCATACTCACCGCGATGAAAGAAGGGAAGGGCCGTCGCAGATTTAAAAGTATCGTCGTGGGTCTGTTGCTGGGATGCGGTTTTTTAATCAGTGGATGTTCGAATTCGGGAGAGCAAAATCTCGCAACCCTTCGTAAGAAGGTCATGGTTCCGGGTCGTCATGCCGAGGGGATTTGTTTTTTAAGAATGAAGCGGAAGTTCGCGGTGATTCTGGGGCGGGATTCTTCGGCCACCGGTGCTCTGATCGATGGACGTTATGTCCTGACGGCGGCGCATAGCCTCTACGATCCACCCTCGCAGAAAGGGAGTCTGCGAAGCATCCAGCTGGCCGTCGGGAGGGCGGATGTTTCCAAGGTGAATGATGAAACCGCCGACAGTCTCGTGCGGCGGGAGCGCGGGGATGTTGGGCGCTTGCCGCAGGACCAGGTCTGGAGTGTTTCTCCGGACTATCGGGCTCGGCTGACTCATCGGTCTGTCAAAAAATCGAGCGTTCCGTTGGTGCGGTGTGACTATGGTTTTGTCGATTTGGGGAAGAATTTTGGGAGGGGGAATTCCTTCCAGCTTTCGCGGACGGCGGGGCATTTGAAAGTGGGGGATGTCATCAGCGTAGCGGGATATCCGGGTGAGTCGAAGCGGATCAAAGGCGCGACCGGAGCGAGGCTTTTCGTGGGAGCGGGGAAAGTCACCACGATTCAGGGAAGCGTGTTCGGGTATGACCTCGAAACCTCAAAGGGCGTGAGTGGAGGTCCGGTTTGGATGGAGCGAGGCGGTCGGCGTTCCCTGGTGGGAATTCACCTCGGGTCGGACCTCGGGGGAATGAAGGGCGCGGTGGGTCGTGTTATCGATGCAGCGCTTTTGAATGATTGGGATGCCTGGGTGGGGCTGAGAAAGCGACGATGATGACACTTGAAAGAAAGACGATTTCGGAGCATCTTTTCTGAGGAATTATTATGAAAAACTCATCCCGTCTCCTCGTCGCCGTTGTTTCTTTAGCCATCTCCTCCCTTGCCTTGGCGGATGATGAGAAAGCGGTTGAGCTCTTCAATGGTAAGGATCTCACTGGCTGGCACGTTGACGTTCCTGCTGCTGATAAGAATGTGGAGGTGAAGCCCAGCTTCATCGTTCGTGAGGGCATGCTGGTGAGTCTTGGGAATCCTGGCGGGCATTTGATCACGGACACGGTCCACGAAAATTACCGGCTGGAGTTGGCGTATCGTTTTGCGGCCAAGCCTGGAAATTGCGGGGTGCTGGTGCATGCGTCCACTCCCCGGGCTCTCTACGGAATGTTTCCGGCTTCGATCGAAGTGCAAATGCACCATACCAATGCCGGTGACTTCTGGTGTATTGCCGAAAATATCGAGGTGCCCAATATGGAGAAACGCCGGCCCAAGGGTAAGAATCAGAAGTGGGGTGGCGAGGAGAGAGACTCGCGTCGTATTCTCAATCTCACGGATGGATCGGAGAAGCCAGTGGGCGAGTGGAACACCATGGTGATTGAGTGCCAGGGAGCCGAGCTGAAGGTTTGGGTCAATGGCGACATGGTGAACCACGGGAAAAATTGCACGGTCAGCAAAGGTCAGATTGCGCTGCAAGCCGAGGGAGTTGAGGTCGAATTCAAAGGCCTCACCTTGACGTCGCTCAAGAAGGAATCGTTGTGATCGCCACGAGAGGAGAGGCGGCGGCGGGGTCGCTTGACGCCGAACGAGGAAGATGAGCGTAACCGCAAGAAAGCAACAGAGGACCAAGGTGAAGGAGAAATCTCCCTAAGCCCCTTCGGAGAAGATGGTTTCGAGATCGCTCGAGTTCTCGATCATTTCTCGAGCCGGCGGATGTAAAATCACCCTCCCACCTTCGAATCCTCTAAATCTCTCGCAAGCTTTTCTTCTCCCTCCTTGCTTCTCGGCTGGTCTTATCCAAAAATTAACCCGTGCCCAGTGAACCCATCATTACGACCGGCGAGGTCTTGCTCATTTTAAGCGACCGCGCCTTCCGGGTCAGCTTGCCCAATGGCAAGAAGGTGATTGCGCATCCCGCCAAGGCGCTGGAATCTCGCAAGGACGAGATTGTTCCGGGGGTCCGGGTCACTCTTGAAATGACGCCCTTTGATTTTGAAAAAGCACGGATCTCCGAGATCGTGCCAGCATCCTGAGAACCATGCCCCGTAATTTTATCATCGGCACTGCTGGTCACATTGACCATGGCAAGTCCACCCTCGTTTATACCCTTACCGGGACCAATCCCGACCGCTTGCCGGAGGAAAAGGAACGCGGCGTGACAATCGAGCTGGGCTTTGCGCACTTCTCTCTTCCGATCCCCCAAACCCAAAATGACACCTTCGAGATCGGAGTGGTAGACGTGCCAGGGCACGCGGACTTCGTGAACAACATGGTCGCGGGAGTGGCGTCGATCGACTTGGGGATTTTTATCGTGGCGGCTGATGATTCGTGGATGCCCCAGTCTGAGGAGCATCTGCAAATTCTGACCTATCTCGGGATCAAAAATTTCATCGTTGTGCTTACCAAGGCGGACCTCGTTGAGGATCTCGATTTTGTCATTGAGATCCTCGCTGATGACTTGCAAGGGACGGCTTTGGAGGGTGCTCCCATCGTACCGGTTTCCGCTCCCACCGGTCTTGGGATGGATGAACTCAAGGACATGATTGCCAAGACTCTGGCGAACACTCCTGCTCCGCGCGATTTTGAACACCCCCGTCTCGCGGTCGATCGCGCCTTCTCGCCGAAGGGGGTTGGGACGGTCGTGACCGGAACCCTGACCGGAGGAATACTCGCGGTGGGCACCCAACTTACCGCTTATCCATCGGGTCTTAAGACGCACGTTCGCTCGATTCAAAACCACAGTGCCTCACTCAATCAAGCGGTTCCCGGAATGCGCACCGCTTTGAACCTTCCCGATCTCCCTCTCAGCTCGAAGGGGAAAAAAGGAGTCTCGCGCGGCCACCTGTTGGTGGGAGGAAATCCCGGCGAAGCGACCCTCGAAATCGATGTCGAGATCACCCGTTCCCACCGGCCCATTCCGGGGCAAAAAGGAACGCAACGTCCGCTCAAGTCGAACCACCGGGTCTTCGTGCATCATGGGTCCGGCCGCACCCAAGCGAGGGTGCTTTTCCCCGAGGATATTGTTCTGGGCCCCGGCGATACTTCGATTGCACAACTCCGTTTCGATCATCCCATCCACGCTTTGGCTGGCGAGAGGTTGGTCATTCGTGAGCTTTCCGGCGAAGCCACCTTGGCCGGAGCGATCGTCCTCGATGCTCATCCGACCCGACGTCAGTTCCGCTCCGAGCAGCGGCAATCATTTCTCCACGCCCGGGCCCTCGCTCCTCACGACCTGCTCGTCCTGCTGAAGACTCACTTGGAGCGCGATCATTTCGTGCCCACGACCGTTCTAACCCAGTCACTGCCATTCTCGGATGCCGAGGTGAAAACAGCGCTCAAAAAGTTGACCAAGGCGAATGAAGTCATTCCGCGGGGCGAGAAGCATTTTGCCCACGCGATTTACTGGAAAGAACTCGTTAAAAAATCGTCAAAAACGGTCCAAGATTATCACGTAAGTCACCCCGATCATGTCGGCATGTCGACGGATATTTTGAAGAAAAATCTGGGGACTGCGACCGCAGTTGCGGGTTTGTTTGATGCGCTTCTCCTTCAGTTAAGTGAAAAAAACTTCAAGGTCGCCGAGAACATTATTTGTCATAATTCACATTCGCTGGAACTTCCTCCGGCGTTGGAAGGCCCGGCTGCTGAGATCCTGCGAACCCTCGATGAGGCCGGGCTGGCTCCGCCGCTTCCGGCCGAACTGCAAGCGACTGCGAATCATCAGGCGGCCTATAAGTTTCTTTCCCGAACCCGCCAGATCATTCCGCTCGATCCCAAGGTCACCTTGGGCGGCCAAGTGTTTCAAAACACCATCGATCAAGTGCGCGCTTTTATGGAAGAAAATGGCCAGGCCACGGCCTCCGAATTACGACAGCATCTCGATACCTCGCGCAAGGTCATCATGCCGCTACTGGAGCGTCTCGACCGCGATAAGATCACACGCAGAGATGGCGACTACCGGACTCTGCTTTAATAAGCTCCTTGCGAATAGGTTAACTCGTAGCTGTGGGTGTAGATTTCGAAAACGAGGCCAAACGGATCTTCAACGTAAACCATTCTAAAGGGCTTTTTCTTAGGGTAATATTCCCGAATCGGCATGCGTTTTTTCCCGCCGTGCGCTACGATTTTTTCGACCAACTCTTCAATATTTGGGTCTTGGACACAGAAGTGGAAGGTTCCCGTTTTCCAATACTCGAATTCTTTCGGTTTCTCGTTGTTTTTGAACTCAAACATTTCGATCCCGATTTTGTCTCCGGTGGAGAGGTGGGCAATTTTGAAGGTGCCCCATCCCTTGCCGAAAACATCGAGGCACATCTGGCCGATCGCGCTGTCAGATTCCTCATGCACCACCGTGGGTCCCATAATGGTATACCAGCCCATGACATCGGCGTAGAATTTGACAGCAGCATCGAGGTCTGGGACCGAGATTCCGATATGGGAGAAGGTTTTGGGATAGGGATTCATGATTTTAGGGTTGAGGGGACTTTGGCGCAAAAATTGGCTAAGCCAAGGGTATCATTTCGAATGCTTGGCCGCGCCCTGATTTTCTCCTGTATTGACCGACAATGGCAAAGAAGAGACCTTCGAGGGATGAAGCTTCTCTTAATCTTTCTTGTCTCCTTGCTGCCGGTGGTGGCGGGTGAACGGCCGAATGTCATTCTCTTTGTCACGGATGATCAATCTCCGGTCGCGGGGTGTTATGGGAACTCGGTGATCGAGACACCCCATCTGGATGCTCTCGCGAAAGAGGGCACGATGTTCACCCAGGCCTTCGCCACGACTGCTTCCTGTTCGGCTTCGCGTTCAGTCATCCTGACCGGCCTCCATAATCATTTCAACGGGCAATACGGACACACGCACCACTTCCACAAGTTTGAGTCCTTTGCTTCGATGCGTGCCTTTGCGCTTCCCCAGCTCATGGCACAGGCGGGATACCGCACGGTTCAGATCGGCAAACTGCATGTCGCCCCCGAGTCGGTGTTTCACTTCGATCAATACCTCAAAGGCAATGCGCGCAATGCCGTGCAGATGGCCGGGAAGTGCGAGCCCATCCTTGCCGAGGAAAGTGACAAGCCCTTTTTCCTCTACTTCGCCACTTCCGACCCCCACCGTGGAGGAGGGTTCGACAAGACCTTTCCCGGTGAGCACAAGCCGGATCGCTTTGGCAATCTCCCAGATCAAAAGGCTCACCCTGGTGTGAAGGAAGTCTTTTATGATCCGGCGAAGGTCATCGTGCCCGGATTTCTACCGGACACGCCCGAGTCCCGCGCGGAGGTCGCGAACTATTATCAGTCATGCTCCCGCATTGATCAAGGGCTGGGCCGCTTGATCGAGTTGCTGAAAGAGAATGGTAAGTGGGAGAACACCGTGATCATCTTCACGGCTGATCACGGAATGGCCTTTCCTGGAGCCAAGACCACCGTTTATGAAGCGGGTCTGCGGGTGCCATTTGTGGTGCGTCATCCCGGTGCGGCCAAGAAGGGCGTCGTGAGTGAGGCGATGATCTCGCACACCGACCTAACACCAACCATCCTTGCTCTCGCGGGGGCCTTGAATCCGGCCAAAACCGCGCCCGCCCAGCCGTTGTCTTTCGAAAAAGGCGGGGTAGGCGAAAACACGGGCAAGCCCCCTAAGTCCTACCATGGTCGTTCATGGCTCCCTATCTTGACGGAAGTGAAACCTTCCGGGTGGGATGAAGTTTCTGCGTCTCATACTTTTCACGAGATCCAGATGTATTACCCGATGCGGGTCATTCGCGACCGGCAATACAAGCTCATTTGGAACATCGCGTATCGTCAGCCTTACCCCTTTGCTTCCGACCTCTGGGTGGCGGCGACCTGGCAGGCCCAGTGGGTGAAAGGCAAGGATGCCGACTATGGTGGCCGGACTGTTGATTCCTACATTCATCGCCCCGAGTTCGAGTTTTTTGATATCGCATCTGATCCCAACGAAAGCCGAAATCTCGCCGGTGACCCCGCTCACGCGAAGGCTCTCGCCAAGTATAAGGATCGCCTGAAAGCTGAGCAAAAGCGCACGGGTGATCCCTGGATCATGAAGTGGGATTATGAGTAGATTTTCATCTTAGAAATCGACAGAAATGATATCTTGATTCATAAAGAGAGAATGAGTCCTCGCAGCTTAGTCGTCGGATCAGGTGTTGTTCTCGCTTTCGTGGTGGGTCGATACGTTTTTCCTAATCCAACCTCCGGAGTCACGGGGATGTCGCCCGAACTTGCCGAGGCTGTCACCAAGTAGGAGAAGCGGGGAATTGGGGCTGGGGATCTTGAGCCCACCAAGTCTGCGCGTAAGCGTGGCGGTGATCGGCGGAATTCCGGAGAAGGAGTTGTCCGTGGTATTTATGAGGATTTGGAGGCCCGGGATCCGCTCGAATTGGCCCAAAGAGTCCATGCAAGCCTGGCTGAGATGGATTCGTCGAATTGGCAAGAAGTGATGGATCAGTTTGCCGCGGTTACCCGAGACACGGGCCGATTAAATGACGACCTTTGGCCAAAGATGCTCATTCGAGTGGGCCAGGTTGCGGGCAAGGAAGCGCTCAATGATTGGCTTGAACAGGATTTCGAGGGCTTTGAAACGCATGCCCAGCAGGCCCTTTATGGATGGGCCATGAAGGATCCTCAGGCGGCAGGGGAATGGTATCTAAATACCGAAGGAATTAGGGACAGGCTTCACGGTGAGTTGCTAAGCCGGGTGATCGGAGGAATTGCTCTCATGAATCCAGGTGAGCTGACGAAATTCGCAGCTTCTCTTTCCGAGGACGAGCAAGTGCGGTCGGTGGGGCATTCTGTCTGGAACCTTATGAAAAACGGGTGGAATCGAGGGAGTGAACCGATGGTTGGATGAGATCCAAAGTGGCGAGTGGCCGGAGAAGATGAAGTCCAATAGTTTTTATCAAGTCGCCGAGGCCGTGAGCAAAAGAATCAGAGGCGGTGCGGGAGTTGAAAATGCCGCAGATTGGTTTCAAAAATATCATGATTCGGAATTCATGACAGCGCGGTTGGTGGGGAATGCCGCCGCGAATCATCAATTGGAACACTCGCTACGTGGTCTCGATTTTTTAGTGGAGACCTTGGATTATCCTGCCATGGCAGAATTGGAAAATGAACCTCCCGGTTTGGAGCGGATCGTTCGGAACGCCGTGAGCCACGACCCTGCGATGTTGGAGGAATGGTTGATAAATCATGAGACCGTTCCTTTTCGTGCGAGTGCAATCCATAAATATGCCCGGCGACTTGATCGCCTGGGGCAGTCGGAAAAGGCGGCGGAGTGGCGGTCCCTGATTGAGCAGTAAAGAAAAAGCGCGCCCGGAGTCCGGACGCGTTGTGACTTAAACATAAGGTGCAGAGTCTCCACCGTGGCGGTGGCGATGTCCAATTCCTCGTCCAGAGGAAGGGCCACTCTGAAGGCCTGCGTCTGTGTCCAAAGACGCGAGGATTTAAAAACTCTCAAAAAATACGAAGGAAATCACCACGTAATTTTTAGTTTAGGCGCGTTTACTCTTAATTTTTTGTGAAAATTAAAGAAAATGAATAAAATACAAAGATTCTATTGGACACCTTCGTCGATTTTTCGCTAAACCTTCCCCTCATAGAGTTTACGGTATCTGAAGAACCTTAAAGATCTTCGGGATCGACCTTTGCGGAAAGCTTACCCGGTTGGAATACAACCAAGGCCAAGTTTTCCACAAAACGATTTATCGGAGGAAGGTTGGCATAAAATACGCTGATCTTCCGACGAGTCCGAAAGAATCGGTTTTTCAGTCGAATCCTGAGACTCTTAATCAACAAAAGCGAAACTAATGAAAAAACATACTCATGCAACCTTAGGAATCCTTGGCCTAGCCCTTTTTGCTGGTGCCTCACAAGCATCTGCGGATGTCGAATCCCTCATCGGGACCGACGTTACCGGTGAAATCTCAGCGGGTTGGGATAGCCGCTATTTCTACCGTGGCCTCTGGTTCGGAGATGAGACGACTTGGACAAACATTGAGTTTTCCAAGGAGCTTGCTTCAAACCTCACGGGTAGCGTTAACCTTTTCTACACCGACGTCATGGACGACGCTCTTTCCTACTCCGAAGGCAACCTCGGCGCAGCTCTCTCGTATGACGCTGGCTTCGGAACCTTCGACTTCGGATTCGTCCACTTCCGTTTCTACGATGGTTTTGCAGGAACCTCCAGAGGAGGCACACGTGCCACCGGTGTGAATGGTAACGACGAAGCCAACGAGTTTAACTTTACCTACTCTCAGGATCTCCTTTGGGGATTCTCCGGTCACTTGCTCGTCGCACGCGATCTCACGATTGACGGTACCTACGGTGAGTTTGGTATCAGCAGGAGCTGGGACCTCTGCAGCAACATCGGTCTCGATTTCTCCGCTGCCGCCGGTTACAGCTTGGATAATTATTATTCGGCGAACCTCGGAAATGGCGACGATTCAGAAGGTTGGACTCACACTGTGATCAGCCTCGCTCTCCCGATCGCATTGACCGATACCGCGACGCTGACACCTCACGTCACCGCCAACCTCTCACATGAGTCCCGTGACTCCTCCAACAGTGGCGCAGATCGTGGCGACACCGAGGTCTTCTATGGTGCTTCCATGTCCGTTAGCTTCTAGGTTGCTTCTGGGACAGTCGCTGATCTCATGCTTTCCCTGAAAGCGCTCGGTCCTCTTTCTTTCTCACTAAAAAATCTTCCCGCATCTCGTTTTAAGAACGGGGTGCGGTTTTTTTTTGCTTTGATTCTGGTCCCGGAATTCCTGAAGGACTTTCTCTGTGGTAAGGTGATGGGACCTGTTGTCACCCATCCGCTTGCGGGTTTCAACGAGTGATCTTTTAAGATCGCCGCCCAAAGTGGTTTGGCCTCGTCGTTGTTGGTGAGATGGCCAAAAGAATCGCACAGGTCCGGTGCCCACTTCGCGTCCGCCTCTTTCTCCCGGCGGCAGACGAGGACCCCATGGGCATCTGAGAAGTGAGTCGATTCATAAAATTAAAAGCAGATTGCTAGTTTCCGCGTGCGCGCTAACCTGCCCTTAATGAAATTCCCTCTTTTATTTTTTGGAATGGCCCTCGGGGTCGCCTCGGGTCAGTTGGATGTTTCAGTTGCCGGACTTCAGGTCGTGGGAGAAGGATACACACCAGAAGTCGCGGATAAGGAAATGGTTCAGGAACTACGGGCCTTCAATTGGAAAGCCGGCACCAAGGTCGCACTTCTTGTGAAGAGCAAGGGTAAGATCATTATCGGAATGGATGAGGAGGGTTCCACCGTCACTGTTTTTTCTGATGACAAGGGAACTGATTTCACGAAGGTAAAGCAGCGCTTTTCCAATAAGTCAGTCGGCTTTGGGTTTCCTCGTTTGAGTGAGGATGGGAAAGCTCTGATGGCTGAAGTAGAGACCGCGGGAATTCCGCAGAAAGGTGCTCAAAGTATCATCTTAAAGGGAGAACTTTTAGTGTCGATGGCTTCTAAGAGTTCGCTTTCAAAGTCGGTGGTCACTGAGGTTAAAAAAGGAGCCAAGTTGACCGTGGGCAAGCAGAGCTTTGAGGTGGCCAAAGCCGGGAAGCCAGACTGGGGCGATGATCCATGGTCAATCGAACTCAAGAGCAACGTCTCTCACAAGGACTTCAAAGCATTTAAATTTTATGACGCCAAGGGAGAGGAGATCAAAGCAGATCAAAATGGCAGCGGTTCGATGGGAATGTTCGGAAAACGCACCTACACCGTGACTTTTAACCTCGCCAAGAAGGTCGAAAAAATAATCCTCGGCCTCGACGGCTGGACCGACCTTGAAGTCGTGAAGGTTCCATTTGAGGTCACCGTCAAGGCCGGCCTCTAGGCTGAAGTTCGCTTACTTCAGCTCTTTGATCCTGAGGTTGCGAAAGCGCTAGGAGTAAAGTGCTCAGGCCATGTCTAACCATCAACGAAATCGTGGGACTTCGATAGGCCCTGCCCAGTATTTCGAACAATCTCGATAAGCGCTTTCCAAGCTCTCCTGAAATGAGGAAGACTCGTTGAAACGCAAATTGATGATCCGCCCTCTTTTCCTTCTCCTCCTTCCCGGCGTTGCTTTTGCCAAAGCAAAACCCAACAGCGTCATTTTTCATCGCCGATGACCTGGGGTGGGGGGACTTCGCATGTTACGGTCACCCTCGCATCAAGACTCCGCACCGCGACAAATTCGTGACCGAAGGGGTCCGCTTCACACAGGCTTACTCAGAGCTTCCGAGCTCACCACCCCCGAGCTCCTTCGCCCCGTCGGCTACGAATCGATGCACAGCGGGAAATGGCATCTCGACAGCGACAAGCAGCCCCAGCCGGATGAGCACCGCTACGACTGGTGGTTCGCCACTCAGAACAACGCTTCGCCTTCCCACAAAGCCCCTCAAAACGTCGTTCGGAATCACAAGGAAGTCGGCCGCTGAAAGGATTCTCCGCTCCTCTCGTCGCCGATGAAGCGACCCATTGGCTCAAAAACGAACGCGATCCCGACAAGCCCTTTTTTATCACCGTCTGGATCCACGAGCCCCACCTTCCCATCGAGAGCGACCCCGAGTTCCAGAAACCCTACGCCCATATCGAGAACCCCGGCGTCCGCCAACACCATGGAAATGTCACCCAGCTTGACCACGCCTTCGGGAGTCTTATGACGACGCTCGACGATCAGGGTCTTCGTGAAAACACTTTCGTCGTTTTCACCAGCGATAACGGGCCCGAGAGCACCGGCAAAAGGAAGCTCTCTGCGCCCGAGTGCCAGCAGAACCGCACCTGGGGTTCCACCGGTGGGCTCCGTGGCCGCAATGCGCATCGGCAATTGGAAAATTATCGCTGATAAGGACCTTCAGAAATTCCAGCTTTACCAAATCAAAACCGACTGGAAGGAAGTGCACGACCTCGCCGAAAAACACCCCGACAAGCTCGCCGAACTCAAAGCGATATTCCTCGAAGTCTGGGCCGGCGTCGAAACAGAAGGCCCCAGCGAATGGTGGAAGAACCAAGCAGAAAAAAGCCGGGAAAAGCAAAGCGGTAGAAAAAAGTCCGACAAACTACCCGAAGGGAAAGACGCCACCGGCGACTTCGCTATTGTCCGTGGCACTCAGGTGACCAAGAGCGATTTCGGCTACTTGTTAGACACGGGCGCCACCTCGGCATCTACGCCAAAAACAACTGGTCCGAGTTCACCAAAATCGAGCGTGTCAAGTAGCTCGGCCTACGGGCCGTCAGGAGCGGTGTTCTTCTCGAAATTCGTTCGGAATCGCCGCTAATGGCTCCCTCTGGTTGATATTCGGGGATTGCGCACGATGCCAGAAACGTGCTCTCGGAAGCCGACTTGAAGGACTTCCTCGTTTGGCCGCTCAGGGAGTGCCACTCGCTTGTTACCACTGGGCCCCCTTCGGCTTGGCCCCTTTGGCGAGGGTCTTCACGGAATAGAGCCCGGTGCGGGCCGTGATAAAGAGAGTGTCGTAGTTCTCGCCGCCGAAGCAAACATTGGCGGGGTTTTCGGGCGTTGCGATCACGCCGATTTTGCGGCCGTCCTTGTCGAAGACGTGGATGCCCCCACCCGCAGTGGTGTAGAGGTTGCCCTGACTATCGAGAGACATTCCGTCGCAGCGGATATCGATCTCGAAGAGCGGCTCGCCGAGCATTCCCTGCGCCACCACGGCAAAGGCCCGGATCTTCCCGACCTTTCCGGTATCGGAGATGTAGACCCGCTTTTCGTCTGGTGAGAACGCGATGCCATTCGGCATGTCGTGTCCTTTGTAGAGGAGCGAGACGGCCCCGGACTTCGGATCGAGCTTGTAGACCCACTTGCCCCCGACCTCGGCAGGGCGTCCCTTCAGCCCGTAGCTCGGATCAGTGAACCAGATCGTGCCGTCGGCGCGGATCGCGAGGTCGTTGGGAGAATTGAGTTTCTTGCCATCGAAGGACTCGGCGAGGATCGTGATCGTACCCTCCGCGTCGGTGACAATCACGTTGCGTCCCCCGTGCTGGCAGGAGAGGAGATTGCCCTTCAGATCGAGGAGGTTGCCGTTGGATGACTCCACCTTGCGATACTCTTTTAGTCCGCCGGCCTCGCTCCACTGCATCTGGCGGCTGTTCGGGATATCGCTGAAGACGACCATCTTTTTCGAGGGAATCCAGACCGGTCCCTCCGTAAATTTCATGCCACCGCCCAGTTTGACGACCTCGGTCCCGGGCGCCAAGATCTCCTCAAGGGCCTTGTGGTGCTCCGCCGTAGCAGTAGAAATGAGGGCGGCAGCGAGGAGCGGCAGGGCGAGGTTG
>Ga0222651_1000942_pt1 | contig 15607 bp, 17 predicted proteins | sample AntAcemetagen369_FD_179855 | JGI IMG/M metagenome (GOLD analysis project Ga0222651, IMG submission 179855) | Saline water microbial communities from Ace Lake, Antarctica - #369 | ecosystem: Environmental > Aquatic > Non-marine Saline and Alkaline > Saline | place: Antarctica: Ace Lake...
TTTCACAAGATGATACGGCGCATTACTTCACGGATCGTTAAGTGCCGGCTAAAAACCGCCAAAACATTGGCTTGCGGTACCTGTATACCAATTTTATGGTTTGAATGGGCCAAACGGACATTAACGCCTGCGATGCCGTGAACGCAGCGACGAAATACTACTCCGGAACCGGCATATCGATGCGCATGAGCGAGTCAAAAAAGATGGCTCGATCGGTCTGGATGGACTTCAGCAGCGTCTCGGTCGCCTGCCTGCCGTCTTGCTGGTAATTGACCCGCCGGGCAAGCTGATAGCTTGTGAGGCCTGTGGCCGTTTGAAAATAACGAAAGACATTGTGCTCGATAATCGAACCCGCACTAATGACGAAATCAGCGAATTCGGATTTGCCGTCCTTGTGAGAAAAAACGGCGCCATTGGCGACAGGGTCCTGTTTCTTGCGGGCCTGTATACCCAGGACGGTTTGCTGCGCGGCGATTTTCGGGTCGAATTTCCGGTTCATCATCCGACTGTTCATGTGGCGCATGGCGAACATGACCGACCAGCGTTCAAGTGTTTCGTCGGCTGAAATATATTCGAGCAGCAGTCCTTCGGGCTTTTCTTCCTTATGCTTGAGCACCAGGGTCTTGCCCATAATTATCACTGAATTCGGCCATTCCTGTGCCACGGCAGGGGTAGCGAGCAAAAATATCGCCATAAGGGTGAAAACGGGCAGGGTCTTTGGCATTTGCTCTTTCCTCAGGTGGTATGGGGCGTTTGGTTAGAGGTTGCAGCCCTCGTACCCGAACTGGTGCGCTTGAAACAAACTATATAACCATTGGTTGCGGGGCGATATATAGCGCCTGTTCGGGCGTTTGCGTCGGCTCTGTCTTGACGCCTTCGTCGTCGCATATTTGACTGCGGGGGGGAGCTGCCCGGCCTGCTTGCTATCCGGGACAGCGCGAATAGCGGGGGATGATATGACGATGCGGCAAGAATACGAACAGGCCAGCGACATGATCGCGATGCTGTGGCAACAGGGCGAGGTTTTGGACGCCCTGCCGCCGGAATTGAAACCGGCGACGCGCGTCGACGGTTATGTCATCCAGTCCGGACTGGAACGCTATTCATCCGCGCCGCGCTATGGCTGGAAGATTGCGGCGACCAGTGTTGCCGGGCAGCGGCATATTGGCGTCGATGGTCCTCTGGCCGGGCGGCTGTTTGCCGAGCGGATTTACCGGGACGGGGCCGTCGTTTCGATTGCTGGTAACCGGATGCGCGTGGCCGAACCCGAATTCGCGTTCCGCTTCGGACAGGACCTGCCACCGCGCGACGAACCCTATACGGTGGACGAGGTGATGAACGCGGTGGCGAACCTGCATCTGACCCTTGAACTGCCGGATTCCCGTTTTGCGGATTTTGCATCCGTTGGCGGGCCGGCGCTGATTGCGGACAATGCCTGTGCGCATGACCTGGTCGTCGGGCCGCCGGTGCCGGCGGACTGGCGCGCGATGACCCTGGCGGCACATCGGGTGACCGCGAGCGTGGCCGGGAAATTTGATCGTGAAGGCGGTGGTGGCAACGTGCTGGGCGACCCTTGCGAGGCACTGCTGTGGCTGGCGAATGAACTTTCCGCGCTGGGAATCGGTTTGCGCCGCGATGAACTGGTGACCACGGGCGCCTGTGTCCAGCCGCTTGAAATTGTGGAAGGCGACCGGGTCGCGGCGGATTTCGGCGTGCTGGGCCAGATTGGCGTGACAATCGCGGGGTAGGGTGGTTCGATCAAGTCATCGATCCCCGCCCATCACCGGGGTAAGGGGCGGGCTGGCAAATTCGTCAAAATTGAAAGGAAGACCAGATGCGCGCAGTCGGACTCATGACCCATGGCGGCCCGGAGGTTCTCGAGATTGTCGAGGTGGCGGAAGTGCATGCCGGTCCGGGGCAGGTACGTATCCGGGTGCAGGCGGTGGCGGTAAATCCGACCGATACACTGGCGCGCAACGGGTCCCGCGCTGAATTGCAGAAGGTTGACCCGCCGCCCTATGTGCCGGGTATGGACGTTGCCGGAATTATCGATGAGGTCGGCGCGGATGTTACCACGGGCGTAAAATTAGGCGATGCGGTCATGGGCATGGTGGTGCCGAACGGAAGCCACGGCGCTTATCGCGAGCAGATCGTCCTTGATGCCCGTTCGGTGACACACGCCCCGGCGGGGATGTCGCCGGTCCAGGCCTGCACGCTGCCGATGAACGGTCTGACGGCGCGGCAATCGCTCGATCTGCTGGCGCTCAAACCGGGGCAGGTGCTGGCGGTGACTGGCGCGGCGGGGGCCTATGGCGGCTATGTCATTCAGTTGGCGAAATCGGAAGGGCTGACTGTCATTGCTGATGCCTCGGAAGCGGACGAGGCGCTGGTCCAGTCCTTTGGCGCGGATATCATCGTGCGCCGCGGCGACGATGTGGCCGACCGGTTCCGTGAACATTTTCCCGACGGAGTCGACGGGCTGGCGGACGGGGCTGTACTGAATGAAAAGGCGATTGCCGCGGTACGCGATGGTGGCGCGTTCACCGCGGTGCGTGGTTTTAGCGGCGATGGCCAGCGCGGTATCCGGTTCACCCCGACCCAGGTGCGCAATTATGACGGCGAATGGGAAAAGCTCGATCGGCTTCGACAGCAAGCGGAAGACGGTGTGCTGACCTTGCGCGTGGCGGACAGTTACCCGGCGGAGCGCGCCAGCGAGACGCATCGACGGCTGGAAGCCGGCGGCACGCGGGGGCGTCTTGTAATTACGTTTTGACCGGTGCTGGGTCGGGTTTCGGTTTCGGTCCGGGCTTTCGCTTCGCCAGTGTGCGGTTGAGGCGTTTTTCCAGGTCGGCGACGAAATCCTTCGACCCCAATGGGCGTCCCGTCCGTTCGGCGGCGCGGATGGTTTCGCGCTCGTCTTCGCGCAGCCCCTGGGCCAGAAGGCCGGCCCAATCCGGTGCAATATCCAGCAGCGGTGCCGTATCGGTCAGCCTGTCACTGCCGCCCGACAGTTTCGCCTGTGCCAGCAGTGGGGCGGTGCCGGCTGTCCGGTCACCGGCGGCGGACAGATGCGCCCGCGCGCTGGACCAGTGCCACTGGTCCGGCCGCCGCACCATTCGGGCGCGCACCGGGTTGAGTTCGACATAGCGGGCACAGGCCAGTAGATGTGCTTCGTCCAGCGGTGCGGAAGCAAAGCGCCCCTGCCACAGGTAGCCGTTCCAGTTTTCGCGCCGGTTCACATGGGTGGTGTAGCGCCGATGCGCTTCGCCCAGCGCCGCCCGCAGCCCGTCCGGGTCGGCGGGCACAAGGATCAGATGGACATGATCGGGCATCAGGCACCAGGCCCATAAGGCGGTCCCGGCCTCCCGGCAGCCGGCTGCCAGCAGCTTTGTATAGGTCGCGTAATCATCCTCGCGAAAAAACACCGGCTGCCGCCGGTTGCCCCGCTGGGTCACGATATGCGGAATTCCCGCCGCCACAATTCTCGCCAGTCTTGCCATGGACGGGAGGCATAGGGGCGTCGAGGACATGAGTCAAATAAGTATTATGTCCCCGTATCAATCAGTTCCGTGGCTTGCTGGTTCAGCCTGTGGACGGGCAGTCGTTTCCCCGGAAGGCGACGATCAGATCGTCGCGTCGGCGCTGGTTCTGGTCCAGTCTGTCCTTTGCGCCGCCATCATTTTCGACGGCGAGAATTGCTGGAAGAAACAGGACACCGGCAATAAATCCCGCTGCCTGATTTTGGCCGCGATTTGCCTGGATCTGGCGTTCAAGCTGATCGTCATTCTCGGCGAGGCTTTCTATCGCGGTATTGATGCCGCCGCATGACATCGCGCGGATTTCAGCAGGGACACCGGCAAATGCCGCCGATAATGCCGATACGTCTGTATTGATTTCCGGCGGCAGTGCCGGGGCGGTTCGCGCGCAGGCAGCTGTTAAAAGGACAAGAAGAATACAGCTCTTTCTATTCAAGGAACGAAACGGCACGGCCCTTTCCATTCAGCGACCCCCAACTGAATAACCCGACCCCAACAGTACCGTATCGTACCAGCAGGACGGCGTCGGCATTCAACTTGGCTGCTTCCACCTTCAATTTTTCGTTGACCATTTCCCGTGTCGGGTCGGCATTGAATATCGTTGTCTTGTTGACCGTTACCTCGATGTCGCCCAGTGTCTTGTATCGGCGATCCGTCAAATCGCCGATTGACAGAAAGATGTCATCCGCCGTTTTGGTCGATATTTCCGTGTTATCCGGCAATGACGCCTGCTGCGTATCGGTATGCGTCGTATTGAGTTTTACTTCTGACGTCGCCCACGTATTACAGCCTGCCGCCATCATGCCGGTCACGGCCAGTACCAGAAATTTTAACCCTAAACGCATCTGTTCCTCTCCATTTCGAGGCAGTTATTACTGCTCCGTGGGCGGGAAAAGCCTGATTCAGCCGTTCCACGCAATTATTTTATGCTTACCATATTACCAGCTTAGCGGGTGACGCTGCCAGCCGAAAATACCGCCGCGGCGTGGTGCGGCGTCATCAGGTCGAACACTGGCGGCAAGACCGAGCAGGTCAGCCGGCGAGCACCGGGCCGTCGCCGGTAATGGTGGTGCGGTGCATGACGCGTCGTTCCATCGGATCATGCGGGGTAACCAGATGCATGGTACAGCGGTTGTCCCACAGCACGATATCATCGGTTTCCCACTGATGGCGGTAAATGAATTCCTCTTGCCCGGCGAATTCGGCCAGTTCCTCTATCAATTCGGCTGCTTCGGTATCATCCATGTCTTCGACCGCATCGTTGTAGATCGGACTGATATACAGCGACTTGCGTCCGGTCACCGGATGGCGGCGCACCAGCGGCTGCCAGACCGGCGGCATTGCTGCGCGTTCTTCGTCAGTCAGCTTCCGTGTCGCGGCGAGGCGGCTGAGCATTTCGAAGTCATGTCGGGCCTTGCGTCCTTCGACCTTCTCGCGCAGCCGGTCGGGCAGGGAATCGTATACCGCATACATGTTGATGAAGCAGGTCAGGCCGCCGGTTCGGCTGACTTCCAGCCCGTGCAGCAATGTCCCCATCGCCGGATTATCGCGATAGCTGGAATCCGTATGCCAGCGCCGCGCCAGATTGATCTGCTGCATAGTCGGATGGGCCGGCGGCATCAGATTGCCATCATCGTCAACATTGGCGAGGCGGAAAATTTCGGGTATCTGGCGCGACTTGATGATGTCCTGATGGAAGATTTCCGGGTCGCCGAATACCCGCGTCAGCGCCACATGCTGCGCGTCGTCGACCGGCTGGTCGGGGAATATGAGGACGAGGTGCTCCATCCAGGCGGCGTTCAGTTCGGCCCGGGTTTCCGGAGTTGGCGGCTCGCGGAAGTCTACCCCGGTGACGGCGGCGCCAAGCGCCGGATGCAGGCTGCGGACTGTTAGTGCCATGCGCTATCTTCCTTTCCTGATTTCTCGCTTATTCTTCGACAAACTCAAAGCCCATGGCACGGGCGTGATAGAACAGCCCGCCATCCTGGATAATCAGGAACAGTGCCTGTTCGTCGCCCGCGTTGTGATGCGAATGCACCGATACCGGCGGGGTGATTGTCGTGGCCCAGGGCGACCAGTCCTTGCGGCGCCCGTCAATCGTCGAAAAGCAGTCCTTGCCCCGGATCACCAGCGACACGGCGACGGAATTATGGCGATGCGGCCGCTGCGTCACGCCGGCCGGCAGCGAATTCATCGCCACGGTCAGGGTCGGCAGCACATTGCGGCTGGCTTCCTGCATGTCGGATGAAAAGATCAGCGCTGAACCGGCGATTTCCTCGCTTCGGCCGACCTGATAGATCAGTTCGATCTGACGGTCGATTTCGGCTGCCGTGTAATGGACGACGCCGGTCGGCGCGTCTCCCGCTTTCGGTGCCTGCAGGTTCTCGAAGGCGAGCTGCGGTTCGTTGGTGACGATCCACAACACGGCATCCTCGTCACCGGCGCTGTGTGCCTGGCCGGTATCGCCGGGCGTGACGAAGACATCGCCCGGTCCCCAGCTGATGCGTTCGTCACCGGAAGTCGTCTCACCGCTGCCGACGATGACATAGTGCACGACGCCACTGGCTGTGAAATTGACGTCCAGCGTTTCGCCAGCGCGGATACGGGCATAACGCGCCAGAACGAATGGCGACGTCGCGGGGAAGTCGCATTCCAGGACATCGGAAATGTCGCAGGGGATCAGCCCGGTCGGCGTCGCCGGGTCCAGCGCGCGGGCGGGTTCGTCGGCGAACGCGGTATCGGGTACCTGCGGCAGGATTACGTTGAAGGCGTTACCGGTATTGAAATACCGGGCGCGGGATTCCGCCTCGGAGGCCGGGGCGGCGGCGGTCTGTGGCGGCAACTCGGCAATCGATTGCGGTTGCGGATTGGTTGTATCGGGCATGGTTGGTTGATCCTCTTCCCTCGTGGTCGGATTACTATGTCAGTGGCGGCAACTGCCGTTCCTGGCGTGCCATGTTGGCCTGATCGCGGATGCGGTCGCGTAGCGACGGCATGGTGTAGCCGGTGTCGTGCGCCAGCCGTGCGCCGTTCAGGCGGTTGATCTGGGTAAAGCCCGCGGCACCGTCGGCGAAGGAAATATCCGCGCCGGGGAGCATGCTCCGCAGGATGTCGGTGATCTCGCGCAGCGAGGCGGTATGGGCGGCAACACAATAGACGTCGCGTTCCAGCTCTGGGGAAAATGCGGTTTGCAGCATGTATTCCGCCACGTCATCGGCATGGACATAGGCGGATGTCTGTTCCGGTATGACCGGGCAGACATAGGCCTCGCCGACAGCGGCGCCCGAAATCATGGCCGAAGCGGCGGCGCTGCGACCGGTCAGCCGGCCGTGTCCGAAGACCGTACCGATCCGCAGGCCGCGGCAGTCCAGCCCCTTGTTCGCCGTATAGGACCGGGCCGCAAATTCGTTTGCCAGCTTGGTGACGCCGTAAACGGAAAAAGGTTGCTGCTGCGAGTCTTCATCCAGTGCGACATCGCCGTAATCCGACTGGTCGCGATAGGTGGCGATTGAACTGGGATAGACGACCCGCTTTACGCCATGCCGGTGCGCGGCTTCGAAAACATTATTGGTACCGCCGATATTGATCGCATAGCCAAGGCGGGGATCTTCTTCGGTCACGGGGGGCAGGACGGCGGCTGTGTGAATGATGCGGTCGACGGTGTTTCCGGCGACAACGGCTTCGACAGCGGCAAGGTCCGTGACGTCGTTTTCCACGGCAACGATGGTTCCGTCATGGCGCAGGTCGTCCAGCCTGCCGGTCGCCAGACTGCGGTCCAGTGCAACCACGGCTTCGCCCCGCTCCAGCAGTTTGCGAACGATACGGGCCCCGATCAGGCCCGCAGCACCGGTTACCAGTGTGGTCATGTTTTTCTTCCGCCCTCCACGGCTTATTGCCGCAATACCCGGCCGGCGCGGATGCCGGTGCAGGTGCCGTGGTCATACAGTACCGCACCGTTGACGATGACATAGTCGATACCGTGCGGCGGTGTGTAAAGGCGTTCGCCCCCGGCCGGCAGGTCGTGGCGGACCTCGGTCGCCTTCATGGCGGAGCCGACGGTGTCGCGGTCGAATATCGTGATATCGGCAGCCATACCGGGCGCAAGCCGGCCCCGGTCGGTGAGGCCGAACAGGGCGGCGGGTTCGGCAGTAATGCGGTGAATGGCGCGTTCCAGGCTCATCGCCTGCCGGTCGCGCACCCAATGGCCCAGAATATAGGTCGTGTAGCCGGATTCCAGCAGCATATCGACATGCGCACCGCCGTCCGACATGCCGATCAGGATGCGGTCGTCCTGCACCTGGGCCTCGACACGGTCGGCTTCTGCGTTGGCGATGCCGCCAAGGTATTTCAGTTCGAGGCCGTCCTCGACCGCGAGATCGAAGAATGTGTCGATTGGCGCATCACCGCGTTCGGCAGCGATCTCGGCTACCGTCCGGCGCAGGTATTTTTCCATCGCCGGGCTCTTGACGCGCAGCACCTGGCATTCGTGCCAGGCGGCGGAGAAGAACTTGCCACCCGCGTCCCATTCGGCCAGCACCGCACGGCGATAGGCCGGGTCGCTGTAGTGTTTCATCTGTTCGTCGAACGATTGGCCCAGTATTTTTTGACCAGTATCCATATCGGTCATGAAGAACGGATTGCGCAGGCCGACCTCTATCGTCAATGGCCGTGAGGTGCCCTGCGGCTTGCCACCTTTCGCGACCAGTGGTTCGATCTTTTTCAGGTAGGCGTCGAATGCACCGGGGCCGTCGCTGCTGCTGCTGACTGCGCCCGACCAGCTGACGGGCCGACCGCTTTCATCCATGAACATGTCCAGCAGGGCATATTCATCGTCGCTCAGATTGCCCAGCCGGTCCGCGCAATTAGTCTGGATCACGCCCCGGCCAACCTTCCGCAGCACGCCGGCATAGCGGCGCAATTCATCCAGGCTGGCCAGCGTGCAGGCCAGCGGTTGTCCCTGCCAGCCCTTCTGGCGCGCAACTGTGGTTGTGCTGAACCCGTTCGCCCCGGCCCGCATGGCGGATTCGAGCAAGGCTGCGATCCGGTTGGTTTCCGTTTCTGTTGCGGCGCGCTCGATGGCGGCGTCCCCCATGACATAGCGGCGCAGTGCCGCCAGCGGCATCAGGAAGCTGATATTGATGCCGGGTTCGCAGGCTTCGGCATAACCCATATAGCTTTCGAAGGATTCCCATTCCCAGGTGACCCCGGCTGCAAGGACATCGATGGACATGCCCTCCAGGCTGACGAGGTCCAGCGCATTGATTTCGCGGTGTTCCGGCAGGCTGGGGGCGACACCGATGCCGCAATTGCCGACGACGACCGTCGTAACACCGTGTTCCGCCGAAGGGGTCAGGATCGGATCCCAGCAGATCTGGGCATCGTAATGGGTATGGATATCAACGAAACCCGGGCAGACGACCCGGCCGGCGGCGTCGATTTCTGTCGTCGCCGTACCGTCGACGCGGCCGATTTCGGCAATCACACCATCGCGGACGGCGATATCGGCGGCAATGCCGGGCGCGCCGCTTCCGTCTATCACGAACCCGTTGCGAACAATCAGGTCATAGGACATTCGACGTGCCTCCCAGCGTGTCAGAAACCCCATATGCCGGTGCAGGTATTCCGGGCGGAACGCCCTGTCCGTCGCGCAATCGTGCCTTAATGGAGCCGTCCGGGCAACATGTCGATCTGGCACCGGACGATAATTGCGTTTTATGCAATAATGCAGGATATCAGAATCCGGTTGCGTCTGGTGCCCCTTGATGCGCCGATTCAACTGCGCGGCTGATAGGGGCCGACACCGGCGGGAGGAACGAGACATCATGGAATTTGCATCGCAGCGGCACAGCGCCGAAGACTTCATGGCGGTTCAGGAACTGTTCCACAGCCGCAAATGGACCGACGGCCTGCCCGTGGTTCCGCCGACACCGGAGGCCGTCGCCGCCTGTCTTGAATGGACAATGATGACGCCGGATCACCTGGTGGGGATAGAGCCGGTAAGGGCCCGCTCGATCACGGCTGAGAAACTGGCCGTCAATGCGGTCATGGCCGGTTGTCTGCCGATGCATTTCCCGGTCGTCGTTGCGGCCTTTACGGCGATGCTGCAGGATCCTTTCCTGCTGCACGGGGCGACTGCGAGTACCGGGGGCGCAGCCATCCTGATCGTCGTCAATGGCCCGATCCGCACCGAACTGGGGATGAGCGGCAGCTTCAATGCGCTGGGTGCCAGTGACCGCGCGACAAGCGCCATCGGCCGCGCCGTTCGGCTGGCGCTGTACAATCTGATGGATGTCCGGCCGGGCGATGTGGACCGGTCCACGCTGGGCCATCCGGGCAAGTTCAGTTATTGCCTTGCCGAGGATGAGGAAAACACGCCGTGGCTGCCGCTGGCGGAAGAATACGGCGTGCCGGAACATGCTTCCGGAGTCACGGTCATGGCGGCCGGCGCGCCGCGTCAGCTGATGAACGAATGGACCACCGAGCCAGCGGAAATCCTCGATACTTTTGCTGCCGAAATCAAGGCAAGCATGCGGCATTATTCGATCTGGCCCGGCAATTACGCGATCATCGTGCCGCCACAACTGCGCGATCATTTCAATGCGGCCGGTTGGTCGAAGGCCGATATCCGCAATTATATGTTCGAGAAGGCGCGGGTGCTGCGCCGTGACTGGGCGGATTGCGGCAAGGGCGCGGTGGTCGGTGATCGTGGCGACCGGGAATATGCCGGGCTGAGTGCGCCGGAGGATCTGCTGGTCATCGCGGCGGGTGGACCTGCCGGCGGTTTCGGGGCGGTCATTCCGCCATGGTACGGCAACAAGAGCCGCGCGGTGACAATGGCCATCGGGGCCTGCGTCGATTGCGACGTCTGAAACGAAAACGAGGAAAGGAAATAACGTGAGTCTCGAGATACTGGACCCCACCTATGGGGGCGGCACCGCGCCATTCGCAATGGCCGGACGACTGGAATCGCTGCGGGGCAAGACCGTCGGCGTCATATCCAACGGCAAGAAGGGCACGCGACCGTTCTTCAGCGCGCTGGAACGGGAACTGCTGGAAACATTCGGCGTTGCCTCGGTGGAGCGACTGACCAAGTCCAATTACAGTGCGCCTGCGGACCGCGAGATCATGGCGGCGGCAGGACACTGGGACGCTGCCTTCGCCGGGATCGGCGACTGAGGAAGCTGTTCGTCGTGCAGTTTGCATGACGCAATAGCGGTCGAAAAACTGGGTGTTCCCGCCATCGGGATCATGACGACGAAATTCGAAAGTGCGGCGGCGTTGATGTCGCGGGTGCTGGGCGCGGACGGCTATCCCTTCGCACTGATAGAGCACCCGATCAGCAGCGCGACGGAAGCGGCACTGACAGCGCAGGCCCATGCCACGGTAACGCAGGGGCTGGCGATCCTGTCCGGCGAAAAGTCGTGAGCCAACCCGCGTCATGAAGGGGATACTGGACGGTGTCCGTATTCTCGACCTGTCGCAATTTCTGAGCGGCCCGCACACGACCTTGCTGCTGGCTGGTATGGGCGCGGAAGTCATTCGGGTCGATAACCCGGCGACCGGCGATGTGTTGTCGGATGCCCCATTGTTTTACGGGGCGGACGGCCCGTCGCTGGAAAAACAGGCGGAAAGCGATCTCGGAATCGCCTTCCTGAAACGGTTGCGTGCGAAAAAATCGATCACGATTGACCTCAAGCAGCCGGAGGGCAAGGCGCTGTTCCTGCGGCTGGTCGAAAAGTCGGATGTGGTGGTCGACAATTTTTCGGTCGGCGTTACGAAACGGCTGGGCATCGACTGGCCACGCCTGAAGCAGGTCAATCCGCGGCTGATCCAGTGTTCACTGACCGGTTACGGCTCTGAAGGGCCGGACAGCGCGAAGCGGGGCTATGACGTGACGACCCAGGCGATGTCGGGGTTGATGAGCATCACCGGCCAGCCCGGCAGTCCGCCGACGAAGGCCGGTTCGCCGCTCGGCGATACAATCTCCGCCGGCTTCGCCTTCGCCGCTGTGCTGGGTGCCCTGTACCACCGCGAGCGCACCGGCGTCGGCCAGTTCGTCGATGTGTCGATGGTCGACGTATTGTTTTCACTGGTCTTCGACGAGCCGATGGATTGTTACGAACGGTTGGGGCTCGACTTCCAGCAGGGCAATCGGGTCCTGCGGTTTTGCCCCTTTGATACCTATCCGGCGCGCGATGGCTGGCTGGTTGTATGCTGCGGCACCGATGCGATGTGGGGCGGTGTTTGCCGCGCCATGGACCGTGCGGATCTGGCGGACGACCCGGATTGGGGCCGCATGGGCTGGCGGGTCGCGCATTCCGAAACTGTCGATGAAATGGTCACGGCCTGGACGGTGGAACGACCGGCGGCAGACTTGATCCAGAGCTTGACCGAGCACGGGGTGGTGGCCAGTCCCGTACACACGATTGACGACCTGCTGAAATGGCCGCATCTGCGGGCGCGGGGCATGATCCACAACGTATCGCATCCGGTGCTGGGGCCGATGACGGGGCTGCAGGCGGCGGGGTTCCCGTTGAAGTTCAGCGACAGTGCGACGGGATATGACGGACCGGCGGCGCTTACCGGGACCCATAATCGCGATATCCTGACCGGTTTGCTGGGCCTGCGCGATGACGAGATCGAGGCGCTGTCGGATCGCGGCGTGATCTGACGGCGACATTCCGGACGCCTTGTCGTAACCTCGGGCAACCCGAAATCCTGCCGGACCTGTCCCTGTGACCGATCAAATGCCAACCGCTGATTCCATGCCCGACCTGTCGACGCGGCAATTGCGGACGGTCGTCGCGGTGGCGCGATTTGAAAGTTTCCTTGCGGCATCAGCGGAACTGCGGACGTCGCAATCCGCCGTCAGCCGCACGGTGAAGCTGGTCGAGAAGGCGCTGGGTGTTTCCCTGTTCGACCGCACCACGCGCCGGGTTTCCCTGACCCCCGCCGGACGGGAATTCATTCCACTGGCGGAGCGGGTGCTGGAAGAGATCGGTATCGGCGCCGACGCCCTGCGCAAGGCGGCCGGTCGGCAGCCGCAGCGGCTCTACGTTGCCTGCCTGATTTCACTGACGTACGACATCGTGCCGGCAGCGCTGGTGGCGTTCCATGCACAATGGCCGGATGTGGAAGTCATCCTGCGCCAACGGCTGCAAAATTATATTCTGGATGATGTGAGACAGGGCGCGGTGGATTTCGGTATCGCCAATCTGGTGCCGGAAAACGACCAGATCGCCATGATCCCCATGGGTGAAGATCAGTATCATGTGATCGTGCCGCGGGGCCATCACCTGGCGGCACGGGCATCCGTAACCATCGCCGACCTTGATGGCGAACGCATGGTCTCGGTCGCGCCGGCCTCCAATGTCCGGCGCATGCTCGACCGGCTGGCGCTGGATGCGGGGGTGACCCTGCACCATGCGGTGACGCTCGATCACATCACCCTGGTAGACCGCTTCGTGCGCCGTGGCCTGGGCGTCGCCGTGGTGCCGGCAAGCATGCGCCCGGAAGACGCCGCCGGCGCCATCGTGTTTGTGCCGCTGGAACCACCATCGCTGCGCACCGATATTGTCGTCTGCCATTCGCGCGAGCGGGCTCTATCGGGGGCGGCCATCAGTTTCATTGACGCGCTGAAGGCAGCCTTTCAAGCGGCAGGGGCCAACGGTTGACGCTTGTGCCGCCCGTACCGCAGACTCCCTGGCCCATGCGACACCCAGCGGAGAAATCCTGACATGACCATCACCGCCACCGACCGCGCGCCCGAAACCGCCACGTTTGACGCCGTCATTGTCGGCGCGGGATTCGCGGGCATGTATATGCTGCACACGCTGCGCGAACTCGGCTTTACGGCACGGGTGTATGAAGGCGGTGGCGGGGTTGGCGGCACCTGGTACTGGAACCGTTATCCCGGCGCGCGCTGCGATATCGAAAGCCTGCAATATTCGTATTCTTTTTCCGACGACCTGCAGCAGGAATGGGAATGGACGGAAAAATACGCGCCGCAGCCGGAAATTCTGTCCTACGCCAATCATGTGGCTGACCGTTTTGACCTGCGCCGGGACATCCGCTTCGACACGCGGGTAACGGATGCCGCCTATGACGAGGGCGCAAAGCGCTGGACGGTTGAAACTGATCAGGGCGACAAGGTATCGGCACAGTTTTGCATTATGGCCGTGGGCTGCCTGTCGGCGGCGAACAAGCCGGACTTTCCGGGGCTGGCCGATTTCACCGGGCCGGTCTACCACACCGGCGAATGGCCGCATGACGGTGTTGATTTCACCGGGTTGCGCGTTGGCGTGATCGGGACCGGGTCATCGGCGATCCAGTCGATCCCGCTGATCGCAAAACAGGCCAGGTCGCTGACTGTATTCCAGCGCACGCCGAGTTACACGGTTCCGGCCTGGAACGAAACGCTGGACGCCCAGCGCCAGCGAGAGGTCAAAGCGGATTATCCGGCATTGCGGGCCAAGGCGCGGGCGCGGCCGACCGGGTTCTTCTTCCCGTTCAACACGGAACCGGCACTGGCGGACAGCGCCGAGGGCCGCGAACGCCAGTATGAGGAATTCTGGTCGCGGGGCGGCTTGCCGTTCCTCGGCGCCTATGGCGATCTGTTGTTCGAAAAGGATGCCAACGACACCGTTGCAGACTTCGCGCGGGCCAAGATCCGCGGCATCGTCAAGGACCCGGACGTGGCGGAGAGGTTGAGCCCGGACAATGTTTTCGGCTGCAAGCGGTTGTGTGTCGATACCGGCTATTACGAAACCTACAACCAGCCGCATGTCACGCTGGTCGATATCGCGAAAACCGGCATCGAGCGGTTCACCGAATCCGGCGTGGTGGCGAATGGCGTGGAATACGCGCTGGATGTCGTGGTCTGCGCCACGGGGTTCGCCGCGATGACCGGCTCGTTCGATAAAATCAATTTCACCGGCCGCGACGGGCTGACCCTGAAGGAAAAATGGGCGGCGGGACCGCGCACCTATCTTGGCCTGACATCGGTCGGATTCCCGAACCTGTTCATGCTCACCGGTCCCGGCAGCCCCTCGGTGCTGGCCAGCCTGGTGCAGGCGATCGAGCAGCATGTCGACTGGGTTGCCGATTGCGTTGCCCATATGCGCGATGTCGGTGCGGCCAGTATCGAACCGACCCTCGCGGATGAAGACGCCTGGGTCGAGCATGTGAACGAGGTGGCGGAAGTATCGCTGCGCTCGACCTGTTCATCCTGGTATGTGGGGGCCAACATTCCCGGGCGTCCGCGTGTGTTCATGCCCTATATCGGCGGTTTTCCGATTTATGTGAACAAGTGCAACGAGGTGATGGACGCCGGCTATGAAGGCTTCACGCTGGATGGCGCGGCGGATACCAACACGCCGCCGCGTATCCGCCTGACCGAACGCTGGCACGTGCCGCTTGATATGGATGTCATCTCACCGGCCGCGCTGGCGGCGAAGCGCGTACCGGTGGTCTGACCGGTTCCGGCCGGTTTGGTCGGATTTTTTCGGCCCGGATGATCTACCTCAACGCTGCCGTACCGAGGGTTCGGCATTTTACACCCATACCGAAGGAACGACGACGGATTGGGAGTAAAGCCGATGGAAAATCTGAGCCTCGACAGTGTCTGCTATGTCGTCGTGAAGGCGCGTGAATTTCATGTGAAGGTCGATGTCGTTGAACCGCATCCGGGGTCCAACGCCAGCGATGAGAACATGGACACGGTCCTGGAGGACTATGCCGACGACCCGGTTGAGGACGAACTGAAGGCATTTATCGACGAGATGAATGTCGACGAACAGATTGAACTCGTGGCGCTGACCTGGCTGGGCCGTGGCACCTACGCAATCGGCGACTGGGGAGAAGCGGTCGCCGAGGCGCGGCGCGATCACAACAACCATACCGCCGGCTACCTGCTCGGCATGCCGCAGCTTTCCAACTACCTCGAAGAAGGCCTCGCCGCCTTTGATCTGTCTTGCCGCGACGTCGATATCGCCCATCTGTGACGGCGCTGCCGCGCGGCTGAAGACCTGTGCTCGCGCCATAGAAAGACTATCCAGCGCCAGAACCCGGCA
>Ga0222651_1000943_pt1 | contig 15606 bp, 21 predicted proteins | sample AntAcemetagen369_FD_179855 | JGI IMG/M metagenome (GOLD analysis project Ga0222651, IMG submission 179855) | Saline water microbial communities from Ace Lake, Antarctica - #369 | ecosystem: Environmental > Aquatic > Non-marine Saline and Alkaline > Saline | place: Antarctica: Ace Lake...
ATGGTTATTTATCAGAAGTAAACTTTGTAGATGGACAAGCATTAACACCAGCAGACTTTGGTGAAACTAACGCAACTACAGGTTCATGGCAACCTATAGAATATGCAGGTACCTATGGTACTAATGGATTCTATTTAAAAGGTAGAGGAACAGATAACTCTGGTAATGGTAATGACTGGACAGAGAATAATTTTAGCACCAGTGATTCTACTCTAACTACTTATGACATCATGTCAGATGTACCTACACTAACAGATGAGGATACTAGTAACTTTGCTACATTAAATCCCCTGAATGTTAGCTCTGATTTAAGTATTACTCAAGCTAATTTATTAGTGTCTAAAAGCACTAATGCAGGTAGAACTTTATTTGGCACAATAGCAGCTTCATCAGGAAAAGTTTACTGGGAAGTATTATGGAATTCTGTTGGAGCAAACGATGCTGCTAGTACAGGTATATCTATTCCTTCTTTTAGTAATACAGGTGGAATAGGAAGTTCAGGGTCTATAGCATACCTCCAAGATGGAAGAAAACAAGTGGAAGGTTCAGTTTCTGCTTATGGTGATAGAGTTGTAGCAAATGATATTATTGGAGTTGCACTAGATTTAGATGCAGGAACATTGGTGTTTTATAATAATAATGTAAGTCAAGGTACTGCTGCAACAGGCATTACTGGAGAGTATGTAGCAGCCTGTTCTATGTATAATAGTGGTGATGGTTTTTATATTAACTTTGGTCAAAGACCTTTTGCTTATACACCACCATCAGGATTTAAAAAACTAAACACATTTAACCTACCTGATAGTAATATTGTAAATGGTAGTGAGCATTTTGTAACAGCATTATATACAGGAAGTGGTGCAGCTAGAAGTATTAATAATACTATTACTGATTCAGGTGGTGTAGAAACTGGAGAAGCTATTAAATTTGGTCCAGATTTTGTATGGTTAAAAAGTAGAAGTACTACTGGAACACATATTTTAAATGATTCAGTTAGAGGGGGAAACAAACAGTTATTTTCTAATTTAACTAGTGCAGAAGCCTCTTCAACTATAAAATTAACAGGTTTTACTTCAACTGGTTTTACATTAGGTGCTGATGATGGCTCTGGTACAGGAGATGCTAATTATAGCGGAACTACTTTTGCAGCATGGAACTGGAAAGCAGGGGGTACAGGAGTATCTAACACAGATGGCTCTATAACATCTACAGTAAGTGCTAATACTACAGCAGGGTTTAGTGTGGTGACTTATACTGGAACAGGAGTGGCAGGAAGTGTAGGTCACGGATTAGGAGTTGTACCAAAGTTATATATAGTTAAACAGAGAACAGATGCTGGTAATAACTGGATAGTTCAAACAACAGCAGTAGATGGAAGTTTAGATTATTTATTTTTAAACACTACAAGTGCTAAAGGGGATAGTGGGGATACCCCGCCCTCCAGCACTGTTTTAAATATTTCTGGTAACAATGATGTTAATGGAAGCGGAGATGGAATAGTTGCCTACTGTTTTGCAGATGTAGAAGGTTATAGTAAGATTGGTAGCTATACAGGTAATGGCTCTGCTGATGGTCCATTTATATACACAGGATTTAGACCAGCTTTTATTCTAATAAAAGGAACAGGAGTTTCTTCTTGGGTAATGATAGATAGTAAACGAGATGGATATAATGTTGTTGAACCCTACGTTCTTTCTGATTCTTCTAATGCAGAAAGTTCAACTTATACTGTTGCTGATTTTCTTTCTAATGGTTTTAAAATGAGAAGTACAGCAGTACATAACTCATCAGGTACAACTTGGATTTACATGGCATTTGCAAGCAATCCATTCAAGAATAGCTTGGCTCGCTGATGCAAACTAAACAAAGACCATCAGCACAGTTATACAGAAGCTACAATGGCATACTTGGGGTAGTTATAGGTTTGTCAGAAAGACGTGAAAAGAATGGAGCAATATTATATAAAGTGAAGTGTATAGATTGTAATGAAATACATTTACGAAATGCTAAACATCTTAAGCAAGGAATGAAATATCAAAAGTGTTCAGAATATAAGCCACCCAATTATGTTGGATTAGAAAAGAATGATGCTCATATTAGAAGGAAGTATGGAATTACTCAAAAACAATATGATGATATGTTAATGCAACAAAATAATGGTTGTGCCATTTGTAGTAGAACTGAAGAGCCTGACGGAAGAAGACTGGCTATAGACCATTGTCATTCAACAGGAAAAGTACGAGGAGTTCTATGTAATAACTGTAATAATGGATTAGGTTCTTTTGGTGACAACATAGAAGGTATGAAAAAAGCAATACAATATTTACAACATTCTTTAGCGAGGTAACAAGAAATGGCTTTTAAATTAAATAATGAAACACTCCCTGTAGACAGGGGATTTACACATAACGAGATACAGTATCCAAGAAACTGGTTACGACTAGCAACACAAGAAGATAAAGACAGACTAGGTATTACATGGGAAGCAGACCCAGTAAGACATGATGATAGATATTACTGGAATGGTGAACTAGATAATCCTAAAGAAATGGAGGATGTCCTAGTTGTAGATAAAGATGGTAACGCAGTATGGGAACAAGAGCTAGATAACTCTAACCCAGAAAAACCATTTATGGTGAATAAGCAACCACTAGTCCAAGAAGTAACACGTGGTCTTAAGTATCAGATGATACAACAAGTAAAGAGTACAGCAGGTAGTCTGTTAAACCAGACAGACTGGTATGTTACTCGTAAGGTAGAAAGAGAGGTAGCAATTCCTGCAGATGTTGTATTACAAAGAGCAGTAGTAGTAGCAGAATCAGAGAGATTAGAAGCTGCAATTACAGCAAGTGTGGATGTTGTAGCACTTATAGAAGTTATGGGAACCCAGTCATGGGGTATCTAACTAAAACGTTATTAGCAGTAACGCTACTCTTTGCCTTTAGTTACACACAGGTATCAGCAGAAACAGACCTTCCTGATATTATGGTAATGACAACAGATGTAGGCACAGTAACGCTAACAGAGAAGTCTTGTTCATTCCCAGTATTACTTAACATGCCTTACGAAGTGATTGCTACAGAGAATGGTAATACGCATACAGGATGCTGGAATACTAGATTAGGGGATACTCATATATATGTAGCTTTTCCTGATGATGTAGAGAACCAAGTGATTCCTATGCCAAAGAAATGGTTTAGTGGTGTAGATGTGGAGGCTCTGTAATGACAATCAAAGAGGAAGGTATTATGTGTAAATGTAAAGAATGTAAATGCAAACCTTGTACCTGTAATAAATAACTTTAAGGATAATAGATGTTTGGTATAACAGCATTTTCAGAAGACACCTATAGTTCATTAGCAAATACGTTTAGTGGAGTAGCCTCTATAACTGGCTCCGCTACTGTTACTGCCACATCATATGGGCAATTTGTTTACGGAAGAGGTGTTATATCTGGTACTGGTAATCTAGTAGCAATAGGTGGATTTACAGCGACAGGTGAAGCAAGTATTACAGGTACTGCTGATTTACACGCTAATACTTCAGTAACTTATTCAGCATCTAGTGCAATTTCAGGCACAGGTGATTTAATAGCTGACGGACACATTCAAGGTAATAATTGGACGGATGTTCCTGTAGGCTCTAACATTTGGTTGCGTATTGGGTAATATTAATAAACTTCAACAGGATAAATTATGAGTAGAGATAAGATAAGTGAATGGTCACCAACCGCAGGCTCTAATACGGATGTAGGTGGAATTAACATAAACGAAGGATGTCCCCCCGCCACAATTAATAACGCATTGCGTGAGATAATGGCTCAAGTTAAAGACCAGCAAGCAGGGACAGATGGTGATAACTTTGTAGTCGGTGGTAACTTATCCGTAACTGGTACAACTGCACTCACAGGAATACCTACTGGACCAACTGCTGCAGCATTAACTAACACTACCCAACTAGCTACAACAGCTTTTGTAACAACTGCTAATGCTACACTGGGCACAATGTCTACACAGGCAGCTAGTGCTGTCGCAATAACTGGTGGAACGATTACAGGCACAACTATTAATGCAGTAGCTCCAGGAACTAATGCAACAGGTGTAAAAACTATATCTAGTTCTGCACCATCTGGTGGAGCTGACGGCGACATCTGGTATCAAATTTAATGGGGTTACATGTAAAGAATAGTGGCTCATGGGTTATTCCAGAGAGTGTATACGCCAAAAATTCTGGTACATGGAAGCAAGCTAATCAAGTATGGATAAAGCAAGGTGGTACATGGTATCAAATGCTTACCTCTTTAGAGATAACTGCTAACGCAACTAACTATAACTTATACACTGCTTTAGGAAGCCCTATTACGCCAATCACAGCGACAGTAGAGATTGTTTCAGGGGTAACGCTATCAAGCACAGGAACAGGAGTTCCTGCATTATCAATATCAGGATTTCCTACTGGCTCTGTTATCTATTTAGTAAACAATGGGACGATTGTTGGAGCTGGTGGAGCAGGTGGTGCTAGAGTCGCTGGTTCTGGTAGATTGGGAGCATCAAAACCAGGTCTAGGTGGTGGAACATCTATCTACACAAGAAATACACTCAACCTCACTAATAACGGAACAATTGCAGGTGGTGGAGGCGGTGGTGGTAGTGGCGGAAGAACTAATCGTAGCGGTCAAGCATATGATGATTACACTGGAAACGGTGGTGGAGGTGCTGGAAACATTGTCGGTGTAGGTGGTTACCTTGCAGGTGGAGGTCCATCGGCAGCTAATGGAACGGCAACTACAGGAGGTGCAGGTAATATCTACTGGTCTAATCCTGGCTCTAGTGAGCAACAAGGTGGCTCTGTAGGTGGTACAGGTGGTAATTTAGGTGCAGCAGGAGCTAGAGGATTACCTAACCCAGATTACGATGGAACTAATATTGGTGGCACAGCAGGGAAAGCTATAGACGGTATATCTTATACAACAAAAACAGTAACTGGAACAATTCTTGGACTAGAGGTTAATTAATGCCAACACAAAGATTACAATTTACCGAGTGGCTACCAGACCAACCAGACAATTCAGGTGCATTAAATGATGCGTTAAATGTTATTCCTGTGTCAATAGGATACCAACCATTTCCTAATGTAGTGGACTTTAGTGGTGCAGCATCAGAAGATTTAAATGCTGTGTTTGTAGCAAAATGGGATACGGAAGTTGTCTTATTTGCAGGCGGAGCAACCAAAATATTTAAGTTTAATTCAACTACAGAAGCATTGGAAGATAAATCTAAAGTAGGTGGCTATTCTAGTGTATTCCATTGGAAATTTACACAATTCGGTAAGACCGTCCTAGCATGTAATGGTACAGAAATAATACAATACTGGACTATAGGTACATCTACTATATGGGCAGATTTAGCAACAGCTCCCACCCCAAAACAAATAACAGTCGTAAGAGATTTTGTAGTAACAGGAAGTTTATCAACAGGTGCTCTAGGAAGGTCTACAGTACAGTGGAGTGACATCAATGATGAAACAGACTGGACACCAGGAACAACATCACAATCAGATAGTCAAGTTATGGCTGATGGTGGTAATCTAGTAGGTATTACTGGGGGAGAATTTGGACTTATCTTTTTAGAAAAATCTATCTCTCGCATGTCTTATGTTGGCTCACCTTTATTCTTCCAATTTGATAACATATCAAGAGGGTTAGGTTGCTTAACTGGTAACTCTATATGTCAGTATAATCAAGTGTCGTTCTTTTTAAGTGATGATGGATTCTACTCTTGTGATGGCAACCAAGTCACCCCCATTGGAAATGAAAAGGTTGATAGATGGTTTTTTGCAGATGTTGACCTAACATTAATCAGCAGCATGAGTGCCTCTATAAACCCAACCGCTAACATAGCCATTTGGAACTATGCAAACGTAGGTGGTGGCAGAAGTATGCTTATCTATAATTGGACACTAGGCAAATGGTCAAGGGTGGAAACTACAGCAACTATTCTAGGCAATATAGCGACCGTAGGGACGACTTTAGAAGGTATGGGTACACTAGGATACACCGACATAGATATCTTGCCAGCATCGCTTGATGCAAGGCTATGGGTAGGTGGTAAGTTCTTATTTGCTGGAGCTACAGGAACTAAAATATCAACATTTACAGGCTCAACCTATAACTCGGAACTAGTAACGACAGATGTTGAAGCTGGTTATAATTCAGTGGTTAATTTGATAAGACCACAAATAGATAATGGTAGTGCAGACATTGCAGTTGCTAGTCGCAAAGAATTAGATGATTCTATTATCTTTGGAGATACGGTATCTACTACTTCAGAAGGTAGAGCTAATATCAGAACTGGTGGTAGGTATCACAGGGTATCCGTTAAGCCTACAGGTAACTGGACAACAGCTATGGCGATAGACGTAGACTTTAAACCACAAGGAAACCGCTAATAATAATGAAATATAATAAGTATAATCAAAGTCAAATTTACGGTAAGCCAGCTTTAAACAGTTATGGGTATCTTGTAATGTGGAACAGAGAAACTAATAAAACAGAGCAAATGAGTAGAGTAATCTACGAAGAATTAAAAGGTACTATACCTAAAGATTTAAAGATTGACCATATTAATAATAAGAAAACCGATAATAGGATAGAAAATTTACAAGCTATAACTAATGCTTGTAATAGTCAAAGAAATAAAAGAGGAGCTGTGAATAAAGTAAAAGGTTATAAAATAAGACCATATCGAGCTAGAAGAAAATTTAATTATAAGGAAAAACATCTAGGATATTTTGGAGCTATTGGTGGAGCAATTATGGCGACCAATATGATGTTTATTGAAGGAGAGACATAATCTATAGAACTTTACCATATCAGGGTGGTGAGCCACGAGCTGTAGCAGAAGTGGTAAACAATAGCATGAACGGAAAGACTAATAACGCAGGCACATTAACACTAACAGACTCTACTACTACCACAACACTTACCGATGAAAGACTAGGTTTTGATAGCGTGATTTTATTATCACCGCTTACGGCAAATGCTGCAGCACAGACACCTTATGTTTCTACTAAAGCAAAGGGTAGTGCGGTGATTACACATACCAGCGTTGTATCTACAGACCTAGATTTTGATTATATTATCGTAGGATAAGTGATAAAATATAGCTTTACCTTGCAGACATAAATTATGAAACTATATATTGTACCAACTAATCATGTACAGCAATATTGGCATCTAGCAGAACCATTATTACAGCTAGCATTAGACAAGGGTAATGGAGAGTTTACTGCTGACCAATTAAAACTATTAGTCATACAAGGACAGCAACAACTGTTGATGTTGATGGATGAAGATAAATGCTATTGTGCCTTTACTGTGCAATGGATTAACTTTCCAAACGAACGAGTAGCTTATATCACTTATATGGGCGGAAGGAATACTAAAGCAGGCTTTGAAGATTTTAAAGTTTGGGTTAAAAATCATGGTGGAAACTGTATTCAAGGTTCTACTAAATACGAAAGTATAGTTAAGTTATTTAACAGGCTATACGGATATGAAAAGAAATATACGTTAATGGAACTTCGGATATAAAATTATAATAACTAATAAGGGAACAACTATGAAATTCTTACCAACCGCTTTTAAAATCTGGTTATTAAAACTACTCTATAAAGACATTGCGTCTTTAGGGTATGGTGGAGATACGGAACTCGCACATATAAATAAATGGGAATCTAATTTACTTATGGCTCATGGTGGTTCTGGGACTCTCAATGCCACAACTGGATTAAGAGAATACAAAGGTGGTAGTCCGCAACAACAAACAACTACATCTGAAATTGACCCAATGCTAAAACCCTATATAAGCTACGGGCTCGATGAAGCGAAAAACTTATACGAAGCAGGTGCTCCTGACTACTATCCTGGTGATACTTACATTCCTGCGTCATCTACTACTACATCTGCATTAGATGCTATTCAGTCAAGGGCATTGGGTGGAAATCCATTACTACCTGCAGCTCAAGCTCAACAATTAGGCTCTATACAAGGTGACTATTTATCAGCAGGTAATCCTTATTTTTCATCTATGATGTCATCAGCAGCAAAGCCAGTCATATCAGAATATAACAAAGCCACACAAAACCTTAATAGCACTGCATCACAAGCAGGAAGATATGGCTCAAATGCTCAAGCACAAATGCAATCAGATGCTACGACTAACCTAGCAGACGCATTAAGCCGACAAGGAGCTCAATTAGCATACCAAAACTACGGTCAAGAAAGGGGATTTCAAAACCAAGCAGTCGCTAACGCTCCACAATTAGCACAAGCTGATTACGGTGATATACAACAATTAATGAATGTTGGTAAAGTACAAGAGGACTATTCAAGACAAGCACTAGACTCTGATATTAACAGGTATCAGTATGGTGCTAACGCTCCACAACAACAGTTAGGTAGCTATTTAAGTGCAGCCTATGGTGCTCCTGCTCCTATTAACAGTACGACTACCACTTCAGGAGGTGGAAAGTAATGGCTTTTCAATTTGCAATTCCCATAGCAACTACTATTGGTGGTTATGCTATAGATAAAATGATGGGCGGTAGTGGAATGACTGGTGCAGGTGTTGGTCTTTCTGCTGGCACAATGGGTGCTGATGGTGGCAAAGGTGCTGCAACAGGAGCAGCAACTACTGCTGGGGGTACAACACCAGCATTATTAGCGTCAACAAATGCGGCAGGACAAGCAACATATGGAGGAGCAGTATTGCCTGGAGCCTTCGATGCGTTATCATTAGGCGCAGGAGGTTATGATGCAACTGCTGGATTAAACTCTTTAAACGCTGGTTCTAATCTTATGAGTGCAGGGAATAATGTTGCTTCAGCATCTAACGCATTTACGTTACCGAGCGAAGTTAGCAATGTATTTGATACAGGCAAAGAATACGCTGGCAAAGCATATGATTATGTAGCTGAAGGTTTAGATGGTATGTCTTTTTCAGACAAATTAAATGCAGGAGCAATGGGGTATCAAGCATTAGGGCAATCAGACCCAGCTATGCAAAGAGTAACTAATGGTGAAATGCTACAGTCACAATATCAAAAGCCTACTGATGGATTATTAGATATATCAGTTTCAGAACCAAGTGGTTCTACAATGACACGAAATGAATTAACTCCAGAACAATTAGCAATGTTAGGTTTATTATAAGGAAAAATTATGGCATTTAACCCACTAGATTACTTAAAAGATTTAGTACCAAAAAATACGAATATGTTTGGAGCATCTCCTAACGCTAATTTAAAACAAATGTCAGAAATGGGTTTGTTAGGTGGTGATTACGAGGATATGCTGGCAAAAGCAAATAAACAGTCTGTATTTCAAGGTCTATTAAACACTGGGTTAAGCTATGCAGCACAACCTAAAAATCAAGGCTACGGAAGTATATTTCCTTATTTAGCAAAAGCTGGATTAGCTGGTGTACAAGCAGCTCAAAGTCCTTACGACCAACTTACTCAAAATGCAATGACTTCCGCTAAATTACAGGAAATGAAACGAGCTAAAGATAAAGAGGCCTTAAAAGATAAATTCCTGTCTACATGGGGTCAAGATAATACAGGTAATATGAGGGTAAATGGAGACCAAATGGTTAATGTTGCTTCACAAGGATATGCAACAGGACAAGATTATGGTGTTGGCTCTAGCTTAATGGGAGCAAGAAATGCTCCAAACCCAATGAATATTGTTTCACCAAATTTTAATACTAATCAATCATCTATTCAATCATTACTAGACAATCAATTATTAGGGACAGACCCAGAAAGTTTCTTATTAGACAATAATAATTTAGAACAACAAATGGTAGGTAGCTTTGACTCTATGAAAGCTATAGATGATGCAGTAGCTAACGGAGCATTAGAATTAAAAGATGCTTTAGCTATGAAGGCTAGTATTGCTACATCTAAAGCAGATGAAGTTATGGCAGTAGACACAGATAAAGATGTTATAAGCAAATCTACTGGTAATATAATTCGAGAAGGAAAAAACAACAAATCACAAGTTTTATCTGAAGCTGGATTACAAAATTTTGAAAAAAATCAAGGATATGAAAAAGGATTTTATCCTAGAGCTGACGCAAATGGAAATCCATACATTTATCAATTTAACAAAGATGGAAAACTTGATGTTACCGACATAGGTGGAAATAAAGGATTTTCATTTACTTTAAACGACAAAAAAGACCAAGGTTTAAGTGAGGTGGCAATAAAAGATTTAGTTTCTTTAAGAGATGACCATACCAGAGCAAGAAAAAATCTCCCTAAAATTGATGGTATTGTTACTGCTTTAATTAAAGATAAAATGGGGTTAGATGCAGGAGTTTATACTGGAGCTTTTGCTAATTTCAAACTAGAGGCAGACAAATTTCAAGCTGCCGTTAGAAACATTAAAGAAAAAAATCCTACTATTCCAAATACAGAAATATTAGACATGGCGTTAAATTCTGATGTGTTTCCTCTTATTAAAGAGCTAGGCATTGGAGCTAAAGGGATGGATACTCCAACAGAAAGAGAGTTCTTAATTCAATCTATGGTTGGTTCAAAAACAATGTCATCCGAGGCTTTATTGCAGGCAACATTAACTAGAAGAGGTAGGCTTATAAGCACCGCTAGAGAATTTAATGAAAGTTCAGGTAGTGATTTATATCAAAGGGCAACTAAACAAGGAGTTAGAGGTTTAGATAAAAAATATCAAATGAGTGAGGAAATGTTGCGTGGCCCATTAATTGATGTTTCAACATATAACGGTGAAAAAGTAGAATTTAATGGCAAGAAAATTTATAAATATGCTGACGGAACAATGGTTTGGGCGGAAACAGGCGAAATAGCATATAAACCAAAAGGATATTAACATGGGATTACCACTTTTATCAGATGAAGAAGCAGGCAAGTTAATACCTTATGACATAAATATAGATGTTAATGAAGCACAAGCTAACCTAGTCAAAGAAAAACTATATCCAACAGATGGTGCTACAGCAGAAACTACCAATAATTCCAATTTACTAAACGCTAATGATTTACTAAATTTAAAGTCTGACTCACCTCAAGATGAAGAAAGAATAGTAGAGCCTTGGATGAAAAAGTTACCAAGTGAAGAATATTCTCCATTAGAAAGTGCTGGATATGGAGCAATAAACTTTTTACCTTCTGCAGGTAATGCCGCAGCTAATTTGGCTGTTGCTGCTTACAATCCAGTTGATACTATGAGTAGTATAATTGATTTAATAGGTGGGTATGCGAACAAAGCATTACCAGAAGCATTTATAGAAAAACAAAATCAAAAACTTAAATCTGAAGCAGAAAATATTTTTAAAAAAAGAGATTTATATCTGCAACAAGCAGAAAAGTTTGAGGTGGATGGGAATAAATCAGCTGCAAAACGATATAGAAAATTTGCATCTGAATCAGCTATAGATGCAGGGGAAATGACAGATAGAGTATTAAGGCAAACAAATACAGCAGATACAGTCAATAAATTTTACAAAGAAAGATATGGTAGTTTGGATGGTTTTAAAAAAGCTATTGCCGAAGACCCAGCTATGGTTTTGTTAGACATTACAACAGTATTAAGAGGTGGTGCAGGGTTAAGGATACCTAAAGTATCTCCCGTTTTATCAAAAACAGCAAGTATTTTAGAAACACCTATTAGGGCTACAGGAAAAGCAATAGGAACAACAGCTAAATTTGGTGTAGACCTAACTAAAAATGCACTTGATATTATTGGCCCAAAAGTTGGGTTAGAAACTTTAAGTCAAGCATGGAAATCTGGACTATCAAAGAATGAAACATTTATTAATAATATGAATAAGCCAGAAATTTATGCGACAGATGTTGTAGATAAAGTTAAAAGAATTTTAAACGATATGAAGATTGAAAAAAACAAAGCATACAATGATAAAATGGCTGAATTAAAGACAACAGAGTCTAGTATTTCTTTTAATCTTATAGACGAGGCTATGCAAAATCTTTATGATTCCAAAGTAAAATATAAAACTAATAAACCTAACCCAGAAAGACTAAAAAGATGGCAAGAAATAAAAGACAAAATTAATGAATACAAAAAGAATGGGTTAAATAAACCAGATGATTTTGACCAACTAAAGCAAGATATTAATACCATTAATGATGACCTGCAATTTGGAAGTCAAGATAAAACTATATTTGACCCAATACAAAGAACTGTTAGGGAGGCTATTAATAAAGATGCTCCTGTGTACGCAGAAATAATGAGCGATTACATGGATGCTACATTACAAATACAAGAACTAGACAGAACCTTTAGTTTAAATAAAGGTAGAACTGGTAAAACTGACCAAGCATTACGAAAACTACAATCAATATTTAGAAATAACTCCAACACCAATTACGGAGCTAGAATTGGGAATATACAAGCTATCGTAGACAGAAATCCAGACATTATGCCTGCTCTTGCAGGACAAATGATGAGTTCTGATTTACCCAGAGGTTTGGATAGTTTAATTCCTAAAGGAGCAGGTGTAGGAATGATGGCAACCGCAACCGCAGGACTATATAACCCTTGGATGATACCACTTATGTTATCTCAATCTCCTAAATTAATGGGGAATATTTTATATAAAGCTGGTTCTGGATTAAGGTCTTTGGATGATATAGCAGGAAATATGCCTACGACAGCATTAGACTTTACAGGGGGGATAGCTAAAACATTGAATAATAAAAACACATTAAGACCTGCATCTTTACTAGACTCATTAGATGCAAACAAAACATTTGAAAAAGAATTAAGAGAAAGGGCTAAAAAAGAAATAGGATTATTATTTTGAACACCATAAACCCAGTAGAATTTGGTAAGATGAAAGAACAAATCAACCACCTACAACACACACAAGATGAGTTACAAAAAGATATGAAGGCAATCCTAGCTCTAGCTAATCAAGGTAAAGGTGGCTTCTGGATGGGTATGGCAATCGCATCATTTATCGGAGGCATAGTATCTGTATTAATTAAAGGATGGGTACAATGAAAGAGCATGTTCTTATTGCCTGTTTTGCAGTAGTGTTGTTATGGAGCTACTGCTATGTACTACTTAACTAAACTATGCGCCAAGCCAGTGGTAACGCTTTTAACGCTAATCGCTGTACTACCTCTCACCCCAATTATTGCTTGTATATTATACGGATGGACTCACTAAATGCTAAACATACTATTACCACTAATCTCCACTGTGATTGATAGAGTCATCCCAGACAAGAATGGTGCAAATAAAGCTAAACAAGCTATAGAGGCAGAGCTTATTGCCAATGCAACACAACTCAACCTAGCTCAAGCAGAAACTAACAAGATTGAAGCAACACATAGAACCGTATGGGTAGCAGGATGGCGACCATTTATAGGATGGGTATGTGGCGTTGCTATGGCTTGGCACTTTGTTGGCGTTCCACTAATTACGTTCTTCGCAGCATGGGCTGGTGCAACCATACCTCCATTGCCTGTGTTTGATATGGGTAGTTTAATGACTGTCCTTATGGGACTATTAGGTCTTGGCTCTATGAGAACATTCGAGAAGATGAAGGGTCTGACTAAATGATAATGGCAAGTCCGCACTTTAGTATTGACGAACTAACTTTTAGCGAAACAGCAATAAGGCATGGTATAGATAATACTCCAGACGAAAAGCAGAAAGACAATCTTTTATTAACAGCAAATTTTATGGAGGACGTGCGTGAACATCTTGGTAATAATATTATATATGTTTCTAGCGGTTATCGTTGCCTTGAGCTTAATACCCTTCTCGGTTCTAAAAAAACATCTAGCCACGTTAAAGGACTGGCTTGTGACTTTACAGCAAGGGGTTTTGGTAGTCCTAATGACATTGTTATGGCTCTTATTAATTCCAATATTCCTTTTGACCAAATTATTCTGGAATATGATAAGTGGGTGCATATCTCTTTTTGCGAAGATAATGAAACACCTAGACGACAAGCATTAGCTATTAACAAGACAGGAACAGTGCTATACTCGAATTAAGATATTAACGAGGTAGCTTAATTATGAAGATACTTATTTTAGATTTGGAAACATCACCACACACAGGATTCCATTGGGGACTATTCCAACAGAACATTAGCATTAGTCAGTTAATAGAAAGTTCGACGGTTCTATGTTGGGCTGCTAAATGGCTGGATGATAAAAAAGTACATTTCTCTAGTATTTATGACGCAACTCCAGCGAAGATGATAAAGGAAATACATAAGTTAGTAGATGAGGCTGATGCCATTATTACGTACAACGGCAAAAGATTTGATATGCCAACGCTTAATCGTGAGTTCTTAATTCATAGACTGCCACCACCTAGTCCTTACAAAGACATAGATTTAATTAATACTGCCAGAGGTAAGTTTAAATTTGCTAGTAACAAACTTGACTATATTGCTCAACTATTAGGTATTGGACAAAAGACTTCCCATGAGGGTATGCCACTATGGATTAACTGTATGGCGAAAGACCCTAAATCATGGAAGTTGATGAAGAAGTACAATATTAATGATGTAAAATTAACAGAAGAAGTTTACAAGAAATTACAGGGTTGGATACAAATACATCCTAACCACAACCTAGAAACCAAAGAAATGGTATGCCCAAATTGCTCTAGCCACCATTTACAGAAGAGAGGGGTGCAGTTATCGCTATCAAAAGTATTTCAGAGATTCCAGTGCCAGTCGTGCGGAAAGTGGAGCAAAGGAAGCAAGGCAATAGAAACAATCAAATCAAACTCGGCTACACCCATATAAAGAGAATACCAGTGGACATACAATTAATTGCACTACACATGATAGACAAGGTCATAGACAATGTTGAGATTGCTTACGATGACTCTGAAATTATTATCTCTTTAGATGACGGAACTAGCATCGAGCTGACCATAGATTCAATTCACATGAATATACCGGAAGTGGATGACTAATTCTTGTCTTTCCAGATGAGTGTTAGCCATTTCTTTAAATCATTGATTCTAGTTTCGTCTTTTAGCTCATTAAACCATGTCCTGCGTTGTTGTAAGCTCCACCTTGCGATAGTTTTGGCTTCGCAGTACCTCATGTACTCCGCACTATAATTATCCGTTACAGAGCCGTCTGGCAGCGTTATTTCCCTTATTTCTTTATCCATTCTTATCCGCCCATCGATAAAACTTAATCATCAGTCTTTTTAATCCTTCTACGCCATTAGCAACTTCCGTATATTTTCCATTGCTTAACTTGTAAACCTTACCTACACTGGTATCACCTTCAACTGAATGGCCTTCTATTAGAATAACAATAAAGTTCTTTTGTTTTGATAACGAGTTTAATAATATTTCCTGACCCATACTCATTTTTTCATTAGGTCTTTTCCATTCACCCACCAAAACTTTACTCTTTCTTTGAAACATCATATCTACATTACTGGGTTGAGCTTTAGGGTTCTCTGGAATAATTCTATACAGGAAGCCAAAATCTGTATGTTCTGCTACTGCGTTTTTCATTCCGTTAAGCATCTATCCTTCTCCCCGCTATGGTTAATAAGTTG
>Ga0222651_1000944_pt1 | contig 15597 bp, 15 predicted proteins | sample AntAcemetagen369_FD_179855 | JGI IMG/M metagenome (GOLD analysis project Ga0222651, IMG submission 179855) | Saline water microbial communities from Ace Lake, Antarctica - #369 | ecosystem: Environmental > Aquatic > Non-marine Saline and Alkaline > Saline | place: Antarctica: Ace Lake...
GCTCAGCCTTGAAACCGTATGCCCATTACTTCGTTGCTCCGTCATCCCTACAAAAGTAAGTATTTTTAGAAGCTAAAGCGAGATGCACTAAAGTGCATAGTTTAAACTATTTTTGAGACCAATTAATTATATGTTAAAAAAGAATGAACATTCATTTTTAGCTGTATCTTTGTACTTTAATTTAATCAATTGGTATTAAACAGTAACCAGTATTTAACCAAAAGTATATAATGGCACAACTTCAAAAAAGTATTGAAAAACGAAATGCTTTGGTAAAAGCTACCATACACCTCGTTAACAATAATGGTTTTCACGCTACCCCAATGTCCAAAATTGCGAAAATGGCGAGTGTTTCACCCGCTACAATCTATTTGTATTTCGACAATAAACAGGACTTGGTAAATAAAGTCTATATCGAAGTTAAGGCGGCCTTTACTGCTTATGCCTTTAAAAACTACAACACGGACATCCCGGTAGCAGAAGGTTTTGAGATAATTTGGAAACGCATTGCCGATTTTAAATTAAAGGAAGTACAGGAAGCCATGTTTTTGGCTCAGTGTGACAATACGCCAATTATCGATGAAACCAGCAGACAGGAAGGTCTAAAACACCTTCAACCCCTACTCGACTTATGGGAACGGGGGAAAAAAGAAGGGATTATAAAACCTTTGTCGCCCTACCTCTTGTATGCGTACACCATTAATCCTCTTTCGTTTTTAATGGTAATGCAACAACGCGGTGTTTTTCAATTGAACCAAGATCATTTGGAGGACGCCTACCAAGCTGCATGGAATAGTATAAAAATATAAACTCAATAGTCAAAAATAACATTATGATTCAGACAATAATATTAAAGCAAAGACCTGTAGGCAAACCTTCTTTAGCAGATTTCGAATTTATTAAGGAAGATACGGATTTAAATATTGAAAAAGGAGAGATGCTTTTGGAAGCAACCTATATATCGGTTGACCCCTATTTAAGAGGAAGAATGAGCGATGCCAAATCGTATGTACCCCCTTTTGAGGTCGGTAAGCCGATAACCTCTGGGATAATCGCCAAAGTAGTTGCCTCCAAAAACGACAAGTTTAAGGAAGGTGATTTTGCATCGGGTATGTTGGATTGGAAAACCCAACAAATTTCAAAAGGAGATGGACTTATTAAAGTAGATAGGGACAAAGCTCCCCTTAGCGCCTATTTAGGAATTTTGGGTATGACTGGCTTAACCGCCTATTGTGGGCTCACTCAAATAGGAAAACCTATAGCTGGGGAGACCTTGGTAATTTCAGGGGCTGCCGGAGCCGTAGGTAGCGTAGTGGGACAAATAGGAAAAATTTTAGGGCTATACGTAGTGGGTATTGCCGGGACGGATGAAAAAGTAAAAATGCTTACTTCCAAATTTGGATTTGATCATGCCATAAACTACAATACAACAGATGACATGAGAGCGGCCCTAAGAACGGCTTGTCCTGATGGAGTGGACGTTTATTTTGACAATGTTGGCGGCCCAATATCTGATGCAGTACTCTTTAACATTAACAAATTTGCCCGAATGATTATCTGTGGGGCCATTTCTGTTTACAACAATACAGAAGTACCAAAAAGTATTAGCGTTCAACCATTTTTGATAAAAAACAGTGCGTTGATGCAAGGTTTTATAGTATCAAATTATGTAGAAAAATTCCCGGAAGCCATAAAGCAATTATCAGCATGGTTAGCGGAAGGCAAATTAACCTATACTGAAACGGTAGTTGAAGGTTTTGAAAATACCCCACAAGGATTTTTGGATTTATTTGAAGGAAAAAATAAAGGAAAAATGATTGTAAAAGTCTAATTACTGAAACCAATATTTTATTATTAATTAACATTAAAAGTACAGAAAAGAATGAATATATTATTTGTATTGACCTCGCATGATACCTTAGGAAACACTGGAAAGAAAACAGGTTTTTGGATTGAGGAATTTGCCAACCCTTATTATACGTTGTTGGATAAAGGAGTGGATATTACCTTGGCAACCCCCAAAGGTGGCTTGGCCCCAATAGACCCCAGTAGTGATACCCCAGATGCCAGTACCAAAGATACTGAGCGATTTAAAAATGATGCCGTAGCACAAGATAAAATAAAAAATACCTTAGCATTAACAGCAATTGACCCCAATGATTTCGATGCCATATTTTATCCAGGAGGACACGGGCCTTTGTGGGATTTGGCAAATGATGCCACCTCGATAGGCCTCATTGAAAACTTTAATAAACAAAAGAAACCCATTGCCTTTGTATGTCACGCGCCCGCTGCCTTAAAAGGTGTTAAAAATGAAGATGGATCCCCATTGGTGAAAGGTAAAAAAGTAACTGGATTTACAAATTCCGAAGAGGAAGCCGTTCAACTAACCTCTGTAGTTCCATTTTTAGTGGAAGATATGCTCAAAGCTAATGGCGGCATCTATTCCAAAGTATCTGATTGGGCTCCTTATGCGGTGCAGGATGGCAATTTGATCACAGGGCAAAATCCCGCATCCTCGGAATTGGTTGCCGAAAAATTACTGGCATCATTTAATTAGAGAATCGACTTTAGTATATAAAAGCCGAATGACTGTTTATAGTTGTTCGGCTTTTTATATTACGGTTAAAGCTTTCTATTTATTTAAGTTAACTACCATTGATCTTAAAGTATGTCATAAACTGAATCCCCCCAAGTCTTGAAAATCCAGTCTATCTTATTACTATCATAAAAAAAGGTGGGCTATTACACCCACCTTTTCCACTCTATGTAAAATATTCTTATTCCCCTGCCACCAAAATAAAATCTTGGGAGGTTGTATTTCCAGCAACTATTTTAATGTCACTTACTGTTTCCATTTGATAGGTATCCAATTCCACCTCCACATCATAGCTTCCGGCCAATAGGCCCATAACCATATATTTTCCGTCCGCGTCAGTAAATGTAGTTGTATTTAAGGTATCGGCTGCAAAAATGGCCACTTGTGCCCCTTCCAAACCTAAGTCCGGAAGTGTTGTAACAATTCCGGCCAAGGTTCCAGCCGTGGACATATTACAAGCTTTTATGACTGGTTTAAAATTAAAGCCGGTTATATTCTCCAAATTACTGCCGCCGCCCTTGGCTACAAAAGATTTGCTTACATCGAAGTCCAACAGTAAATCAGCACTTAGTCCACCATTAACTACAAGACCAGGCTTAATAAAGATTTTAATACCGCTTTGTTCCCCACTTGGCACTTTTAGGTCATATGTGGATCCATCCGTTAATACTACATTAACCCCTTTAACATATACCCTTACCAGGTCGTATGTACCCACAGGTACATCAAGGTCGGCCAAATTCTTGGTAACTCCATTGGTAAGGTCCAAAAGATTTACCTCTATTTCTTCTTCCATCAGTATAATAAAGGAAGATTTTTCCTCAGTTTCCATAGAAGAATCCGAATTGTCATCAATCTCAGAATTAATGTCCATATCGCCTTTATAACGGGCTTCTATCTTAAATATCGTCACGTTTGCTTCTGCTACCAGATCATGGGGAAAAGGAGCGTCAGTTAAATTTACGGAAAGACGTCCATAATCACTGTTCTTATCATCACTGTCCGTACACGAGATGAAAACGGTAAATACAACGAGCAATACACTTGTAAATAGTTTTAATTTCATAGTTATAAATTTTAATAATTAGTAATTATTGGTTTACCTCCATATTTAGTGGCTATATATAACAACAACCAAAGATGGCCTTTACCCTACCACATTCTTAATATATTTCATTTTTTTCGATGAAATACATTCGTTTAATGAAGATACCCGGAATATTTGGGGCTTTTTGGCCCTAAATCCCAGGATTAAGGGTTACCTGATTCTATGTATCGGTCAAAGAAAAGACCCCAAAATAGGGCCCTTTTTCATTTTCAATATTAATGTATGTAATCCCCATTTTATTGCAGCCCCCTTGCTTTTAACATAGGTTCGATTTTTGGATCGCTTCCACGCCAATCCTTGTACATTTTTTCCAAGGACAATGTATTTCCACGTGAAAGAATCATGTCCCGTAAACGCTGACCATTTTCCCTGTTAAGTCCGCCATGTGTTTCAAACCAATTGTAGGCATCGTGGTGGAGCATTTCTGTCCATAGATAGGAATAGTAGCCTGCGGCATAGCCACTACCAAAGATATGGGCAAAATAAGTGGACCTGTAACGTGGGGGAACGGCCGAAACCATATCCACCTTAGTTTTGTGCAAGGCTTTCATTTCAAAGGCATTTGCATCCTCTATTTTCCTGTCGGATTTAATGGTATGCCATTGCATGTCCAAATTGGAAGCTGCCAAATTCTCAAGAAGACTATACCCTTGATTAAAGGTCCCTGATTTTTTTATCTTATCAATTAGTTCTTGTGGAATTTGTTCCCCCGTTTGGTAATTCAGGGCATAGTTCTTAAGGATTTCTGGATACAAGGCCCAGTTTTCATTAAATTGGGAAGGAAACTCTACAAAGTCACGCGCCACCGAAGTACCTGATAAAGATGGGTATTGTTGATCGGCAAAAAACCCGTGTAGGGCATGTCCAAATTCATGGAACATAGTCTCCACCTCATCGAATGTCAGTAGAGCAGGTTCCCCTTCTGTAGGTTTGGGGTAATTGCAGACATTATAAATTACAGGTTTTTTATGGTACAACCTGGATTGGGTTACGAAATTGCTCATCCAAGCACCTCCCCGCTTACTGGGGCGTGAAAAGAAGTCCCCGTAGAAAAGGCCCAAAGGATCTCCGTTCTCCTCAAATAGCTCGTAGACCAAGACATCCTCATGATAGGTAGGAATATCGGTCCTAGCCTTATAGGTAATTCCGTATAATTTTTCTGCAGCATAGAACACCCCTCTTTCCAGTACCTTTTTTAATTCAAAATAAGGTTTTATCTGATTTTCATCCAAGTCGTACTTTTCTTTACGTACCATTTCGGCATAGTGGTTCCAATCCCATGGGGCCAAGGTAAAATCCCCGCCTTTCTTCTGTATCATTTGCTGAATTTCCGCTGCCTCCTGCTTTGCTTTGTCCGTGGCGGCAGGAATAAGTCCGTTAAATAATTTATTCACATTCTCCGGCTTTTTTGCCATGGTGTTTTGCAGACTCCATTCGGCATAATTGGCAAAGCCCAATAACACCCCTTTTTTGGCACGTAACTCTGTAATTTCCGTAATAATGGCCTTGGTATCATGAGCGGAGCCATCGGCTCTGTAGCAAGCCGCATTAAATAACTTCTCCCTAGTCGCTCTTTTTTCCAACACTTGCAACAAAGGTTGTTGGATTGTATTCTGAAGTGGTACCTTCCAACCCCCATCTTCTCCATTCTTTAAGGATTTCAGATCGGTTTCCGAAATGCCGGCTAGCTCCAATTTATCATTAAACAATAAGGCTTCGGCATTATTGGCCTCTAGCAAGGTTTTATTAAAGGTGTTGCTAAGGGTAGCCAAGCGAGAATTATAAGTTTTTAAGGTTTCCTTGTCCTCTGCCGATAAATTGGCTCCTGCAATTTCGAAATCTTCAAAATAGTTCTCCAATAGCTTTAAGGATTCCGAATCCAAGCCTAAATTATCTTTTTTATTATGTAGGGTTTTTACACGTTGAAACAACTTTTCATTGAGATAAATGGCATCCCTCAGTTCCGAGAATTTAGGGGCCATTCCTTCTTGTACGGCCTGTAAAGTATCATTGGTATGTGCACCTGTTAGAGCAGAAAAAACGTTTTGAACCCGCTCTAATAGACTGCCGCTTTTTTCCAAGGCCAGTATGGTATTTTCAAAAGTAGTCGCTTGGGTCTCATTGGCAATTTTTTCAATGGCCACCCTTTTTTCTTCCATTCCTTGCCCTAATGCTTCTTGGAAATGACTGTTTTTAATTTTTGTAAAATCGGGCACACCATATGGCAGAGTACTTTCAGCAAGTAGAGGATTATTAATGGTATTCATAGCGTTTTGAGGGGTTGAATTATTCTTGTTATTGGAATCCTTACAGGCAGAAAATAAAATAATTAATAGTAATAATGAACAAACTTTTTTCATTTATCGAGCAATCTATATTTTTTTGTAAAAGTAATGAAATCGGCAGTATACTATTTTCTTGGTACTTTCGAAGATTTGCAACGTAAACCTCAATTTCAACATTGCTTTATTCGCTTTGGGCAAACCACATAGTTAGAAGTACATGGCGAAAACTCCGATAAGTGCTACAAGCAATTTATTTATGGTAATTATAGTATCTTTTTGGTCTATAACCAATTTTAATTAGGCTAAGTTATGCTCACAAAAGAGGAAATTGACATTTTGGAAAGCCAAGGAGATTTGTCTTTGGGCAAGCTATTGACAAATGACGAAGTAAAAGCCATTATCGACAGAATCTAAGCCCTCATGTTGGATGAGGGCCAAACTGCAGGGTCGGAATTGGCCGAATCCAAATATATAAGACACCCCAAGGAAGAAGGTGCCGTATTAGGACCGAGCTTTAAATTATCCTCCCTAAACTATAGAGCTGCAAAACCCGGACTTGGACATCAGAAATTACATGTTGACTGGGGAAATACGATGATTGATGGTGACTATAAAGTATGTAATTCAATTTGGCTATTGCATGACTTTACCGAAAATAACGGGGCTACCCGAATTTTGCCCGGCACCCACAAATTAGGAATTTCGCCTCATGAAAAAATGGAAGATCCCAGTCTGGCCTATCCAGATGAAATTATTATCAAGGCACCGGCTGGATCCGTTTTTATTTTCAATTCACATGCCTGGCATGGTGGCACTACCAACAACACTGCAAAACCCAGAAGAAGTATCCACAGTTATTTCTGTACTTCTGACCAACCCCAACAGATAGATCAAAAAAAATATATTACCGAGGAAACCAAAAAACGTATAGGAGAAGATGCCCAAAAAATATTAGATGTTTTCTAAACTCTATATTCCTTTTGCAAGTATCCTTGTATAGCAATCCAAATAGATTGATTACCAATACATTACTATTTGACCCTTAGCTACCCGGCAGGATATTCTGATTTACCCTAAACAAATTACTGGGATCATACTGTTTTTTAATTCGGGTCAGTCGCTCGTAGTTATGCTTATAACTTGCCTTTATCCGTTCCTGACCTTCATCCATCAGAAAATTGGAATAGGCACCACCAGATGAATATGGATGTAAAGCATTGTAATAATCCTTGCACCATTTCGTCATTTTTTCGGCGTTTTTAGGGTCTGGATCAACTGCAACAATAACACCTGCATACTTGGCATCCCTATAAGCCCATGCAGTATCGGAGGCACCTACCCTACTTGCCGCCCCACTAATGGGGTATAGATGCATTTGCGAAAGCGGTGTAGGAATTTCGGAACCATATTTTAAATGGCATGCCCTTACCTCAGGACCCAACTTATTAAAGAAGTCTGCCCTCCAATACCACTGCAATCCAGTAGGCAATAGACCATCAAACATTGTTTGAATGGATGGATAAGGCATTTCACCCACATGTTGAAATAAGGGCTCCTTTGCCAAAACGGGTTTAAAAATATCTTCAAATTTATCTGCATCTCCTGTATAGCACCATACAATTCCACAGAATTGTTTGTTATGCAAGTGATCTGGAAAAGGGGGACCGGGTATCACCATGGTTGCTATAAAGCCATTTAAATCTTCCGGCGCCTTATGTATAAATTCATCATACCATGCCATTATTTCCTCAGTCTGTTCTATGGGCCACAAAGTAGGTCCCCCAATAACCGTTTTTATGGGGTGGGCCTTAAATTTAAAGGTGGTTACAATCCCAAAGTTACCACCACCACCTCGAATGGCCCAATAAAGATCAGGATGTTGTTTGCTATTAACAGTAACGAAGGAACCATCGGCCAAGACCATATCTGCCTCCAACAAATTGTCTATGGTAAGCCCATATTTTCTGGAAAGATAACCTACTCCTCCACCCAGCGTTAACCCCCCAACACCGGTGGTTGAAATCATTCCACTTGGAACTGCCAGTCCAAAGGCATGGGTCGCATGATCTACTTCTCCCCAAATATTACCTCCTCCCACACGTACAGTGTTGTTGGAAGTGTCGACGTTGACGAATTTTATCCCGGATAAATCTATGACCATACCGTCATCGCACAAGCCCAAACCTCCTCCATTATGTCCACCTCCGCGGACAGCGATCAATAATTCATTTTCCCTTCCAAAATTTACGGAAGCAATTACATCGGCCACATCAACACACTTGACGATCATACCCGGATGTTTATCTATCATACCGTTGTAAACCTTGCGGGTACTATTGTATATGCCATCGGAAGGCATCACCACTTCTCCCCTTATTTGTTTTTTAAAGGATGCAATAAGGCCGGCATCCATACCTATAACCATTTCCATAATCGAAATTTTAAATTAATTAAACTTATAATTCTCTGCAAATCTGTCACCGTCCTATTCTTTTGTTACTAACGGAAAAGCATCCAAAGGTTCCTCGAAAGCAATGAATAGTACACAAGGATCCTTAGAGGCGCATTTTGCGGTATGTGGCTTATTGGCTGGCCCAAAGGCATAGGAGCCAACTTTCATTATTTGTTCTTTTTCCCCTTCGTAGGTTACGTGCAATTCCCCAGAAACAAGAATCATGCGTTCAGCAGAACTGTGCCAATGCTCCGGAATTACGTAATTGGCAGGCACCTTAAAAAAGACATCCAGATTACTTTTGGAGGGATCTCCGTGCAATACAGATATGGTGCAGCCTTCGGGCATAAAAGATGGGCATGGGCCCCAATGCAAATCTTTGTCCTCATGTGTTCTTACCATGGATGTTTCCATGTCCACCTCTAGGTTACCTTGTCCGAAAAAGGAAAAGCTAACAAAGAAGGAAATTATTAATGCGACAAAATTTAATTTGAAAAAATTAGGAGTATTCTTCATGACTAAAGTTATTTAAGGTTAATAATAAGATGTTACTTCTTTCAAAATAATTTCCGAGTTCCCTTTCTCTCCTAGCTACTTCACTGAATTGTTAACATTTAAGCGTCCTTTGACGCCCTTCGCTTGATTAGCCAGTGAGGGAAAATAGTGGGCAATTGAGGGGTTAGTACTAAAATGTTGGGGGGTGTAATTAAAAAGAAAACAAAGCTGATATGATCAGTGACTTGCTTTGGGTTCTTTACTACAGAACTTACTGTTCTTTGTAATGCTACTTTTTAATTTGAAGTAAAACTAAATAAAGAAAAATACTTGGACCTATACTTTTAATTCAAATAATTACAAAATTCGGGCATGGGCGAAAATTCGAGGCATTAATCTTAAACCACATAATTTTGGATATATTTTGAGGGAAGGATCCCAAAATTATCCATAAAACATTTAGAGAAGTAGGCCGGACTGCTAAATCCGGTGGAAAAGGCAGTTTCAGAAATATTATTCGTGTTTTTACTCAATAACCTCAAAGCCCTTTCCAATCTGTAATCTTTGATATAATTATTGGGGGATTTTCCCGTAAGAGCCATCATTTTTCTATATAATTGGGATTTACTATATCCCAAATTCTTGCTAAAATCATTGGAATTGAAGGCAGCATTGGTCCATTCCTTCTCCATATAATCCAGCAACTGGTTTACAAATTTTTCCTCTCCAACATTAAGGGACCTTATATTCTTATGATTCAATTTAACGTTCAAATTCTCACTCTCATACAATTCCTTTACTTCAAGGGATAAAACAATTTTATCTTGTCCCATATCGCAAAAACGTTCTGCCATTTTAATTGTATCTTCGAAAATACCATCCTTTTCTGTAACAGGGACTCCCGCATGCATTCCTATATTTAATTGGAAATCCGCCTTGGAATTCTTAGAGTTTGCCCTAATATTGGTATGAATCTCTTGGGCACAAAGAACAGCGCTGGTAACCGAATTAAAGGATAGTAAAAAATAATCGGATTTTTGCTTTACAATTCGCCCAATAAATTTCTCTATAGACGCTGTGATGGATTTGTTGAACTGAAGGAATTCTCCATTTAAACTCCTTGGATCTGTACCTACAAAGGATACTTTTCTTAAACTAACTACCATAATGGTCCTAAAGGCAGGGTCGTTAATAATATTTAATTCCGTTTTTTGTGATTTTTCGGGATCTTCGATCCTTCCTAGGAACGATTCTACTATGGAACCTTCAACTTCTATTATCCTATGTGGTACTTCGCCGTGGGCGTGATTGTGCATATCCTGGATGGCCTTTCTATTGGGGGCCTGAATTAAGCAAAAGGCCGTTCGCCTTTTTTCATCGCACCAATAGGTCATACCCTTGCAATCATAAAGATGTTCTATTTTTAAATCTTCCTTATGCATTTGTGCCACATGAGCCGCAGTAATTTCCTGAGGTATATCATGACGATCCATGTAGATTGGCATAGCGTACTGTTTTCATACAAGTTAGTGATTTTTATCTAATTGGAAGTGATTACCCCCAATATCGTTTTAACCTCATTTTACTTAAAGCCATGTCTATTCTCTAAACCATAAATACAGCATAATCCACAATGGAATGTTTTTATAGACCACCTTATTTGCTACAAACGGAATAGTAACAACTAGATGAGTTATGTATACCCATTTATTCCATGGATTATGGACTTGGAACAAAAATGGGATTCTATTCCTAGGCAATCAATCTCCAGACCTGTGCTACCAAAAAAGTCACCACAAATCCCATAATAACGGGAAGAACAGAAGCAACCACGGTCCACTTAACACTTTTAGTTTCCTTATAAATAGTATAAATGGTGGTACTGCAAGGATTGTGCAGCAAACTAAACAACATCAGATTAATAGCCGTTAAAAGTGTCCATCCCCCAGCTCTAAGAATATCCCCTGTTGCCGATACGGAATCCAATTCGAACATGACACCTGCTCCTGAGCCAGCAGTTATTCCTGTGACCAGCACGGTCAACATCAAAATAGTGGGAATTACAATTTCGTTGGCTGGAATGGCTACAATATACGCTACTAAGATTACACCGTTCAGTCCTAAAAGAAATCCAAATCCGTCCAAGGAGTCAATTAACCAAGCCGCTACACTGACATCGCCAATGAAAATATTGGAAATAAGCCAAATAACGGCTCCTGCAGGTGCAGCGAACACAATAGCCCTCCATAATACAATCAAGGTCCTATCTATTATGGAAGTATAAATGGTTTTCCAAAATCTTGGAGGACGATAGGGAGGTAATTCCAAATTAAAGGTAGATACTTCTCCCTTCAATACCGTTCTGGAAAGACCCCATGACACCAAAAACATAAATATCATTCCCAATACGGCAATCCCAATAACGGCCGCCAATGATAATACTCCAGAATAGGAAGCCGGTACCAAGGCTCCAACAAAAATTGTGGCGATCAGTATCTGGGTAGGCCACCTGCCATTGCACAGGGAGAAATTATTGGTGATTATAGCAATTAACCTTTCCCTTGGGCTATCTATTATCCTTGTTGCAACAATACCCGCAGCATTACAACCAAAGCCCATACTCATGGTCAATGCCTGTTTGCCATGGGCACCGGATAATTTGAATAAATGATCCAAATTAAAGGCCACCCTGGGCAAATACCCAAAATCCTCCAACAGGGTAAACAAAGGGAAGAAAATGGCCATTGGCGGCAACATAACGGCAATAACCCAGGCCACTGCCAAATACACTCCATCAATTAAAAAACCATCCAACCACCAAGGCATGCCAATACTCGAAGCCATGGCTTTTAGTGCTGGATGAATGGTATCCAATAATATACCCGATAACATGGCCGAAGGATAATTGGCACCTACTATGGTCAACCAAAGAACCATAGCCAAAATCAAAAACATTAACGGAAAACCCCACACCCTGCTCGTGATGATCTTATCTATTTTTGCGTCTAACCTAAATGCCCCTTTTTCATCCTTTTTATGGACCGAAGCCTTTACTATCTCCGCGGCATCGGCGTAAATCCCTTCGGCAAGACTGTCGTGAAATTCATCTCCCATTTGCCAACGAAGGTCATTGGAAAGCGATATAATATGATCTATTTTATTATTTTTCATCAAGCTTGATTAAACGAATTCCCCTGTTTTAAGGGTTTCAATGATATTTCTGTCTCCTTCCAATAATCTCAAGGCGATCCATCGGCTGTTTGGAATATCGGGATACACCTGTTTTATCTCAGCGCTCAACTTTTCCAGGGCCTGCTCTATGTTTTTAGGTATATTCTTTATCCGGTGGGGTTTACAAACAATTTTACCGTTCGCCAATTCACTTATAGTCTGGATCAACTCCGGAATTCCCCTATTATACCTTGCACTTGTGGGCACTACAGGGATACCCAAATCCCGTGCAAGGGTTCGGGTATCAATATCCAAATTATTTCTCTCCGCCTCATCCATTAAATTTAAACATAGGACAGCATTATTGGTAATTTCCAAAATTTGCAAAACCAGGTTTAAATTTCTTTCCAGCCTACTGGCATCCGCTACAATCACCGTAACTGAAGGTTTTCCAAAAAGAATAAAATTCCTAGCGACTTCCTCATCTTCTGAAGTGGAAAGCAGGGAATAGGTACCCGGTAAATCTACCAACTTAAATTTTTCGTTGTTGTATTCAAAAGCACCTTCCGCCCTGGTCACTGTTTTACCAGGCCAATTTCCCGTGTGTTGGCGCAAACCGGTCATAGCATTAAAAACAGTACTTTTCCCAGTGTTGGGGTTACCGGCCAAAGCCACCACAAAATCAAAATCACTGGTGTTTACGCCTAATTTTTTTAATCCATCGGCATTAAACTGGGCACAGGTCTCACAGGCACTTTTTGGTTTAACTTCCATGATCTAATCTTTTTTAATTAAAATTTTTGACGCTTGATTTTGGCGTAGGGCAATGCTGGTTCCTTTTATGAGAAAAGCTTTGGGATCGCCAAGGGGGTTTAATAGATCTATTTTGACCTCGGCCCCTTTTACAAAACCTAAATCCAACAACCTTCTTCGACTATCTCCCCGAATTTCCTTGGATATACCTATAATTTCCGCAGTTTCATCTTCTTTTAGAATGGAAAGTCTAGCCAGATTTTCCTCATAGATTACATCCTTTTCCAACACCGAAACCGTAATATTACCTGCCATAATGGGCGCTAATATAAAGGCCTCTCCTTCTGAATGAAATTCAATTCGAGCTGCTGTTTTTTCCACAATCCTTATAAGTGACCCTATATGGATATTTTCTGCCAAAATCTGCTTGTAAATTATTTCGGGCTTATCCTTTATATGTACAATCCGCCCTATAGTTCCAGTAGGCAATTGGGAGATAGGAATTCCTTTGACTTTGGCAATCTTCCCCGTATTTGTTGGTATTGGATCTCCATGGGGATCGAATTGTGGATTGCCCAATTTGGAAGCCAAAATATCGGTATCCACCTTGGAAAGTTCATGTTCCATTCTTTCGGCCCTCTCGTGCCACTCCGCTTCCTTGAACCCTGTTTTTTCCGCCAAAAATTTTTCCCATAACCTATGGGCCCTAACAATACGCAAGGCATAATCGCTTCCAGATTTTGATAGTTTTACATTATCTCCCTGAATACCTATTAGCTCATGGTCGGACATTTTATTAATACAATCCAAAATTTGCCTATCATTATATTTTAAGGTTCTAATAATATCGTTTACATTGATATGCCTATCTGCATTCTCATTGTGATATAATAATTTTAACACATCCTCCACAATAATTTTATCGTTGGAAACCGAATTGTTCTTTATCAGCCAAAACCATCCTTTATTGGGCCTAAAAAGCAGATATACCAAAATTGAAAGTGCAAAAAACACCGCTAGGGCTGTTATCGGATTGTAAGTATTCATTCGCTTTTTAAATATAAATTCTTGGCCACATTTTCTGAAATAACAAATTGTCTGGAATTAGTGTTAATGAGGAATGAATTGTCAAAAGGTTCAATTTCCAGCAATTTCAAGGTATCCCCTATCGCTATTTTATTTTTGCTCAAATATTTTAAAAAACTATCTGATGAATCTTTTATACCTACAAATACCCCTTCCTCATTAATTTTAAATTCAGAAAGACTAATACTGTTTACTTTTATGATTTCTCCATTGCAATTAGGTATGGGATCGCCGTGTGGGTCAAACTTTGGATTGCCCAAGTAATCCTCTAATTTTTTTATCAGTTTGTCCGATTTAATATGTTCCAATTGTTCTGCTATATCATGTACTTCATCCCAAAGGAAATTTAATTTTTCCACCAAAAAAGTTTCCCAAAGCCGATGTTTTCTAACTATAGAAATAGCTTTGGCTTCACCCTTTCCTGATAGTCGACTTCCCTTGTATTTAGTATATTCTACCAATTTCTTACTGGAAAGCTTTTGTAACATATCCGTTACCGAAGATGCCTTCGTCTGTGTTTTTTCTGCAATAGCATTGGTACTTACACCTTTTTGGGTGCCTTCCTGCAGCGCGTATATTTCCTTTAAGTAGTTCTCTTCCGTGTGGGACAACATTTGACTTAACTTTTCCATAAAGATAATTATTTATTTTTAGATTAATCTAAAAAAATGTTTCGATAAATGTATTTGATAAATAATACAAAACAGTGGTATTGCAATAGCAACTTATATGATTTATAGACTTAATTGTGGGTTATTTATTAAAACAAATATTACCTTTAGAAAAATATAATTCAACAGTATTATGAAGAAATCATTATTTACCCAAACCTTAAGAAAATTAATTCTCCCTATAGTTTTGGTTGGTATGTTTATGGGGAATGCCCAACAAAAAATTGGTGGCCTGGCACTTTACACGGTCCGTGATAATATGGGAGCCGACGTCAAAGCCACACTTATGGCAGTTGCTGAAGCCGGTTATAAAAATATTGAAGCTGCAAGCTACAAGGATGGAAAGTTTTACAATATGTCCCCAAAGGACTTTAGCACACTGCTTAAAGAAGTTGGACTTACACCAATAAGTACTCATCAGGGCGGGGTTACGCTAGAGAATGCGGATAATATGATCGCCGATGTTAAGGCGGCCGGCTTTAAGTACTTTGTGATTCCGGTTCCCCCCATGGGATTACGGGACGACCACAAACAACTAGCTTCCGTTTTGAGCACCATTGGTGAAAAATGTCAGAAAGCAGGATTGAAACTCCTCTACCACAATCACGATTTTGAATTCAAAAAAGGGGATGATGGTGTGGTAACCTTTGATTATTTACTCGAAAATACAGACCCAAAATATGTTAATTTTCAGATGGATCTTTACTGGGTAACCAAGGCTGACCAAGATCCTGTGGCCTATTTCAATAAATATCCAGGTCGTTTTAAAATGTGGCATGTAAAGGATATGGATGATCAAGGTAGGTTTGCCCCTGTGGGTAACGGCAAAATTGATTTTTCCAAGATACTTGCCCAGAAAAAGAAGTCAGGAATGAAATATTACATGGTTGAACAGGATAAAACATTTGACATGACACCTTTGGAAGCCATAAAAATTAGTCATAAGGGCCTAATCAAAATAGGATTTAAATAAGAAT
>Ga0222651_1000947_pt1 | contig 15520 bp, 13 predicted proteins | sample AntAcemetagen369_FD_179855 | JGI IMG/M metagenome (GOLD analysis project Ga0222651, IMG submission 179855) | Saline water microbial communities from Ace Lake, Antarctica - #369 | ecosystem: Environmental > Aquatic > Non-marine Saline and Alkaline > Saline | place: Antarctica: Ace Lake...
GAAGTGGCCTCGTCCAGAAACTCCCCATGGAGACGAGACATCTCATCATCATCCAAAAACGTGACCTCAATCCCACTGAGATCTCGAATCCCCCCCTCTCCGATCTCCCTTAAAAAGTGAAAGACCTTCTCCCAACCGGCGATCAGCCGATCCGAGAACTCGCAGGAAATCTCCCTCGAATGACAGCGGGGATAAAGCTCAATCATCGCTCCATTATTCACTCTGTTGGCGTCGATGCCGGACGCGTTCAATCTCCTCGACCGAGATCATCTTTCCGCCCTTCGACAACAAATCTGAAGGCACATCCTCCACCTGCTCCTTCGGGTATTCAATCCTCGCATGCAGCATGCTCCGCAGTGTCGAAGAAAAGACCTCGCGAATCGTCTTCAATTCTTTCAAGGTCAAACTGCAAGAATCCAATTGGCCATCACGAACCCGTTTAAAAATAATCTCGTCGACCAAGGCCCGAATCCGACTTGGCGAAGGTTTCGAGATCGTTCGGGAAGCACTCTCGATCGCATCTGCCAACGAAATAATACCGCTTTCCCTCGTCTGGGGAATGGGCCCGGGGTAGCGAAAGCTTTTTTCATCGATCTTGGGAAGATCATCGGTATTGGAAGGCCCATTTCCCTTCTCGATATCATGCTTCAGCAAACGCTCCTGCGCCTTACGGTAGAAGTAGTAGACCAAGGAATCGCCATGGTGCTCCTGAATCACCTCAAGAATCCGGGGATTCAGCTTGTTCTTAATGGCGAGATCCACGCCATCCTTAACGTGAGCGACAATAATCAGAGCACTCATCGTGGGGGTGAGCCCGTCATGCGGATTGGCCCCTCCTTGATTCTCAATAAAATACTCGGGCTTGTTCAGCTTCCCAATGTCATGAAAGTAGGCACAAACTCGACTCATCACCGCATTCGCCCCAATCGCCTCAGCGGCACTTTCAGCCAATGACGCCACAATCAAACTATGATGAAAGGTTCCCGGAGCCTCGATCTGCATCTTGCGCAAAAGAGGATGATTGAGATCACTCAGCTCCAACCATGACATTTCGGTCGTTAAACCAAAAACACCTTCCAACAAGGGAAGAACGCCTCCCACAAAAAGCCCCGTTAGCAAACCGGTGGAGAGAGCCATTAAACAGGCTTTCCCAAAGACGGTCCAACTATCGGTATCGGAGAATGCGAGGCTATTCATCGAGATCTTGCCGAAGGCCAGATCAACCAAAAGAGCCATAATCCCCACCCAAAGCCCGGCACGCAATAAGCGCCCTCTTTTACTCACCCTCTTCGTCGCAAAAACCGAGGTCAGCCCACAAATCAAACTGATTGCGAAAAAGGTCCAGCGGTCATCGCTCGGCACCGTTAATGCTCCGAAGAGGCTCACGAAGACCGAAGAATAAACGCCCGCCCGCTGCCCTAGCAAAACCGAATGAACCATCGGGGCCAGAGCCATCGGCATCACCAGAAATTCATAATTTTCACCCAGCCCCACCCCACAGGCCAATTTCACCACCCAGAGATGGATCAAGATCCCCCCGAAAACTAAGAGCACACTGCCGTTCCGACTGGCAGACTGTTGATGATTTAAATGGAAGATCGCTAGGCCGGAGATCATGATAACGACCGCCTCTGCCACCCGACTCGCATTGACACCCTCCACTCCCCGAAAAAGACCGACCATTCCCAGCGCAAAGGCCAGATAGAGCCCACCCCGCATGAGTAAGCTATGGTCTAAGCGATCAAGAACCCCGCCATCGGAACTCTTCCTTCGCTTCTTTCCTGAGGATAGGCCCTGCTGGACCAACCTCCATCTTCTGATTTGATCAACGAGTCCCAAAATAGTGACCTTGGTTCGGTTCCCCCCATCATGAGGGGAACGGCAGCGGAATCGAGAAACGACGAACCCCTTCCTCGAAAGGCAGGAGAACGAAGTCCATTAGAGTCTTCGAACAAATAAATCCAAAAACCCTGAAAACCAACGAGTTGTATAAATCAACCCAAACGAAAGACGATTCTCGCCTTCGTAGTGTCGTATGGAGACATCTCCATCTTCACTTTGTCGCCAACCACAAGTCGGATAAAACGCTTACGCATTTTGCCGGAAATGTGGGCCAATACTTCATGGTCACTTGGCAAGGCAACCTTGAACATTGTTCCTGCAAGCACGGCAGAGATCGTTCCTTCGATCTCGACGGATTTCTGCTCGTCTCCTTCTCCTGGTGCCCGGTTGGCTTTGGAAATGTGACGACGTCCGCGACGGCGGCCTCCGCCGCCACCTCTCCGGAAATTTCTTGGTCTAGCGATAACTTTAAGGGGATGGAATTAGTGAAAAGCGACACGTGTCGCCAAAGCCACCATGCAACCTCCAGACAATGTTAGCAATGGAAAAAAACAGATTCAACACGCAACTATTTTACAGGCAGAAAATCACCACTCCCGCAAAACCCGGCAACCCTTCCACCGTTCAACTCACTTCCCAAGCCAGGATTCTTCAGCCGCCGCGATCTTCTCTTCACTGAGCCCAAAGGCCCGCAAAATCCCTTTGGCCATCATCGCGTTCCCAAGCGTCGTCATGTGACACCCGTCAGTTGTCAGCTTATTCTTGATATTTCGAGGGTAATTGGGCTCACCATACATCCGAGCCTTCCCCTCGGCATCAGGAATCTCCTTGAGCGCAGCGTGCATCTCCCTGCTTAAATCAGCCACTGGTAGCGTCTTCTCCTTAGAGATTTCTCGCAGGAAATCGTTGTAGGGGATCAGCTTTTGATTCGTCTCCTTCTCTGGATCTTCCCCGATCATCGTCGAAGTCAGAATCATCACCTTGATGTCGGCAGCCTCAGCTTTTTCAATGATCGCCCTGATATTTCTCTGATAATCCTCAAGGGGGACCCCTTCAAAAGCTCGCTTCCCCAAGCGCAGCGTGAAGTGCCAAACATCATTGACCCCGCAACTGAGAAGCATCCAATCCGGACTCTTCTGAATGACATCCCGATCCACTCTCGCCAGCATATTGGTGGATTTATGCCCCGAAATTCCTGCTGGAACGTGAGTCACCTTCAGCCCTTCCCGATTCAAAGCATCCATCACAAATGTCACGTAGCCATTCTTCCGGTTGCCCCCTTGCGTGATTGAATCTCCTAAAAAAGCGATTTTCTCGCCCGCTTTCACCTTCAGCACTTGTTCCTCAGCCCATGAGAACCCGACTCCACCAAGCGCCAACATGAGAGCGCACACTCTTCTTAATCCCTGCTGTATTTTCATCATCGCGACCCTTAGAAAAGGAGACCTGAAAGGCAATCCCCGAAAATCTCCTAGACCCGAGAGAGAGTGTCAGCCCTCTTCCCTCGGGCGCAACCCATCAACATATCAAGATATGTAGATTTGAACTTGCAAATCCTACTTTCAGTACGGATCGTAGTCCACAAGGCCAGACCATGAAGACCAACCTAAACGACGAACTCAAAAAAGCCCTCGCCGAAAGAATTTTGGTCCTAGATGGTGCCATGGGGACAACCATCCGGAGCTACGACCTCACCGAAAAGGACGCTCGCGGCGAGCGCTTCAAAAGCAACCACGAAGACCTCCTCAATAACGGCGATATTCTCTCCCTGACACGTCCCGATGTCATCGCTGATATTCATAAACGTTTTTACCGGGCAGGCTCCGACATCTGCGAAACCAATACCTTTTCCGGAACCGTCCTCGCGCAGTCCGAATTCTTCGTCGAAGATCCCCGCAAAACCGGAGGCAAGAAAGACCCCGAATTTTTCGACCGGAAAGTTCTCAATAATGCCCAAATTCAAGACCTCGTCTGGGAACTCAACATCCAATCAGTCAGACTCGCCAAACAAGAGGCCGACCGCGTCGCAAACGAAACCGGGCGCCCCAGATACGTCGCGGGCGCCATCGGCCCCTTGACGGTCTCACTCACCAATGTCGTCGATCCCAATGACACCTCCTTTCGACCAGTCACCTTCGACCAGGTCAAGCAAACCTATCGCCACCAGATCGACGCTCTCATCGAAGCTGATTGCGACATCCTCATGGTCGAAACCATCTTCGATTCTCTGAACGCGAAAGCCGCTCTCGTCGCGATTAGAGAATCAGGCGCCAAAGCCCCCGTCATTATCTCCGCTGCCGTCGGCCGTGGCGGCGAAACCATGATTTCTGCTCAAAAAGTCGAAGCTCTCTGGAACACCTTCGCCCACATCAAACCCCTCGCCATCGGCTTAAATTGCTCGCTTGGTCCCGATCTCATGGAGCCCTTCCTCCGCGACCTCGGCAAGGCCGCAACGACGCACGTTTCCTGCTACCCGAATGCCGGACTCCCCAACCCTCTTGCCCCCACCGGCTTCGACCTTGAACCCAAGGACATGGCCGATTACATCGCAAGCTTCGCTGACGCGGGCCTCCTGAACCTCGCCGGCGGCTGCTGCGGCAACACCCCTGAACACATCGCGGCCATCGCCCAAGCAGTCCAAGGGAAAGCACCACGACAAGTGCCAACCTTGGAACACTAGACGCTGAAGCGCAGAATTGGTAGAAACGGCCTCCGCCGCTCCGTCCATCATCTTCCTCAATAAGAAAACTCCGCGCTTCACCCCGACCCCTGCGGTATCCCCGACAGCGAGAACCAACCCCTTTTCCAACTTCTAAAATGCCCACCATTCCTCGCCTTCTCCGCCTCTCCGGCACCGAGACTTATAATCACACTCCCGACAAAAATTTCCTCATGATCGGCGAGCGCACCAACGTCGCCGGATCGCCCCGCTTTCGCAAACTCATCAAAGAAGATAAACTCGAGGAGGCTCTCGAAGTCGCCCGACAGCAAGTCGCAAACGGAGCCAACGTCATCGATATCTGCTTCGACGATGGCCTCATCGACGGCAAGGTCATGATGTCCAAATTCCTCGACCTTATCCAAGCCGAGCCGGATATCCAATCCGTCCCCATCATGGTCGACTCCTCAAAGTGGGAGATCATCGAAGAAGGGATCAAGCACCTTCAAGGCAAAGGCATCGTCAACTCCATCTCCCTTAAAGAAGGCGAGGAAACCTTCAAGAAACACGCCAGCCACATCCTCAACTACGGAGCAGCTGCCGTCGTCATGGCCTTCGATGAACAAGGCCAGGCCGCCACCTACGAAGACAAGTGCCGCATCTGCAAACGCGCCTACGACATCCTCGTCGACGAAGTCGGCTTCCCACCCGAAGACATCATTTTCGATCCCAATATCCTCACCGTCGCCACCGGTATCGAGGAGCATAACAACTACGCCCTCGACTTCATCAACGCCACCCGCTGGATCAAGGCAAACCTCCCCTTCGCCAAGGTCTCCGGCGGCGTTTCCAATATCTCCTTCTCCTTCCGCGGCAATAACGCCGTCCGCGAAGCGATGCACTCCGCCTTCCTCTACCACGCCACCCGGGCCGGCATGGACATGGGCATCGTTAATGCCGGCATGCTCGAGGTCTACGATCAGATTCCCGCGCATCTCCTCAAAGCCGTCGAAGACGTCCTCCTCAACAAAGACGACGGAGCGACTGAGCGACTCCTCGATCTCGCCGAAGAATTCAAAGGCCAAGGTGCCAAAAAACTCGCGGAGGATCTCACTTGGCGCGAACAACCTGTCGAGAAACGGCTCGAACACTCCCTCCTCAGAGGCATCGATAAATTCATCGACGAAGATACCGAGGAAGCTCTCGCTAAGTATGAGAAACCTCTGAGCGTTATCGAAGGCCCGCTTATGGACGGCATGGGCATCGTCGGAGACCTCTTCGGCGCAGGGAAAATGTTCCTTCCCCAGGTCGTCAAATCTGCCCGCGTCATGAAAAAGTCCGTTGCTTGGCTCGAACCTCTCATGGAAAAGGAACGCGAGGAGAACATCGTCGAGCGCGCCGCCAGCCTGCGTGTCGAAGACCCTGAGCTCAGCCTGGAAGCCGCACGGAAAATCGCAGCGAAATCCTTCTCCAACGGCAAAGTCATCATGGCCACCGTCAAAGGAGATGTGCACGATATCGGCAAAAATATCGTAGGCGTCGTCCTCACTTGCAATGGCTTCGATGTCGTCGATATGGGCGTTATGGTCGCCTGCGAAAAAATTCTCGACGCGGTCGAAGAACACAATGCCGACATCATCGGCCTCTCCGGCCTCATCACGCCCTCACTCGATGAAATGATCACGGTCGCCAAAGAGGCCGAAAAGCGCGGCTTCGGAAAACGCAGCATCCCCATCCTCATCGGCGGAGCCACCACCAGCGCCGCCCACACCGCGATCAAGATTGCCGAGCACTATTCCGGCCCCCTCGTTCATGTTCTTGATGCCTCGCGCTCCGTTCCGGTCACCACCTCCCTTCTCTCCAAGAACCGGCAAAAATTCATCACCACGAACGAAGAAAAACACGCGACCCACCGCGCCACCTTCGGTAACAAAGCCAAGAAACCAAGCCTCTCCCTGCAAGACGCCCGCGCCAACAAAGTCCAAATCGATTGGACCAGCTACACTCCGCCCGTCCCCGAATTCACCGGGACCCGAACCATCAAGTCCCAGTCCCTCCGGGAACTCGCCAACTACATCGACTGGACTCCCTTCTTCCACACGTGGGAACTCCGCGGCGTCTGGGACTACGAAACCGAGACCCTCAAAACCCGCAACAAAGAAGGAGCAAAAGTCGCCAAGGAACTCTACCTTGAAGCCCAAGACCTTCTCGAGAAAATCATCGCCGAGAAGCGCTTCACCGCCTCCGGCATCTACGGCTTCTTCCCAGCCCACGCCTCAGGCGACGACATCATTATCCCCGGGGAAAATGTCACCTTTCGTACTCTCCGCCAACAGCAAAAGAAGGAGTCCACCAAGCCCAACTACGCCCTCAGCGACTACGTGGCGGAGAAGAATGACCACCTTGGAGGATTCGTCGTAGGGATCCACGGAGCTGACGAATGGGCCGCCGAACTTCGCGCCCAAAACAACATCGACGAAGCCCTCTTGGTGCAAGCTCTCGCCGACCGTTTTGCGGAGGCCTTCGCCGAACTCCTCCACCACCGCGCCCGCATTTCTTGGGGCATCGAGCGCCCCGGCCAGTTCACCAAGACCGAACTGATCCACGAAAAATACCAGGGCATCCGCCCCGCTCCCGGTTACCCCTCACAGCCCGACCACACTGAAAAGCCCCCCCTCTTCGATCTCTTAAAAGCGACCGAAGAAACCGGGGTCGAGCTCACCGAGTCCCAAGCGATGCATCCAGGTTCTGCCGTCTGCGGGCTCTACCTCTCACACCCTGATTCCCACTACTTCCAAATCAACGATCTCCAAAAAGATCAACTTAAGGACTACGCCAAGCGTAAAGAGATGACTCTCGAAGAAACCGAAAAATGGCTCGGTCCGTGGCTCGGCTACTGATCCTCTCACCCTCTTTCTGTCGAAGATCCCTCATTTTTTGATGGGTCGATTCCTCAAAACAACGCGCTTCGATGAAACAGTTTCCAAGTAAGCTTCTCTTGCTCCTTTTACTCTGCGGGATCGCACTCCCTTCCTGCGCCCAAGTCGTAGCCGAGTCCGCCCAACAAGCACCTGCCCTCAACCAAAACGTCCTCGCCGCCGTTCAGTCCATGCCGGACGGCGGCGGCTACGAAGCCTCCCGAAAAGCGGTCGATCGCCTCGCCGCCAGCGTCATCCTGAAAGACGGCGTGATCATTCAAGATACCAAAGCGTGCGGGAAATCCTTCTGCTCCGGCGCCACTTACCTCGTCTTTCTTCGCGTCATCGCGCAACTCCGCCTCCAAAACCCCTCCGTTCTCCCCATCGCCAAGCTCTCCCGTTACGCCGACCTCGGGGTCAAAGACGGCGAAGAAATCTTTGGCCGCTGGAATGCCAACGGCCCCGGGACCGCCAAACTCTTCGCCGACCTCAAATGCGGCGTAAACTTCACCTCCTACGCCCACGCCGAACCCGGCGACTTCATGAAAATGTGGTGGACCGAAGCCATCGGCGGGAAGGAACGGGGACACCTCGTCGTCTACCTCGGCACCACCGGCGATCAGATCCACTTCTGGTCCTCTAACATTCCCGACGGCTACGGCCGGAAATCCGTCGCCAAATCCAAAATCAAACACGTCCTCTTCTCCCGCCTGACAGATCCCGCAAAGCTTTCCAACGCCTCAAAGATCTCCCCAAAAGATCAATTCCTCGCCGACATGCTCCGCAAAGACTTCACCTGGAATCAAGTCACCAAAACCTGCAAAGTCCGCGAAACGCCCTAGCATGACGGAGCTTGGACTTTTGTCTGAGTAATCTTCAATCACGCCAAAAACCTCTCTGCGTCTCAGGGCCTCTCCGTGAGTCATTCCTGCAACCCACCCCGCTGCTCCGCTGACCCGCGTGAGATTACTCGCCATGATCAACCCACCCGACTGGAAGCCCCTCCTCGCCGCCCGCGAAACTCCCACCCACTTCATCGTAGAAGGTCAACTCGCCGTCGAGCGTCTTCAAGAATCCCCCTACTTCATCGAAAAAATTATCCGCATCGGCGCAGACCTCACCCGTGAGGAGGCCTCCGACCTCCTCGGCTTTCATTTCCATCGCGGCTACCTCGCCATCGCCCGCAAACCCGATCCAACTCCCCTCACCGCCTTCAAATCGGGCACCTTGGTCATCCTCCCCGAAATTGCCGACCCCGGTAACCTCGGCACCATCATCCGCAACACTGCCGCCCTCGGCGGTTCCGGCGTTATCATCGGGAAAGGTGCTTCCCCCTTCAACGCCAAAGCCATCCGCGCCTCCGCCGGCAATCTCTTCCGTCTTCCGGTCCGCTGCTCCCCCGACCTCCACGCCGACCTGGCGCAGCTCTTGAAAACTCACACCTTGATCGGCGCCAGTCTTTCCCAAGGTTCCATTCCACTCTCCCAACTCCCCTCCGAAAAACGAAATTCGGCCCTCCTCCTCGGCCCCGAAGACTTCGGTCTCACCCCCGAAATTGAATCCCTCTGCGACCACCTCGTTCATCTCCCCATGTCTCGCTCGGTCGATTCCCTCAATGTCGCTTCGGCATCTGCCATCTTTCTTCACCAAATCCAGCAAAGTTCCCCCTGAAAAGGAGTCGGATTCCCTCTTCCCTTGAAGCGCGCAAACTAAAACAACAGGGTCCTCAGAAACATTTCTTTCCGTATTTTTGGCCTTTCGAAGGCTTTTTCGATTCTTGCGCCTTCAGGAGTTTCCGCTAACCTTCCGGTGACATGAAAAAATCCATTTTCGCTCTTTGCGCCCTCTCCTTCCTTGCTCCCGCCACGATCTCTGCTCACTGCCAGATCCCCTGTGGCATCTATGCGGATGACAATGTCATCGCGTCAATGCACACCGATTTCGAAACCATCGAGAAAGCCTCGATGGAAATCATCGCGCTCTCAAAAAAACCCGGTGAAAACGCTCACCAACTCACCCGCTGGATCGTCAACAAAGAGTCTCATGCCCAAGCCATTCAGGACAAAGTCCTCAACTACTTCCTCGCCCAGCGCCTTAAGCTCGACGAAGCGAAGACCGACACTGAGACTTATCTCGCCAAACTCACCCTTTGCCACAAGATTATCGTCACCGCCATGAAGTGCAAGCAGTCCACCGACGCCAAGGACGTCGCCACTCTCCACGACCTCATGCACGACTTCCAAAAGCATTTCGGCACCAAGAAGTAAAATTCTTCACCTCGACCCCATCGCTGTGCTTCCCAGGATTCTTGTTCTTCTTTTGATCCCCTGGATCGCCTCCGGCGACCAATCGTCCGATCTTGCCAAGATCGGACGATCTATTTTCAGCGACACCACCCTTTCCAATCCTCCCGGCCAGTCTTGCCTCACTTGCCACCACCCCGACCACGCCTTCGCCGACCCACGGCGAGTTTCACGAGGGTCCAATCCACTCCTCAAAGGGTCCCGCAACGCTCCTTCCCTCATGTATGCCGCGCTCATCCCACCCTTCGCATACGAAGACATCCTCCTCCCTGATGGTTCCGAAATCTTTGCCTGGGAAGGTGGCCTTTTTCATGATGGCCGGGCCAAAGACCTCTTTGCCCAAGTCAGCCAACCCTTCTTCGAGGCTCACGAAATGGCCCTGAAAGATACAGCCGAACTCGCAAACCGTCTTCGAAACAAACCCTACCTCAGGCCCCTTCCTTCTGACGTTCTCCTCGACGATAACGACCTCACCTACCACGCCTTTCGAGCCCTCGTCGAGTTCCTGAAATCGCCCACCTTCCGCCCCTTCGATTCCCCCTTTGACCGCTACCAAGCCGGCGACAAGAAGGCCCTCTCCCTCTCCCAAAAGCGCGGCCTCGATCTCTACCGCACCACCGCCGGCTGTGCCGATTGCCACTTCCTCGAACCTCAAAACTGGTCCCAAACCCTCCTCTCCGACTTCGGCTACGACAACCTCGGTGCCCCCGCCCTCGGCCAAAAAGATCCCGGCCTCTTCGCCGTCACCGGTGACCCGGAGGACCTCGGGAAATTCCGCTCCCCCAGCCTCCGCAACGTCGAACTCACCGCCCCCTACCTTCACAACGGCTCGCTTGGGACTCTTCGCGACGTCCTCGAATTCTACAACAAGCGCGATCTCGAACCCGAACGCTGGGGCATCACCGACTCCCCCGAAACCGTCAACCACGATGACCTTGGCAACCTCGGCCTCAGCGAAGATGAGATCACCGACCTCCTCAACTTCCTCCACGCCTTCACCGACGACTCCCTCAAACATAAAACCACCACCTTCCCCATCGCCCCCCAAAACACGCCCACCACCGAGTCCCTCAAACTTTCCTTTCCCGACTACACCCACCGCCAAAATCCCGCCTTTAAGACGGAGTGACGCTCTCCCGAGCGTCACTCCGTCTTAAAGGATCTGGGGCCACTTGGCTTCCTCTGAATAGCAGGTGAGGCCCTCCTAGGAGCAAGTGGCTTTGAATCGGGGTTTAAGTCCTGCATGCCCACATAGTCGATACTTTGTCTCAAGCAGGAAAACACCTCACAGAACCTACCGAAGCCAACCTCCTCCGAAACCTGAAAAGCCAAAAGCGATTTGGATTTGGATTTGGATTTGGATTTGGATTTGGTCACCTCAGCAGCAGAAACAAGGAGCGCAAGCCGCTGTGATAATTCGTTAAGGTTTGCGAACCCCACAACCACACCCGACTCATTCCACGTCAAAATCTCCCCATCCCCTTCAAGTCTGATAGTGATCAGGAAAATCCCATCTCTGAATTTCCCCATCATCGGACCATCAACCGGCAATACCCAATCTGGCTTTCCATCCACATCCCGCTTCACCACCAAATCTACTCTTGAAACACCAACCCCGCCCCCTAGAGCTTGCTTAATCCTGCTCCTCACCACCGAAAACTTCGTCTCGGACGTCGCCGAAACTCTCAAGGCGACAGAACCAACTTCACCCCTTTCCTGAAGTATTTCTGCCACCTGTCCCCAGTTCTTCCCCACCGATTCCGAGTTCCAAAAATAATCGATCACCCCTCTCTCGATTTTCAAATTTAAAATAGTCTCCCCCTGATAATTTGCCGGAGCCCCATAAGTTACCACCGGGACATCTTCCAAAATCAATCCAATCAAATCACCTTCGTCCAAATCAGCAGAAGAGTGTTTCACCTCCCTACAGCTGACACTCAAAAGACAGAGCACGATCATACAGTGATAAAACGCCGAAATCGCACAAGGAGCCGCCGCCAACAAAGTGAAATGCGTCTTCGCCAACTGCGAACCCAAGCCCGAATTCTGCATCCCGACCTCGATCGAGAATGTCCGACATTCCTTCTCCTTCATCTGAAAGAGACGTCCCCAAAAGTAGCCCAGCTCAAATCCAAAAGCATGATGATGCCAAGCCCCAGCGGAATATACTTCAACTCCGTTCCCGGAATCATTCCCAAAAACCACGTGAAATGCTCCGGAAAAAACCAAGCCCAAGCCGTCCCAATCAAAGTCCACAACCAAAAGAGATTCACCATTCGGCTGATCATCGAAAGACTCTCCAGTCTCTTCGGCCTCTTGCCAAGGAAGGTCTCAATTTAAAACAATCATTCTCACAACACCCCCAAAGGCTCGGAGTTTCATCTCGTTTGGGCAAACGCTTCCGAAAAGCTCTCTCCATCATGAAAGTTGGCCTACTTCTGCCCACTCTTTGCAGCTTTGCCTCGGCAGCCCCGCGCATTTCTCAAATTTCGCCCGTCGATGGCATCTCCGAACTCCTCATTTCCGATGGCAGGAGTGATGCCTTGGGTAATCTCACGGTTGATCGCTTTCGCTACTGGACCTTCGACCCCGAGGCACCACGCGATCGCACCAAAGACACCTCCACCACCCTCCCCGCCTTTTCTCTCCCCTTCCATCAAACCCTCACCGACTTCAATGGCGACGGAGAACTCGAATACGTCGCCCATGACCAGTTCGTCACCCCCACCACTCGTGGACCACTCATGCGCCCGGTCTATCACTTCAAAGGAGACCATCTTTCCTCGTCATATTATAATCGACATCACGCCGTGGCCGTCGTGGAATTAAAAAAAGATGGCGAGATCGATGCTCTCTATGCCGACGGCTTTTCCGGCCTCCACCTCGTTCGTAATAACGCTCGCAATTACTTCCGAATTCCCGCCACGCACGATCCCCGCCGATAAATGAAGACTCTCACCCTTTCCCTCCTCCTCGTCACTTCAACCTTCGCCAGCGATTGGCCACAGTGGCGCGGTCCCGATAAAAACAACCACGCTCCAGCCGACGCAAAACCCGTCACCGAGTGGTCCTGCGAAAAAAACGTGCGCTGGAAAAGGGCCATTCCCGGACGCGGACACTCCACCCCGATCGTCGTTGAGGGCACACTCTACCTCACCACCGGTGAGCAGGAAAAAGGAACCCAGTCCCTCATCGCGGTCGAGCGCAAGACTGGCAAAATTCTCTGGCAAAAAATCATCCATCAAGGCGGATACCCGGAGCACCTTCACAAAGAAAACAGCCCCGCGTCCCAAACCGCACAATGGGATGGCACAAACATCCTTGTCGTCTTTCAAAACGACCAAAAAATCAAAGTCACCGCCGTCTCTCCCATCGGTGAGATCGTCTGGTCGAAATCGGCGGGCGACTACAAGCCCTCCTACAAATTCGGCTACGGCTCCACTCCGGTTCTCTATCAAGAGGCCCTCATTGTCGTCGTCGGAACCGAAAAAGGAGGCTTCATCACCTCCCTTAAAACCAAAGATGGCGAGAGCAACTGGACCATCCCCCGCAAAGGTCACGACTCTTGGGCCAGCCCCGTCATCGCCACCGTCGCCGGGAAGGAACAACTCTTCATCTCCGGTATCGAAAAATTCTCAAGCTACGCTCCCGCAACCGGAAAGCTCAATTGGGAAACGGCAGCCGGTGCCAAGTCGATGTGCGGCACCATTGTCTGGCATGACGATATGATCTTCGCGAGCGGCGGCTTCCCCGAAAAAGAAACTGCCGGCGTCAAAGCCGACGGCTCAGGCAAGGTTGTCTGGAAAAACACCATCGTCGCTTACGAACAATCCCTTCTCTCCCACAAGGGCCTCATCTACGCCATCGCCGACGATGGCCGCGCCCATTGCTGGGACGCCCAAACTGGTGAAAAGAGATGGACCGAAAAAATCGGACGTCGCGGCGTCATGGCCTCTCCCCTCGTCGTCGGAGATCATATTTACACCTCCCTGAAGAATGGCACCACCGTCGTTTTCAAAGCCGACGGCCAGAGCTTCCAAAAAATCTCCGAAAACCAACTCGGAGATGACACCTACGCCACCCCCGTCGCCCTCGACGACGAACTCTTCCTCCGCGTCGGCAAAGTCGACCGCGGAAACCGTCAGGAATTCCTTTACTGCCTCGGGAAATAGGGTCCCCTTCTTCCCTTTCGACAGCCTCAACGAGGCGATCTATCGAAGCCCACCGCAAGGCCCGGGGTTCCATTCCCCCTTCATCCAAGAAAGAGCGATCTAAATCACTCCTATGTCGCCCCCCTCAAAAACCTCAGAATCACCTCTCCCGACGTCACCGAAAAACCGGGCATCGCCGCGATCTGATCGACCGTCGCTTCCTTGATCCGGGCGACCGATCCAAATTTCTTTAGGAGCGACTTCTTCTTCGCGGGCGAAACTCCCGGACAATCATCGAGTAAGCTCTCCTTGACCCGCTTTCTCAAAAGCAACTCATTGTAGCCATTCGCAAAGCGGTGAGCTTCGTCCCGAATCCGCTGCATCAACTTCAAAGCGCCGCGATCATGCGGAATCATCACTGGCTCGCTTTCTCCCGGGAAAAAAATCTCCTCCCGCTGCTTCGCCAGACCACAGATCGGCAACCCCGCCAATCCCAACCGCTGCAACTCGGTCACGGACACGCTCAACTGCCCCTTCCCACCATCCACGATGACAAGATCAGGCAGCGTAATTGGGCTTTTCCCCTCGGCCGCCAATCGACGTAAGGTCGCGACCGCACTTTCCTGGGTCGACTCTGCCACTTCCGGATTCGCTTCCATATTTTCCTTGAGGATGCGTCCATACCTTCGACGCACCACCTCTGCCATACTCGCAAAATCATCCTGTCCCTCCACTGTCTTAATTCGGTATCGGCGATAATTCTGATTGTCCGGTAAGCCATTCCGGAAACGCACCATCGAGGCCACAATATGGGTTGAGGAAATATTCGAAATATCGAAACACTCCATAATCGTCGGTGGCCCATCGAGCGATAGCCAATCACCCAACTCCGCCAGATCCTCGGTCGGCTGCACCGTCGTCGGAACCCCGCGCCCACGCGTAAACTGACGGGTCGGGCTCAGAGCCCGCTCCAGATTAAAAATGACATCTCGCAAACGTGCCGCTTTCTCGAAGTCCAACTTCATCGCGGCTTGCTCCATCTCGACTTTGAGAGTCTTAAACCGCTCTCGCTTCCCTTTTCCGGCAAGTAAATCACACGCTTGATCCAACTGCTCTAAATAGTCCTCCCGCGTAACCTTCGCGACACACGGAGCCATGCAATTCCGGATGACATCCGCATTGCAATGCTTGTAGTCCGGCTCGCCCGGACTTCTGGGTCGACAACTCCGCAAGCCAAACTCCTTGTTGAGCCAAGTCACCGTCGCCCGCACTGCGCCCGAATGCGCAAAAGGACCAAAATACCTCGCCCCATCTGCCTTTTTCAAACGAGTCGTGCTAAACTTCGGCCAAGGATCATTCAAATTCACTTTCACGAGGAGGAACCGCTTATCATCCCGTAAGCTGATATTATAGCGCGGCCGGTATTGCTTAATGAGCTTTCCCTCCAAAAGCAGCGCTTCCTGCTCATTACGAACCTCGTGCACCTCAAAATCACAGATTGAATCGATCAAGGCCCGCGTTTTACGGTCCGCCCGCGTCTTGCCCGATGGCATGAAATACGAACTCAATCGCTTCCGCAGATCCTTCGCCTTCCCCACATAAATAATCGACCCCAGGCGATCCTTATGGAGATACACCCCCGGCTTG
>Ga0222651_1000952_pt1 | contig 15474 bp, 10 predicted proteins | sample AntAcemetagen369_FD_179855 | JGI IMG/M metagenome (GOLD analysis project Ga0222651, IMG submission 179855) | Saline water microbial communities from Ace Lake, Antarctica - #369 | ecosystem: Environmental > Aquatic > Non-marine Saline and Alkaline > Saline | place: Antarctica: Ace Lake...
TTTCATCCTTTGAGAAAATAACCTCTGGCAATGCTTTAAAGTTGTTATTGTCAGAATCATTGAAAAGCCCTTTTACTGCAATATGGGTAATGGTTTCGGTCATTCCATAGGTTTCGAAAATCCTAGTGTTTGCCTTGCTTAAACTTAATTTAAGTTCTGCTGAAATGGGTGCACCTCCTATAATTATAGTGCCTATTCGGTTCAAATAAGAAATTGTATTTTGGACCTGCATGGGTACCATAGCACAAAAATCATAGGGTTTGGAAGTTATACCCAACGGATGAGATGTAGGTTCTACAAAGTCCATCTCCCATCCGAGAACTATGGCACGGACCAACATCATTTTACCTGCAATAAAATTGGCAGATAAACAATTTAGAGCCCTTACTCCCGCTTTCAAATTAAAAAAAGTTCCCGTAGCCAAAGCTGAGTTGACCATATGTTCTTTTTTTAAAGAAATTATTTTTGGGATGCCTGTAGAACCTGAGGTATTTACGTGAATGGAATCTGAATCATCCAACCAGTCCATAAGAAAATTGCCAATAGCCATTTCATATTCCTGCCTCTCCTTTACTAAACTGTATGCTAATTCAGTTAAATCCCCAAAATCGTAATGGATTCCGTTAAATTTAAATTTACGATGGATATGTTTATAGATTGGATCCATTTTCTTCCCCTAATTGTACCGTTTCTAAGTTTTGTACATCACCCGTAAGGCGCTCCTTCCAATTGGTCCAACCATATTTCTTTGAGAATACAAACAACAGAATGGGATAAATTACCAAAACCGGGACAAAAACATCCCAACCCAACTTAGGTTCCGAAATATCCCGATAGAGAGATTCGGTTTGGAACGCCGTCCAATCTGCGGTCACCAGTAGCGCCGTCAACAAATTATTGGCGGCATGAAAACCTATGGCCAATTCCAATCCTTCATCCATTAGTGTCAATATCCCTAGAAAAAATCCGGTGCCAATATAATAAACCATTATTCCGTACCCCAATTTTTCAACTTCAGGATTAAAAAGGTGCAACAACCCAAAAATTAATGAGGTTATTACCAAAGGCACCCATCTTTTACCCGACATTATTCCAATGCCCTGCATAAGATATCCCCGCATAAAATACTCTTCAAAACTGGTTTGCAGCGGGATTAGAAACACCGATATTAGGCACAAAATGATAAAGGGCATTAGATCAAAATTGAAGACATAATCCTCTGGGGCAAGGTAGATATCCAAACCCGTAATTAAAATGGTGATAAAACCCCAAAGACCAAAAGCAAAAAAAAATCTTTTCCAATCTATTTTATTTCTGCTGGTAGTAAGGGAAACAATGGTTTGCCGATGAACAAATTTAACGGTAAGAAATGAGGCCAATAGACCAAAAACAAAGGATATCAACATTAAGAATAAGAAAAGGTTACTTCCTACCATTATGGACATTGCAGCAACATCTGTGGGAAAGGATTCCCCTCCCAAAGACTTGGTTATAATGACCCCGAGAAGCGGAATAGACCCAAAAAATTGCCATCCTATAAATATGATCACAACTCCAACCAAATATCTCCACGATTCGTGATTTCCTTTATATCCTTGTTCTATATACATTTACGTTCTGTATTAAATTAGTTTCCCAAACATTGTTATTCGCATACTTTAAAGTGCCATTTTCCACGGTTAACGGACTGTCGAAATTATTGTTGTACAAACCTCCAGTACCCAATCCCTGAGGTAAAAGGTTATCTAAGGTATAGGTCCACTGGGCAATGGCGTTAAGGCCAATGTTACTTTCCAGTGCACTGGTAACCCACCACTTTATACCCAGTTTTTCCGCTACTTGAATCCACTCCATGCTCCCCTTAAATCCACCTATTAGACTAGGTTTTAGGATTATAAATTGCGGTTTTATGGTATGTAGCAGTTTTTCCTTTTCCGTTACAAGTGTTACCCCGATCAGCTCTTCGTCCAAAGCAATTGGAATGGGAGAATTAGAACACAAACGCTGCATTTCATGAGGATTGCCAGCCTTTATGGGTTGTTCTATGGAATGAAGATTAAATGGAGAAAGGCTTTCCAGTTTATCCATTGCCTCCGAAGGAAGAAATGCTCCATTGGCATCGACCCTTAATTCTATTTCCTTTTCGCTGTATTTATTTCGAATGGACTTTAAAAGCGCTATTTCCTTTTCAAAATCGATGGCCCCAATTTTTAATTTTATGCATTTAAAACCTTCCTCCAACTTTTGTTGGATCTGTTGATGCATAAAATGTTCATCTCCCATCCAAATTAAGCCATTGATTTCTATGGGTCGATTGTTTTGGGTGAACTCTGAAGGATAAAGTAAAAAGGGATCTTGGGAACATAGGGATAAAAAAGCTTGCTCTATCCCGAACTGAATACTAGGAAAATCCATCAAAGTATCCCATAGTCCATCTTTCCCTAAGCTAATATTATCGCAGGTCCATTTTAACTTTTCCTCATAGCCCGGAACATCATCAATACTTAAACCCCTTAAAATACCGCATTCCCCAATTCCGATTTTTTTACCCTGTTCTAGAATAATAAAGAAGGTTTCCTTGCGGGTCATTATACCCCTAGAAGTACCGCTGGGACGTTTAAAATCTAAAATATATTTTTTGTAGGTTGCTTTCATGAAATGTAAAATCAAATTTAACTATCTTTTTCTTCTTAATATGAAAAAATGAAAACAAAAGAAGTTAAGGTGGTGTGGATAAAGGGGCGTCTTCCGGCATTGGCGAGGCTCTGACCTATGAACTAAATAGCAAAGGTTATAAACTAATTATTTCTTCCAGAAATTTAAAAGACCTAAAACAAGTAAAAAATCGTTGCCCAAATAATAATCTTATCTCCATACTCCCATTAGACTTCATAGATTTGAATAGTATGGCCAAAAAAGTAACGGAAGCTATGTTGTACTATGGACCAATAGACATATTGATAAATAATGCTGGCATAAGCCAACGCTCCTTAGTTATGGAAACCGATTTACAAGTCTATCAGAAATTAATGGATGTGAATTACATGGGAACCATTGCCCTTACCAAAGCAATCCTCCCCTATTTTGTCTCTCGAAAAAAAGGACATTTTGTTACGGTAACCAGCCTAATGGGAAAATTTGGCTCGCCTTACCGCTTTGGCTATTGTGGGGCCAAGCACGCTCTTCACGGTTTTTTTGATGTTTTGCGTATGGAACATGAAAAGGACAACATAAAGGTAACCATGGTATGTCCAGGTTTTGTAAATACCAATGTCCCAGTAAATGCCCTTACCGCAGATGGTACTCCTCAGGTCGACAATGATATGGCCACTAAAAATGGATTATCTCCCCATGTCTTTGCCGAAAAAATGCTCAAGGCAATGGTAAAAGAAAAATTCGAAGTTTACATTGGTCGAAAAGAGGTAGTCGGTATCTATTTGAAAAGATTTTTTCCTAAACTACTCCATAAAGTAGTTCTGCGGAATAAAGTGAGATAATTAAACTGTTAAAGACTCACCTATGTCCAAAAGAATCAATTCCTTCCCAAGTTTGGAAAATTTTTGAATGGATTGATTATGATCGATGACGATATACCCAAAAGTATCATAATGGCAACCCAATATTTTAGGGCACTCAATAAAATCTGAAGCTGTAATGGCATCGTCCACTCCCATTGTAAAATTATCTCCAATGGGCAATACGGCAAGATCTAATTTAAAGGACATGGGAATAAGTTTCATGTCCATCGTCAATGCTGTGTCTCCTGCAATATAAACATGTTTACCTTCGGAAGACAAAATAAATCCCCCTGGCTGGCCTCCATAAGATCCATCTGCAAATGAAGAGCTATGAATGGCATTTACATATTTTAGGCTGCCAAAATCAAACTTCCAATTCCCACCATGGTTCATGGGATGGGCTTTTAGCCCTATATTTTCATAATAAGTGGCAATTTCAAAATTGCTCACAACCGTGGAATTGTTCATTTTCCCAATTTCCTCTACATCCAAAGTATGGTCTTGATGGGCATGGGTAACCAAGATATAATCTGGTTTTAAATTTTTTATATCAATTTTTCCAAGAGCTTTTTCATTCGCTGAAATAAATGGATCTACCAATATTCTTTTGCCTGCAGTTGTAATTAGCAAGGAAGCATGACCTAGAAAAGTAATTTGCATAAGTTGAACTGTTTTTATTCAAATTTATTTAAAATTGAACCAAAAACGAACTCCTTCTGATGTTTTATCGATATTCAAAGTAGATTGTAGCTGATTTACCAAACGATTCATAAGCCTAATTCCCATAGAGGAATTGGCCCTATCATCAGTATCTTCGGGAAGTCCTATACCATTATCGGTATATTCAAAATACCCTTCTTGACTACCAATTTTTCTTAAATGGATATAAATTTTTCCGTTTTCATCATCGTCAGGGAAGGCATACTTAAAGGAATTGGAGACCAATTCGTTTAAAATAAGTCCAAAGGGAATGGCCCTATCTATATCCAATTCCACACCTTCGGCATCTATGGCAATATTAATATTATGGCCGCCTTTTTTGTAAACCGATTGCACACTGTTGATAAGACTTTCTATATACCCTTGCATTTCTATAACCGAGAGGTCATCGTTCTGATATAATTTTTGATGGATCAGGGCCATGGCCTTTACCCTACTCTTCCCTTCTTCAAGAGCTTCTATAGCAGCTTTGCTCCTTGTGTTTTTTGTTTGCAGACTAAGTAAGCTGGAAACCATTTGAAGGTTGTTTTTCACCCTGTGGTGAATTTCTTTCAAAAGAGAATCCTTTTCCACCAACGATGCTTCAATTATCCGTTTTTGCTCGGCAATCAATCGCTGGTTCTTAATACTTTTTAAATAAGCAAAAACTAGGCCTGTAAATCCCAAAAGTGTAAAAATCAAGGAAATAAAAACTATGTTTATTCTTTCCTCTTTAGCCTGTAAGTCGCTCCGTGATTGCTCCAAGTCCTTTTTTTGCTGCTCCATCATTTTCTTGGAGTACTCAATTTCCTGCCCAGCAACGGCTGCTAACTGCTGCTTTTTCATAGAAGATTCATTTCTATTTAATGAATCTCTTATTCGCACATTCCGCTTTAAAAAATCAACGGAATTTTTAAAATCCCCTATCCGGTCGTAGTAGGATGCCAATAATCTATTCTTCCTAAGAATATTTTCAATTTTTATAGGGTCCGGCCCCTTTAAAAGATATTCCTTGGCTTTTTCGTATTCTTCTTTCTGTAGGTGACAATCTGCCAATTCCAAGGTATTCTCTACCATTTCTGATGAGAATTTACCTTTATTATGTTCGGTGATCAGTTCAATGGAATTTTCCAAATATGGTATGGCAATGTCATATTCCTTTAGTAGGGCATGACATTTACCTATATTGCCCTCAATAATTCCCTTTAATAAATTACCATTGCTTATTTCTTCGTCGGTTTTCTCCCTACTTATATCATTTAAATAAACGTCTATAAATCCCTTGGCTTTTTTGTAATAAGTTAAAGCCGTGGGTATGGACATATCCAAAAGAAGATAGTTACCAACGTTATTCTGATATTGTGCCTGTCCATAATAGTCATCCTCACGTATCGTTTTCAGCTTATCCTTGATATAATCATTCATTGCTGTCCTGTGAAGTCCCAGGTTGGAATAAATATCATAAAAAATAACTTTGTCCGTAAGGCCTAAATTTTTCTTTTCATTTCTTATTTCGAATTGGCGATCATAAAGACCCAATTTCGCATAGTTATTGTCTATTAAATCCAGTAGAATCCTTTTGGATTCCATATCCAGATCTTCAATATTTTTATACAATTGGTTGGCAATGGCCACACTTTTACTAAAGTCTCCTATGTCAAAATAAAGCTGGGATTGCATAAGCTCATATTTGGTTGCGCTTATAGAATCCTTCACTTTTTGTGCATTGTTACGATAAATATTTACCACTTCTTGCCAGTCATATGCCGAGTGTTCGGAATAGCGATTTGTGGTACCAAAGAAATAATCGAATCTCTCCTGTACTCCCTTCTGATTTTGAAATTCTTGAAAATGATTGGGCTTGGTAACTGAATCTTGGGCTGGTACATACCAAAAACACGATAAACACATCAATAATGAAACAAATATTTTTTTGTAAGACTTAGTCATTGTTCAATTGTTGTCTAAAGTTCTCTAATTAGTCTTCAGTCTTTTTAAAACTATTTATAGACTTTGGAATATGTGGTATACAATACTACAAACGCCAAAGGTGCTTTAATGTTGTACCTCCAAAATCTCAAAAATTAGCATTATTTGGTACTCGATACCAGTTCAACCAGTTTAAAGCAATTTAAGGGTAAGTTAGCCATTATTTTAGCTTCTTACCTTCGCCATGTTTGATTCCTAAAATAAAAAAGGCGATACAATTTAATTGCACAGCCTTTTTATATATTAAATGATAAGATTTGGGACTCTTTATCAGGTCAAAAATATGTTGTAACAATTGGAATTTTAGAATTTTGTTGTGTAATGGCAATATCTTGTTGTGAAAGTAAGGAATGGTTTAAATTTATGCATTTCACCCGATTTAGCCTGCACTTTATCGAATAAAGATACTATAAGTAGAAACCTACAATTCCGAGATCCAAATCCTATTTAGCACTATCAAAAAGAACCCCTATAATTTTAGACTATTCACTTTAGCATATAATTATTCATATGAATTAATCATTCACCTTCTTCAATTGATTTTTCAATTCCTCCATAGAATCTTGAAGTTGCCTTAACAATCCGGTTTCGGAGGTGGCATCAACACCAAAGGTTATTTTACTACTAACCTGCCAAAGCTCTTGTATGTCCTCAGAATTAACTGAATAAGGAGGGTAATTTTCGTTTATGGAAATTAAGGATACCACGACAGGGTTTGGAGATTTCTCAATTTTTTTTACCAAAACTGCATCCTGTAAGACCACTACATAGATCTTATTGGGGCTAATATCCTGAAGACCTTCCACTGCCTTGGCCAATACCCACTCTCCTGGTTTTAAATTTGGCAACATACTATCACCTTCAATTTGAAAACCGCGATAAGTGGCATTTCTGAACTCGGGCAAAGGAATATCAAAAGCAGGAAGTTGTCTATACCAACTAGTATCCTGGATATTTTGTGGATAACCAGCGGCCGCTTTTGCATTTACCAATACCATATTCTCGTTATCCGATGAATTTACGGTAACAACTTTTGGTATAACACTAATATTCGAAACCGATAAATACTTTTGGCTACTTTCACCAAATAACCAAAGCGGATTGATCTTAAATTGTTTAAGCAGTTCTACCACTACTTTTCCCGACAATTTTGTACGTCCCCGTTCAATATCCGCAGTGGTATTGGATATGCCAAGCAGGTTGGCAAAATCGGATTGGGTATGCCCCAACTCCCTGCGTATGTCCGTAAAACGCTTTGTTACAATTTCCATATCCTCGTTCATATTCCAAGTTTTAAAGTGATGAAGCTATCATGGACCTTTTCAAATGTATCCAAATACAAACTTCCAATTGCCTCAAATATACGGAATTTGGAATATATCCAAAATATTTATTGGATTAATTCCATATTTAGGAAATAATCCATATATTTGGATTAATTACAAAAACTACAAAATGACTCTGGAAGATATACATCAGAAATTAAACAGACTGGCCCACTCTGGGATGGAGGATAATCACTATTCCAGCAATACATTGTATAATGTTATTAGTCCAATCAGAAATCATTCCGTGAAAAAGGAAAGAAGGTGTATAAATAAAGAATTAAGTGTACAACTCAGTTTATTCGATTAATTATGGAAAATCCTAAAATTTTAATTTACGACGGTAGCTTCAACGGGTTTCTAACCACAGTTTTCAAAATTTTTGAGGATAAAATTGAAGTGGCCAACATTAAAAGAAATACAGAGAATCAAAAAGGACTGTTTTCAGAAGCGATAACCGTTTTTACCCAAATGGATAAGGCAAGACGTGTTTGGAACAGTATTCAGGGCAAGAGCAATGCCGCTATTAAGTCAATTTACTTCGCTTTTTTAAGTGAAACTAAGGGAATTGAATTACTTCTTTACCAATACATTCGATCCATGTACGCCAATCCCAATGATAATGCAATAGACGACATATCGGAAATTATTCTGAAAATTCAACAACATTCAAGAATGGTGGCAAGGGAAAAACATAGAATTGAGGCCGTAGCAAATTTTACGATTTCAAATGACCAGATCCAATTTTCCGAGGTAACTCCCGGTTTTGACGTACTTCCATTAATTTCAAAACACTTTCGTACAAAATTCAAAGGCCAAGAATTCATAATTTATGACAGAAAAAGAAAGTATGCCATATACTATAACCTGTTCAATGTTGAAATTATATCCTTGGAGCTGCCCTCCTATCATAACAATGAAGTATTATCCCAGACTACTTTAAAATATTTAATAAACAATAAATTACATTCACAATATACCAATAAGCCGCAGATATCTTATTTAAATGAAAGGGCCGCAGTTTAAATAATTATGTGGCAAGATTTTTTGCTAAATGAATTTGTAAATCTGATTTTCGTCTTTTTAACTGCAATGCACCTGGTTGGAAAATGTTTGATCAAATAGTGAAACCGATTGCCAAATTGGTTTACTTAGTTTTTTCTCCCACAAAATTATCGCTCTGATTTTTAAAAAGCACATTAAAAGTGGTTAAGCTACCGTATATACGAGTAATGTATTGTTGTAAATCAACCTTTTCAAGATCGTCCAAATTATTACTGCTGTTTATTTTTTGTTCCATCACTCTAATTCGATCTCTGACCATCACAATTTTGTGAAAAAAGGTATCCATTGGAATTTCTTTTTCAGACAAATTGCTATCCCCAGGTTTTAGAACCAAATTACCACCTTTCCATTTATCGGCAATTGGGATTATGGAACTGGCATCACTCCATCTTTTTAATATGGTGATTAGCGATTGTTCCACCTCTGAAAAACTTATGGTGTCCACTTCATCCTCGACTGCTTCTATGACCTCAAAATCTGAATTTAAATCAATCGTCTCCAAGCCACTATCCATAAAAGTAACCCAATAATGTTTAGAACTAACATTGGTAACCACTCCTTTTCCAAATTCGCCGTGGTTGATCCGTGAACCTATTCCTAAAAGCTGCATTTAAAAATATTTTAAAGTTAAGAACGCTAATTTATAGCTAAGGTTTTAATCTACAAAAAACTAAATAGCACCAACTTCATTTTTAGGCTCCAAAGTCGTAACTTCGCACATTGCTAATGAAAATGATCAAGTACGAAGAGAATATTGAGGTTAGAGGTGCTCGTGTGCACAACCTAAAAAATATAGATGTTACCATACCACGCGAAAAGCTGGTTGTTATTACCGGATTGTCTGGAAGCGGAAAATCATCCCTGGCCTTTGATACTATTTATGCTGAAGGCCAAAGAAGATATATAGAGACCTTCTCGGCCTATGCCCGACAGTTTTTGGGTGGCCTGGAGCGACCTGATGTGGACAAGATTGACGGACTTTCGCCGGTAATTGCCATTGAGCAAAAAACCACTTCAAAATCACCTAGGTCAACGGTTGGGACCATTACCGAAATTTACGATTTCCTTAGACTTCTGTTTGCAAGGGCAAGTGATGCCTATAGCTACAATACTGGGGAAAAGATGGTTAGTTATGATGATGCCCAAATAAAGGAATTGATCATATCCTCTTACAACGGTAAAAAGATCAACGTTCTAGCTCCTATCATCAAATCTCGAAAAGGTCACTATAGGGAATTGTTTGAACAGATTGCCAAACAGGGATTTGTTAAGGTTAGGATAGATGGGGAAATAAAGGATATTGTAAAGGGCATGAAAGTGGACCGCTACAAGACCCATGACATCGAGATTGTTATAGACCGACTCAAAATTGAAGAAAGTTCCGAGTTGGACAAGCGCATTTCCGAAACAATTAATACAGCAATGTACAGTGGAGAAAATGTACTGATGATTTTGGAAGAAGGTACCGAGGTGCCCCGATATTTTAGTAGGGATTTAATGTGTCCAACAACTGGAATTTCGTATCCTTCCCCAGAGCCCAATACATTTTCCTTTAATTCCCCAAAGGGTATGTGTCCTGATTGCAACGGGCTGGGACATGTATATGAGGTTAATGAAAATAAAATATTTCCTAACAAAAAGTTATCTATAAAAGGTGGTGGTGTTGCGCCATTGGGTGAATATAAAAATTCATGGGCCTTTAAACAGATTGAAACTATTGCTCAACGGTATAATTTTGAACTTACCTCCCCAATTTCCCAAATTCCGGATGAAGCTATTCAAATTTTACTTTACGGAGGTAAGGAGAGTTTTGAAGTTGACTCCAAAACCTTAGGGGTAAAACGGCTGTACAAAATTGACTATGAAGGTATATCAAACTTTATAAAGAGTCAATTCCATGAGGCCAATTCCACATCCATCAAACGTTGGGCAAAGGAATATATGGACAAAATTGAATGTCCAACCTGTGATGGAACCAGATTGAAACAAGAGTCCCTCTACTTCAAAATAGATAACAAAAATATTGCCGATCTCTCCAGTATGGATATTACTGATTTGGCAGATTTCTTTAACGGGCTGGAGAAAAAATTGGAAGGCAACCAATTAAAAATTGCCGAGGAAATTATTAAGGAGATAAAAACAAGAATTCAATTTTTATTGGATGTAGGCTTGGATTACCTGTCCTTAAATAGAAGTAGTAAGTCACTTTCTGGTGGAGAAGCGCAGCGTATTAGGTTGGCTACACAAATTGGATCGCAATTGGTAGGTGTCCTTTATATACTTGACGAACCTAGTATTGGGTTGCACCAAAGGGACAACGAACGTTTAATAAAATCCTTGGAATCACTTAGGGACTTGGGCAATTCTGTAATAGTAGTGGAACATGACCGCGATATGATAGAGCGCGCTGACCATGTTATAGACATTGGACCTAAAGCTGGTAAACATGGAGGTGAAATAATTTCGGAAGGAAAACCTGCTGACTTAAAGAAGTATCATACGTTGACCGCCGATTATATTACTGGTAAATTAAAAATTGAAGTTCCCAAAAAACGTAGGGAAGGGAATGGAAAAAGTCTTGAATTAACAGGTTGTACCGGTAATAACTTAAAGAATGTTTCCGTTAGTTTTCCTTTGGGCAAAATGATTGGGGTCACCGGCGTTTCCGGAAGCGGAAAAACCACCTTGATCAATGAGACCCTCTATCCTATTTTGAATGCCTATTATTTTAATGGGGTTAAAAAACCCATGCCCTATAAAAAAATTAAGGGACTGGAACATATAGATAAGGTGATAGATATTAATCAATCTCCCATTGGAAGAACACCTAGATCCAATCCAGCTACCTACACTGGAGTTTTTAGTGAAGTGAGGTCTCTTTTTGCCAAGACACAGGAAGCTGCAATTAGGGGTTACAAACCCGGTCGTTTTAGCTTTAATGTCACTGGAGGGCGATGTGAAACCTGTCAAGGAGGAGGTCTAAGGGTTATTGAAATGAATTTTTTACCCGATGTATATGTTGAGTGTGAGACCTGCAATGGCAAACGATTTAATAGGGAAACTTTAGAAATAAGATACAAAGGTAAATCTATCGCGGATTTACTGGAAATGACCATAAACGAATCGGTAGCGTTCTTTGAGAATATCCCTAAAATTTATCGCAAATTGAAGACGATTCAAGATGTAGGCCTTGGATATATTTCCTTGGGCCAACAGTCTACCACCTTATCCGGAGGAGAAGCACAACGAATAAAATTGGCTACCGAACTCTCTAAAAGGGATACGGGAAACACCTTTTATATTTTGGACGAGCCAACTACGGGGCTGCATTTTGAAGATATAAGGGTGTTGATGTCCGTGCTTAATAAGCTTGTGAATAAGGGCAATACCGTACTAGTTATTGAACATAATATAGACGTTATAAAAATGATGGACCATATTATCGACATTGGTTACGAAGGAGGACGAAATGGTGGTATGGTAGTTGCGAAAGGAACACCAGAGGAAGTGGCCTTGGATAAAAAGAGTTACACCTCTATATTTCTAAGAAAAGAATTAGGTTTGTGATATTAATAGTCCAACTAACAACCTATTTCTGTCAAAATTGACTTTTATTTGACAAGTAAGTGGTAGTGCAAATTGAATAGGGATAAAATTATAATATGAGAAAAGAACAACATCATAAAGGATGGAATGAGATAAAAACCAACGATTCCTGGGCCCTATTCAAGATTATGGGCGAATTTGTGAATGGATTCGAAAAAATGAGCGCTATTGGACCATGTGTTTCCATCTTTGGATCGGCACGTAACAAACCAGGTGATAAATATTATGAGTTGGCTGTAAGCGTGGCCAAGAGCATATCCGAGGCCGGTTACGGAATTATTACGGGTGGTGGCCCTGGAATTATGGAAGCCGGTAATCGAGGAGCACATTTAGCAGGCGGCACTTCTGTTGGATTAAATATTGACCTGCCTTTTGAACAACATGACAATCCCTATATTGACAGTGATAAAAGCTTGGATTTTGATTATTTCTTTGTGCGAAAAGTAATGTTCGTAAAGTATTCTCAGGGTTTTGTTGTAATGCCTGGCGGTTTTGGAACATTGGATGAACTTTTTGAAGCCATAACCCTGATACAAACCAACAAAATAGAACGGTTCCCTATTATTTTAGTAGGTACTGAATTTTGGGGTGGATTGTTGGAATGGGTAAAAAGTTCTATGCTCACTGTGGGGAATATTAGTCCAAAAGATTTGGATTTAGTCCAGATGGTAGACTCGGAGCAAGAAGTTGTTGATATAATTGATGCCTTTTACAAGGGCAATATATTAAGCCCAAATTTTTAAATTAAGAGATTCTTGAAGCAGTTGGCATATAATATGAAACCTATATTTTTCTTGATAACATTATTTATCGGTGGACTTTGTATAGCACAACATACCAACAAAGTTATTGCAACTTTAAATTCGGAAAATAATGAATTTAGTATTCAACAGGAAATTGAGTATGAAAATAAATCCCAGGACACGCTAAACCTAATTTACCTTAATGATTGGGCAAATGCGTATACCAATAAAAATACGGCACTGGCCAAAAGATTTGCGGAGGAGTTTAAAAAAGGCCTTCATCTTGCAAAATATGAGGAAAGAGGTAACACTAAAATCGTCAGTACTGTTGATGATGATTATCGCGGATTGGATTGGGAGTATGCCCCTGGGAAGGATATTATTAAAATTAACCTAAACCGTCCCCTACTGCCCCAAGCATCAACTAAACTATTTATTACATACAAAGTAAAATTACCATCAGATAAGTTTACCACCTACGGATATAATCTAAAAGGTGGATACTATTTAAAGGACTGGTACCTTACCCCTGCCGTATACGATGGAAGTTGGCATTTGTATTCCAATAAGAATTTAGAGGATCTTTATACGGATATGGCCAACACCTCAATAGAACTTATTATTCCGGAAAATTTAAATGCAGTCTCCAATTTTCATGAATTAAGTAAAAACGTAGTAGGTAAGCTTCAACATATTTATTTACAGGGCCTTCAACAAAAAAGTGGTGAAATCATAATTAGCCCAACTAAAAAATTTGTAAAACATGTAACTCCTGAACTTACAATTTTGACCGACCTAAGGTCTCCAAGGTACGACGAGATTTCTTCAGGAATTTCCATAAACAGGGTGTCCAAATATATCTATGAAAACTTGGGCGACTTTCCGCATAAACATTTACTGGTAAGTGAACTGGACTATAATAAGGATCCCTTGTACGGCATAAATCAACTTCCCAGTTTTATCCGGCCTTATGAGGAGCAGTTTCAGTTTGAAATGAAATTTCTAAAAACAGCGCTAAATAGTTTTATTAAAGAAACTATGTTTTTGGATCCAAGAAATGAAAAATGGGTTACAGATGCCATTTTAAACTATCTAATGATCGGTTTTGTTGAGGAATATTATCCAGATCAAAAATTGTTGGGAAAATTATCCAGCATTTGGGGCGTACGAAGTTTTCATTTGGCCAAAATGAATTTTAACGAACAATATCCTTTGCTTCATATGCTTTCGGCAAGAAAAAATGTGGATCAATCCCTTACCACTCCCAACGATTCGCTTATAAAATTCAATCAAAAAATTGCCAACAGGTATAAGGCTGGATTGGGTCTGGCATATTTGGCCGATTATACAGGAAAAGAACATGTAGATCGCAGTGTGAAGGAGTTCTACATTAATTACAGGTTAAAACCTTCAACTGCAGCAGATTTTAAATTTATTGTCGTGGAGAACTCTGATAAGGACATTAATTGGTTTTTTGATGAGTATGTTTCTACTACGAGTAAAATCGATTTTAAAATTAAAAAAGTACAAAAACTTGAAGATTCCTTAGTAGTCACCTTAAAAAATAAAGAAGGAACCAATGTCCCAATTTCCCTTTTCGGGATAAAAAATGACACAGTTGTTTCTAGTTATTGGTTCACAGATATAGCCGAAGAACAGACTTTGACCATTCCAAGGAACGGTGAAGACCGTTTGGTATTGAATTATGATCAGACCATACCGGAATTCAACCAACGCGATAATTGGAAATCCCTGAACGGTTTCTTTTCCAGTAACAAAAAACTGAAATTTCAATTTTTTAAAGATGCAGAAGATCCCTATTACAATCAGGTATTTTATGTTCCTGTGCTGGGGTTCAATAAATATGATGGACTCTCTCCTGGCATGAGATTGCACAACAAAACTTTATTGGAAAGGCCTTTTGTTTTTGATATAGCTCCTACATATGCACCTAACGAAAAGACATTCGTGGGATATGGTAAATTTAATTTTCGAAAGTATCACGGTACTAGTGGTTTATACGTCACCAATTATTCACTTAGGGGCTCTACCTCCCATTTCCAGGAAAATTCCCGCTATAGTACATTAAGTCCTTCAATAGGTTTCGGTTGGAGACCCAGTAATCTTTTGCTAAATAAACGGGAAGCATTAATTTTTAGATCCATTAGTGTTTTCAGGGACATTGATCCAAGTTTACAAACGTTGGGCCTGGAAACTGATCCAGATTATAATGTTCTTAATGCAAAATACTACAACACCACAAACAATATAATTAATTATCTGTCCTGGTCGGTGGATGCACAGTATTCCAATAAATTCACCAAAATTACCTACGAATTGGAATACCGAAAACTTTTTGAGAACAATAGACAATTTAACCTACGTTTTTTCGCAGGAAAGTTTATTAGCAATCAAACAGCTGGGAATACGGATTTTTTTAGTTTTGCCCTTGATCGGCCAACCGATTACCTTTTTGATTATGATTATTTGGGTAGATCCGAAGGGTCCGGAATATACAGTCAACAAATT
>Ga0222651_1000957_pt1 | contig 15432 bp, 10 predicted proteins | sample AntAcemetagen369_FD_179855 | JGI IMG/M metagenome (GOLD analysis project Ga0222651, IMG submission 179855) | Saline water microbial communities from Ace Lake, Antarctica - #369 | ecosystem: Environmental > Aquatic > Non-marine Saline and Alkaline > Saline | place: Antarctica: Ace Lake...
ACTTCTTCCAGTATACCTTCTTGCCAATTTCAATGCGCCTTCAATGGCCTCTGTCCCGGAATTCACCAAATAGGTGGTCTCTAGGGGAGAAGGGAGGTGATTTGCCAATAGCTTGGTATAGGCAACTGCCGGTTCCTGGATGTATTCTCCATAGACCATGACGTGCATATATTTTTGCACTTGATCCTGTATGGCATTTATAACTCTTGGGTGGCAGTGCCCCAGGCTACAAGCGGAAACACCTGCAACAAAATCGAGGTGTGCTCTGCCGGCGGAATCGTAAATATAGCAGCCTTTAGCATGTGAAATTTCCAAGGCCAAAGGGTGGGCAGAAGTCTGCGCCTGGTATTTAAAATAATCCTCCATCATTACTCCTAATTGTCCAATACTCTAAAAATCCAAGTTTCATCCAAATATTTACCATTGAAATTACTGTCACGGGCATTCAGGGCATCTTGCCAAGAATTAAATCGTTCTAAATATACGTAGTGATATTGGTTAAAATTTCGAAAAAAATATTTGGGCTCCAAGCCTTTCTTAGAGAGATTTTTTGAAAATTTTTCATAATTTTTTTTAAGCTCAAACACGTTGGCAACTAAATAGTAGCCAGGAAGCAATCCGTCTTCTTTGTTGCCCTCTTCATAACGTTCTTTGGTTTTTGATTCCGTAATTGAGGGCTTTATCTCTTTTTTCTGTGGTTCTTTTTTATTCACTTCTATTTTCTTCTTCACAGAATTTGGAGGAAGTAAAGGTGAAGAATTTATGGAATCGCGTTTCCTTTGGTCTTCCAGGGCTTCGTCTGGCTCCACGTCCAAATCGATGGGATTTTCTACACCTCGAATGGTTGCCAATTTAATGTTGTTATCGTCTTCATCAAAAATATCGTCCTTACTTAGAATTCGCTCATCGCCCCGCCATATAAAACCTTTTAGCAATCTACTGTTGTCAGGGATATCCTTATCCGGGAAGATATCGCCATCAGGGTTGGTAATAAAAGTAATATCCTCTATCTGGTTATTGGCAAGGGTCATTCTAATGGCACTGCATATGGTCTTATCTAGCCCTATTAGTTCTTGGTCATCATTGTACATATAATAGATAACCTCGGTGTTTTTTACCAGGTCTATAAGACTCAGTTTATTGTCTATAAACTTTCCAAAAAGATCTTTGCCCTTGGCCTGATTGTAACCAACTTTGCCCACGGTATCCAAGGAAATTACGAAGGCATTATTAATAACCTTCAAGGAGTCCAATTTTTCGGTTTCCAAGTTGGATAGTAAATGTATACTATCCCCGGTCATTTGATTTTCGCCGTTCCAAATAATAGGAGCGGTAATCAATTGGGTTATACCGGTTTTTTGGTTAAAATGGATGGAATCGCACTTGCCACTTAAATCGGTCTTATAGAATTTGGCATTCCTGAACGCCCTTAGAATGCGTTGTTCGGGCTTTCCAGTAATCATTAGTGTGTCGCCGTGCATATAGAGGGAATCCTGCTCTACCAGATTTATGGAAACAGCTCTTTTGGTGGCAAATACAGAATCTTTGGCCTTGTATACTTCCGCGTAGTGTGCCCTTATTAAGCCATTATTTATAGTATCCCTGATGGTAATATTGTTGGTAGCAGAGGCAAATTCGGTCTTCTTGTCAAAATACAAACTGTCCCCTGTAATTATGCGATTATTATAGTCGATCCGCGTATTTTTAATTCCGTACCCATTCTCAATTTTGGTATCATAAAATCCACGTTCACAGTACATTTTATAGGTTTCTCCAGTGATTGTGGACGGACCGTATAAATAAGCGTTTTTGGAAAGTGTATAATAATCCAATTGCTTGGAAACCAATTTAAATTCTGGGTTGACCAGGTTTACGCTGTCTAAAAATTGGGATTTTTTAAGTTGGGTAAAGTAGCGTCCAATTCTACTGGTTAGGGTATTGGAGGAATCCACTACGGTTCCATAATCTTTGTAATATGCCTCCTGTTTTTCCCTGTCGAATCTCAAGGTGTCTGTGGTGAGGGTCATACTGGTATGGTTCAACACCACATTTTCCCAGGCTTTAGCAAGATTTAAATTACCATCGTAATCTATTTTTCCACTTGTTAACTGTACAGAATCCCCTTGTTGAAGTTTAATATTACCTATAGCTTTTAGTCTATTTTCCTTTTGGTAATAGATGGCAATATCACACCATAAATCCGCACCGGCATGCTCCATTTGCACTTGTTGACCATCCTTGCTAAAGATGGCAGCCCCTGGAAATAGTTTTTCATCCTTGGTGAAAGTACCTCCATAAACAATGTTTATTTGTTTAACCTCCGGCTTCGGTTCCTGGGCCCGACCGTTCCAACAAATGAATACTGTAAATAATAAGAATATGGACTTAAGCAATGTTTAAAATTTTGGTCAAAAATAGTATATTTTGGGGGAGGAACTTATAGTTTGGGATAGTTTTAATAAAATGGTATTCACAAAAAAGCCATCTTAAAAGATGGCTTTAGTTTATCGATAAATGGTCTGGGTCCTATCTGGTCCTACCGAAACAATCTTAATAGGGACTTCAAGTTCTTTTTCCAAGAAATTTATGTAATCCATTAAGGTGTCCGGAAGTTCATCGGACTTGCTCATTTTGGTCAAGTCTTTCGCCCATCCCTTCATTTCCGTATAAACCGGTGTAACGTATTCCGGTTCTATGCTATAAGGTAAGTGTTTTATTTGTTCTCCCTTATAGTTGTAAGCAGTGCATACTTTAAGTTTTTTAAATCCACTTAGTACATCCGCTTTCATCATCATCAATTCCGTTACCCCATTAATTTCAACGGCGTATTTAAGGGCTACCAGATCTAACCATCCGCAACGTCTTGGTCTACCCGTGGTTGCACCAAATTCATTTCCGACCCTGCCCATAGTGGCTCCGTCCTCATCAAAAAGTTCTGTGGGAAACGGTCCACTACCTACACGTGTGGTATATGCCTTGAAAATACCTAAAACTTTACCTATTTTGTTTGGTGCAACGCCCAAACCGGTACATGCTCCCGCCGCAGTGGTATTGGATGAGGTTACAAATGGATAGGTTCCAAAATCTATGTCCAACAAAGATCCCTGTGCGCCTTCCGCCAATATTTTTTTACCTTCCCGCTGTGCATTAAAAATATACTCCTCGCTATCTATGAAGGTTAATTTTTTTAGTTCTTCAACGGCCATAAAAAAGTCGGCCTCCAATTCCTTCAGGTCATATTGGATCTCCACATTGTAAAAGCTGATCATAGCTTCGTGTTTGTTGGCCAATATCCTGTATTTTTCTTTCCAGTCCGAGAATTCCAAATCACCTACCCTCATTCCGTTCCTTCCCGTTTTGTCCATATAGGTTGGTCCAATACCCTTAAGTGTGGATCCAATTTTGGCCTTGCCTTTGGCAGTTTCAGAAGCTGCATCCAGTAAACGATGGGTGGGCAAAATTAAGTGGGCCTTTCTAGAGATAAATAATTTAGATTTAATATCTAGATTAAATTTCTTAAGATTGTCGAGCTCTTTTTTAAAGATCACCGGATCTATAACCACACCGTTACCGACAATGTTAACTGCTGTTTTGTGAAATATTCCGGAAGGAATGGTGTGCAAAACGTGTTTTATACCATCAAATTCAAGTGTGTGGCCAGCATTGGGGCCGCCTTGGAAACGTGCAATAATGTCATAGTTTTTGGTTAAAACATCAACTATTTTCCCTTTTCCTTCATCTCCCCATTGGAGTCCTAGTAGTAAATCTACTGCCATTCTTTATGTAATTGGATTAATTATTCGTGTTCTCTTCTTTGATTCGTGTTCCGTAAAAATAGAGTGAGTGCGTATTGATCTTTATTTTAAAAACCTCCTCAATGGTCTTTTTTATACTTTGAATGCGGGGATCGCAAAATTCCATGACTTCACCGGTATCCGTAAGGATAACGTGATCGTGCTGTCGGTCAAAATATGATTTTTCGTATTGGGCCTGATTTTTTCCAAATTGGTGTTTCCTAACCAATTTGCATTCCAATAAAAGTTCAATAGTGTTGTACAGGGTAGCCCTACTTACGCGATAATTTTTATTTTTCATTGTGATATAGAGCGATTCTATATCAAAATGTTCTTCGCTATCGTAGATTTCCTGTAAAATTGCGTAGCGCTCCGGTGTTTTTCTGTGACCCTTTCCCTCTAGAAAAGTGGTGAAGACATTTTTGACTATTTCTTGATTCTTATTTTCGCCCATAGCATGTACCCAGCGTTAGGATGCAAATGTACAGTTAAAATTTAAATTCTGGACACTTTATCGATGCCGTTGATCTGCTTTAGTTTATCTATAACTTTTTTAAGGATAGCATTGTTTTTTACAACAAGAGTAATTCTTCCAGAAAATGTACCCCCATCCGTACTGAAATTAATATTTCTCATATTAACATGTAAATTGCCAGAGATTACTTCTGTAATTTCACTTATCAATCCTAAGTTGTCTATTCCGGTCAACATTATTTCTACCGTAAACTCTTCCTGTGAAGAATCGATCCATTTGGCGGAAATAATCCTATAGGCGCAGTTGGACTGTAAAGAAATGGCATTGGGACAGTTTTTCTTGTGTACCTTGATGCCATCATTTACACTTACAAACCCAAATACCTCGTCTCCCGGAATGGGATTGCAGCATTGGGATAATTTATATTCCAGTTTGTCCTCTTCCTTCCCAAAAACGAGAGTATCAAATTTAGTCGTTATTTCATCTTTATGGATGTCCTCGGGAACTGGATTCTTCCTCATCTTATTTTTGAAGAAGCTAATAAAGGCATTGCTATAGGAGGCGGCAAAATCCTTCAACATTTGATTGTCAATGGCCCCGATAGCGACCCTGTAAAACAGATCTAAACTGGTCTTTAATTTAAAAAAGATGACCAGCTTGTTAATGGTATCCTCGTTAAGGGTAATTTTTTGGGATTTTAGTTTGCGCCTTAGTATTTCCTTACCGTCCTGTGCAGTAGATTTCTTTTCTTCCCTTAATGAAGATTTAATCTTTGCTCTGGCCCTTGCTGTTGTGGCATAGTCCAACCAGCTTTGACTGGGCTTGGCAGTGTCGGAGGTTAAAATATCCACTTGATCGCCACTATTCAAAGTAGTATTTAAGGGCACCAATTTTCCATTCACCTTGGCACCTCTGGTGTGCATGCCTACTTCAGTATGGATGTTAAAGGCAAAATCCAAGGGAGTGGCACCTTTAGGAAGGGATTTTAATTCTCCTTTTGGAGTGAATACGAAAATTTCCTTGGAATAGAGGTTAAGCTTAAATTCCTCTACAAAATCAACGGCGTTGGTATTTGCATTTTCCAAGGCTTCCTGCAGTTTGTTGAGCCAATCTTCAATGCCCTGTTCTTTCTGATTACCATGTTTATATTTAAAATGTGCCGCATAACCTTTCTCGGCAATCTCGTGCATTCTTTCACTTCTTATCTGAACTTCTACCCATTTCCCTTTTGGGCCCATTACAGTGATATGCAAGGCTTCGTAACCCGTAGATTTGGGCGAGGAAATCCAGTCCCGTAAGCGAACAGGGTTGGGGGTGAAGTGGTCCGTTACAATGGAATATATTTTCCAGGCCAAAAACTTTTCGTTGGGACGGTCCGATTTATAAATTATTCGGATGGCAAATTTGTCATATATCTCATCGAAGGTAACGTTCTGTACCTTCATTTTTCGGCGAATGGAGAATATGGATTTCATCCGTCCTTTTATAAAGTAATTGAGGTTTTCCTTGTCCAAGGATTCGCTGATTACCCCAGAAAATGCATCTATATAGGCCTGTTGTTCTTCTTTGGATTCTTCAATTTTCCCTAAAATATCGTCGTAAACATCTGGTTCCGTGTATTTAAGGCTAAGATCTTCAAGTTCGGTCTTAATATTGTAAAGACCTATTCTGTGCGCTAAGGGCGCGTAAATGTATAGGGTTTCCGAGGCTATCTTTACTTGCTTGTGCTCTGGCATGAAATCCATGGTGAGCATGTTGTGGTACCTATCTGCAATTTTAATGATGATGACCCGCACATCATCATTTAATGTTAAAAGCATCTTTCTAAAATTCTCCGCCTGTTGGGATATGTTCATATCCTTTTTTAGGTGGGCAATTTTAGTGAGTCCGTCCACGATCCGTGCTACGGTTTCCCCAAATAAACGTTCAATGTCCGCCAAGGTGTACTCGGTGTCCTCAACCACATCGTGAAGAAGGGCGGACGCTATGGATACTGCATCCAAACCCATTTCGGAAGCTACAATTTTCGCTACGGCAATAGGGTGAAAGACATATGCTTCACCGGATTTCCTTCTTTGATTTTTATGGGCATCAACAGCTATGTCAAAGGCAGAGCGTATCAACTTCTTATCCTCATCGTTAAGATTTTGATAGCTTATGCGGAGCAATTCCTTGTATTGCTTGGCAATCTCCTTGTTTTCTTTTTCTATCGCTGCTTCGGTCATCATAAATTAAAAATAGCACAAACTATAATAGTAGACAACAAAAATTATGCCTTTAAGTTTTGAATTCTGGACATTAAGGTCGGGTGTGAATAGTGCATAAAAACATAGGCTGGGTGAGGAGTGAGATTGCTTAGACTATTTTTTGATAATTTTTTTAAAGAAGTAATAAGGGGCTGGGCAGCAAAGGTGTTTTTGGCATAATCATCTGCCTGATATTCAAATTTCCTGGACATCGCGTTCATCACCAATCCTGTAATTTCCGATATGGGGCTGTAAAGAATTCCAAAACCGATCAGCGCGGCGTGAAAGCTTGGCTGCGAAACACCAATGGCCAAGGATACCTCCGGGTTATTTATGAAAATGGATAAAATAAATAAGGTAAGGCCGGTAAGTAAAATGGAGGCAGATAGATTAAAGATAATGTGCTTCCTTTTGTAATGTCCCACTTCATGGGCCAGTACGGCCACAATCTCATCCTCTTCAAGATCATTGATCAGTGTGTCGTATAGGGTTATTCTCTTTTCTTTACCAAAACCAGAAAAATAGGCATTGGCCTTGGTAGAACGTTTTGAACCGTCTATGACAAAGATATTTTTAAGCTCAAAGCCAACATTTTTGGCATAGGCCTCAATTTTGCTTTTTAAACTACCGTCCGCTAGGGGAGTTTGTTTATTAAAAAGAGGAACTATAAGTTTACTGTAAAATAGGTTCATAAAAAGGGAAAATACGGCAACGAGTGCCCAAGCATAGATCCAAAAATTGGTTCCTGCCCATTGAAAAAACCAGATGACCAATGCCAATATTCCACCGCCAAGAATCATCATCATTATCCATCCCTTGATTTTGTCTGTCCAGAATAGCTTTTTACTACTCTTGTTAAAGCCGAATTTTTCCTCAATAACAAAGGTATGGTAATAGGAAAAAGGGGTCGTTACAATATCATTCCCAATCATGATTATCCCAAAAAATATCAATGCAATTAAAATGGGGTTGTCACTAAAACCCCTAGCCATGGTATCGATCCATTCAAATCCTCCAAAAATCAAGAACAACAAGGTCAACGTTAAGGAGAAGACGGTACTAAAGAGCCCAAAACCATAGTTGGTTTTTTTATACTCCTGGGATTTTCGATATTCCTCTTGGTCAAACACATCACTTAATTCGTTAGGGACCACATCGGAATAGTGTTTGGCATTTAAATATCCCAAAAAGGTTTCTATAAAAAATTGTATTACCAATATGGCTATTATTATATAAAAAAGGATGCTACTGTTCATTTAAAAAATTAATGGATTTGAATATTAATTTAAGGTGCAGTTATTTTATTCTGATTCTATTTCTAAAATCCCCTTTGTCTCCTAGCCTCAAAGATAAGTATTGCAGCGGATACGGAAACATTCATGGAGTCTATTTCTCCGTGCATGGGAATTATAATATTTTGCGTGGACATGTTCAGCCAATCCTCGGATAAACCGGTAGCCTCCGTACCCACTACTATTGCCGTTGCGTTGGTAAAATCCACCTCTGTGTATGGTTTGGAAGCACTTAGGGCAGCACAGTTGATAGCTATATTGCGCTTTATTAAATACTGAATAATTTCTTGTGTGGAACCTTGGGCCAAATTTGTTGTAAATACACAACCAACACTGGACCGGATTATATTAGGGCTATAGAGGTCGCTTTTTGGATTGGCAATAATAACCGCATCAAGATCGGCGGCATCCGCGGTACGAAGAAGGGCTCCTATATTTCCCGGTTTTTCAGGTGCTTCAGCGACTAAAATTAAAGGGCGGTCGTTTCTGAAGTTTAATGATTCCAATGAATGTTCCTTTGTTACTGCGACTGCCAAAATGCCCTCCGTAGTACCCCTATATGCCAATTTTTGAAAAATTTCCTTTGAAATAGCAATTATCTCTGGTTTCGGAGAAACCACTTGCACTAATTCCAAAATAGTATCTTGACCAATGAGCCCTGGATAGAAAAGAATGGTCTTTAGATGGTATTCACCTTTAATGGCAAGCTGAACTTCCTTGATCCCTTCGATGACAAAAAGTTTATTTTTTTTTCGATCACGGGATTTTTCTTTAAGTAATAAAATGCTCTTTATTAGAGGGTTGTGGGTGCTAGTGATTTCTTTGTGGTGGCTCATTAGTGCAAAAATAATATATTATTGTTAATCAAATTAAAGTAGTACGACGAATGGGACAACTAAATATAAGTACGATGAAATATATGATTGTAGTGTTGGTGATGGCTAGCGTGTTATCCTGTAAGATGGAGAACAAAACAAAAGAAGTTGATGAGGAACTGGCCAAACCCAAAATAGTAACAAACTTAGATGTAGATCAATATCCAAAACCCTTATTAAAGGTTTTTGAGGCCCACGGGGGAATCTACACTTGGAAGAGCAAAAGGAGTTTGGTTTTTAAACTAGGGGAGGAGCTTCATACTATAGATCTTAAGACTAGAAAAGATAGGATAGACGGGCCCGGATATTCTCTTGGATTTGATGGAGAAAAGGTATGGCTGAAAAGCGAAGAAAATGTTTATAAAGGGGACCCCGTTTTTTATCACAACCTAATGTCTTATTTTTTTAATATGCCATTTATGTTGGCCGATAAGGGGGTAATTTATGACGATACGGAAGATTTAGTGAATAATGGGGTAAATTATCCTGGTATAGCCATTCGCTTTAAGTCCGGTGTAGGTGCTTCCTATAAAGATGAATATTTTCTGCACTATGATCCGAAGACTTATGAAATGGCCTGGCTGGGATATTCAGCGAGCTACCGTAGCGGTGAGCGTTCCGATAATGTAAATTGGATTGGATATCAGGATTGGGCCGAAGTAAATGGACTAATGGTTCCAAGCTCATTAACCTGGTACAGTTCTGAAGGGCGAACTATTAAAGAGCCCAGAAAACCAGTGGTTTTTGAAGCTATAGAGTTTAGTGAGCAGGTCAGACCTATAAGTTTCTATGCGAAGCCTAAAAACGGAATATTTGTTGAAGGTAAAGTACAAGAATAGTTCTCCTTTAATAGGAAAAGGGGTTATAAACAATCTGTTTCCAACCCCTTTTTTGTGTTTGTAAATCTTGGACTATTTCCCGTTATATTTTTCCATATATCGTTTCCATAATTCGGTTTGGTGGGTTTCCAATGAAATATCCCTTCCGTCAATAAATGCTCTATTCAATAGGTTGGTCCGCATATCGAGCGCATCGCCTTCAGAAATAAAAAGTGTGGCACTTTTACCTACTTCCAAGGTTCCGTAGTCTTGGTCTATTCCTAAAATTTTCGCTGGATTTTGTGTAATCATTTGGAGCGCTTTTTCCTTTGAAAGTCCTTGTTGAACAAGCTGTCCGGCATAAAACGGCAGGTTTCTATTTTGAAAATTATTCGCATCCGTGTTTTGCATGGCTACCAATAGTCCGCTATCGGATAGTAATTTGGGCAATTTATATGGGAGGTCATAGTCGTCGTCGTCAGAAGCCGGTAGGTTGTGGGGCGCTCTTACCAACACAGGTATTTGACGCTGTTTTAAGAAATGGGTGATTTTATAAGCGTGATATCCACCTACCAAAACAACTTCCTGTACTCCTAAATTTTTGGTGTTGGTAATGGCATCCAATATTTCTTTTTCACCATCGGCATAAACATATAGCTTTTGAGTTCCGTTGAACAAACCTTGGGTAGCGGCAAATGCAGGATTGATTTTTGGTGACTTACTTTTTCCATAGGCTAAGGCATTTTTTAGAAAACTTACTATTTTTTCCTTTTCCCTTGAGTATTCGTCATTGGGTTTATGTCTACGTCCCTCGCCTTCGGAGGGAGGACCTAGTTTAAAGCCGTTTGGCCACGATAGATGTATACCGTCATCAGCCTTTACCACTGCGTCTTCCCAATTCCAAGCATCGAACTGCATAACAGATGAGGTTCCTGAAATGATACCCCCCTTAGGGGAGATTTGTCCTATAAGTACCCCGTTTGGACGCATACTTTCCACAACTTTGGATTCTGCGTTATAGGCGATTATGCTTCTTACATGGGGTATTAATTCCCCAATTTCGTCCTTGTCGTTAGAGGCCCTAACTGCATCTACCTCTATCAGGCCCAAGGAGGCACAGGTGACAATGAAGCCGGGGTAGAGGTGTTTTCCATCGGCTTTTATAATAGTTCCCTTTCTGGCAATCCTGGTTTTAGCATCACCTACAAAAGAAATTTTTCCACCTTCGAACATGATAAGGGAGTTCTCTAATACTTCGCCATTTCCCAGATGGGCTAAAGCGCCTTCAATGCTTATGGCTTCCTTCTGTAAACTTGCAGGGGTTTGTTGGGCAGTTCCTTCAATGGTTAATGACAAAAGGACTAGTGCTAATGTGTTTCTTATATTTTTCATCTTAATTTTGATTTTAAAGGCTGTCACAGTGCAATTCCTCTTGGTTTTTTTTCTTCGGTTCCTGGGTCGGGCTGCCTTTGTCCTTTTCTTTTAGCATTAGGTTGATAAGTAAGGCTTTTTCTTTTTTTATGGCTTCCCGTTGTTGTTTGTCCTTTTCCATATCGAAATATACAGCTCCCTCGATTATTGTTTTTATCACCTTTGCATAAACGGATAGCGGGTTATTGCTCCAAAGTACCATATCCGCGTCTTTTCCTTCTTTGATACTGCCAACCCTGTCGTCTATATGCAAAAGCTTAGCAGGGTTGATGGTGACCATTTTCCATGCCTCCAACTCGGTCATCCCACCATATTTGACAGTTTTGGCAGCTTCCTGGTTTAATCTTCTGGACATTTCTGCGTCATCACTATTTATGGCAACGGTAATGCCTTGACTTTGCATGATAGCTGCATTGTAAGGGATGGCATCGTTTACTTCGTATTTGTAGGCCCACCAATCACTGAAGGTGGATGCCCCTACACCATGTTCCGCCATTTTATCGGCTACCTTGTAACCTTCCAAAATGTGGGTAAATGTGTTTATTTTAAAGTTGAATTTTTCTGCCACTTTCATGAGCATATTAATTTCGCTCTGAACATAGGAATGGCAGCTTATAAAACGTTCCCCGTTAATTATTTCCGCTAAGGTTTCCATCTCTTCATCAAACCTGTAGGGCCGCCCACTTTTTTTCTTCATATCATATTCTTTGGCCCTTTGGAAATAATTTATAAATGTTTGTTCCACACCCATCCTAGTCTGTGGAAATCTGCTATAACTGTTCCAGTTGGATTGTTTTACATTTTCACCCAGGGCAAACTTTATAAATTTGGGGGAGTTGTTATATATCATTCCGTTCGCATTTGCGCCCCATTTTAATTTGAGGATTGCCGATCGACCACCAATAGGATTGGCAGAACCGTGGAGTAGTTGAGCTGAAGTAACACCACCAGCCAAGTCACGATAAATTCCGATGTGTTTTGGGTCTACTACATCCTCCATTTTTACCTCGGCAGAGGAATTCTGACCGGATTCATTAATGGACAAAGCGGCAATATGCGTATGTTCATCGATAATGCCCGCTGTAAGGTGTTTCCCTGTGGCGTCTACTATCGTTGACCCACTGGATTTAAGGTCTTTTCCTATTTTGTCAATTTTGCCGTTTTTAACAAGTACGTCCGTATGTTCTAGAATACCCATATTCTCACTGGTCCAAACCGTGGCATTTTTGAACAGGATGGATTCTTGTTTGGGTTGCTGGGAATAGCCGTAACCAATATTGGGAAAGGCAATGGGCACTACTATTGGTTTTTCCTTGGCCCCGTCTTTTTCCGTTTTGGAAAATGCGGAGGTCTTTGTGGCTTTAAAGGTGGTTTCGGTGCCATTGGGCAGCAAAAACTTACCTTCAAGATTATCAGAGCCGGAGGCTGCCATTGCTGATAATCTAAATACCTGTTCACCGTCTTTGTTATTGAAGGAAAGCGTAAGCCACTTGTCTTCATAATTAATTTTGGAAGACAATTTATCTTCTCCTTCTTTAATATCGGCCTTAGGTTTATCCAATTCTCCGGTAATTGATAATTGATACATTTTTTCCCCGGTCGCTAAATTGTAGTTTCCTCGGATATCCCTCAGTTCCTTGTCATTGATAATATGCTTTTGGCCCTGCACCCAATTTTCATAAAGAACACTTTCCTTGTCGAAAATATCCCCGGAAGTGACTAAAAAATTAGCTTGACTACCGCTTTTTAGGGAACCGATCATATTGGATTTGCCTAAGATCTGGGCAGGAACCGTGGTAAGTGCCTCCAAAGCTTTAGTTTTTGATAAGCCATACTCTATAGCCTTTAATAAATTAGTTCTGAACGAGGCCGTAGATTTTTGATCGTGAAGTGTAAGGCCAAATGTGATGTTGTTTTCTTCAAGGGCTTTAGGATTTGTAGGGGCCTGGTTCCAAAATCGCATATCTTCCAAGCTTACGAATTCCGCTAAATATGGGTCGGAAACGTCATAGGGATCTGGAAAATTAATGGGAACGATTAAGGTGGCATTGGTGGCTTTTATTTCCGAGATACTTTCAAATTCATTTCCTCCTGCAAGTATGGTATAATTAATGTTGAACTTATCTCCAATCTTATCAGCCCTTAAAAGATTGTCTTTGTCCTTCGCTTCAAATATCTGAACTAGATCTTTGTTAGCGTTCAAAGCCTCAAGGGAAAGATCCTTGGTGGTTACATTTCCTTGGGCGTACCAATCTGCATCAAAGTACATTTGCCTCAATAATGCCAAGGAACCCATTAAGGAAGTGGGATAGGCTTGCCGTTTGGCAATGCTTTTGGTCAATGAAAAGTATTGTGCCGATTTATCGGCCAATATCCTATCCGAATCACTGCCAATATCGTTTAATGAAATAAGGACGCCGTTTCCACGGGCAATTCCATCCTGAATATGGGTATTTACAACCCCAAAACCGGCTTCCCGTAATTCCTTCGCTTTTTTATTGTCATAGTTAAATTTAGAAATTGCATCGTTTTCTGGCATTATATGGTCGTTCCAGTAATATCCTTCCCTTGAGGGTTCATATTGTGCCGAACGCCCTCCAGAAGCCGCTGGTTTGGGTTTCCCTACTCCAAAATCGGAATAAATATCAATGAATGAAGGATAAATGGATTTTCCGTTTAGGTCTACCAATATTGTGTTTTGCGGAAGTTGTACTGTTTTCCCTACCTCTATTACTTTTCCCTTTTGAATAAGTAATGTGCCTTTGTCCAATACTTTGGTTGGGGTTATATAGATCTTGGCATTAATGAATGCTGTATAATTGTTATTTTCTGTTTTTACGCCATCATTTTTTGGAAAGTAGTCTTGGGCAGAAAGAGATAACCCGCAAAAAAGTGTAACAAGCACATAAAATCGTATTCTCATATTTAAATGTATTCCTTGTTAAATGGTTTTAAAAATAATATATCCCATAAGAATATCAATACTGTTTTAATCTTTTTATGCTATAAAAAAATAGTCTGGGTTTCGAAGATTGAAATATAACTCTAACGTGCAGTGGCCATTTTAATGAAGGGTGAGTCCTAAACCCTATAATTTTCCAACTATATTGGATGGTCCTTATAATAGTTGACCAAAAGGGTCACCACCGCATTGTAACTTTTTATTCCGTCTTTCTGATTATTGGCCTTTAAAAAGGTGTTGAATATGGTTTTAAAAACAGGTTCCATTGGATTTTCATGTGCCTGCCAGAAGTTGGCCACCTCCTTGTAATTCTTTTTAACGCCAGGATTAAGTCGGTTGTATTGGCTTTTAAAGGCTTCCTCATCCCGCATAGCAAGATCGTTGAGGCAATAACTAAGGGCGTAGGCATAGGCAGAATACTTAAAATAAATATCTTCATTTTTGACCGTTACCAGATATCCAATAAAATTGGTTTCATTTTCCGCCGAAAATCCTAATTGATGGCCAATCTCATGGCCACATATGACAGGGAATCTGAAATTGGGGAGCCTACTATTGGCTTGGGCTTCATTGGTAAACGGATTTAAGTAGCCACCGTAACCCATATAGGTCAAGGCGGTGCTAAAAAGGGACTTCTTTAGGCTAGGTCTGTTATAAGTAAATAAGGGTATTTGTTTTTCAAGGGCTTCATAACCCTTTAAAGTAAGGTTGAAAATTTCCTTTTTGGTATAGGGGACTTCAACAATTTTACCGGTGTCCCTAGTAATTTGAAAATGGACTTCATTGGTTTTCAGAACCAGTTGATCTACCAGGTTCATTAAATCTTCCTGACTGTGTTTTCCGCCAATCTCCAATGTTTTGGCCAGGGGTTCTCTGTAATAATTTAATCCCCATAAGAGATGAAAGGTAAAGTAGGCCACAGAAAGTACCATGATAATATCTCTTAGTAAACCCAATAAGTTTTTTTCAATGGCCGATCTATTCGAAATAATATAACCCAATCCCAAGATGATTAGAATTGCGTACATTATATCCCCAACGGAAAATGGTATCCAGCCAAATAAGGTTCGCCAAAATCCAGAAATAATTGGATATATGCCGTTACTGTAATAAGTTTCTATAATTTCGGGGTAATTTCCCAACCACTTCACAATGATTACCTGCGGAATAATTAGCAGGGCAATCAGATTTTTAATTTTGTCATTCATCAATTCAAAAATAACCAATAATCTAGCATGGTTGTTTTTCTATCTGTATTTTTGATTTTATAATGTATACCTATGAACAACGAAATAAGGAATTTAGAACCTAGGAATATCTGGAATAAGTTTGCTGATTTAAATGAAGTGCCAAGGGCATCCAAACATGAGGGGCGTGTAATAGCATTTATGATGGACTTTGGGAAGTCCCTAGGTCTGGAGACTTTTAAAGATGCTGTGGGTAATGTAATTATCAAGAAACCTGCTACCATGGGGATGAAAGATAGAAAGGCGGTCATTCTCCAGTCCCATTTGGATATGGTACATCAAAAAAATGCGG
>Ga0222651_1000958_pt1 | contig 15430 bp, 11 predicted proteins | sample AntAcemetagen369_FD_179855 | JGI IMG/M metagenome (GOLD analysis project Ga0222651, IMG submission 179855) | Saline water microbial communities from Ace Lake, Antarctica - #369 | ecosystem: Environmental > Aquatic > Non-marine Saline and Alkaline > Saline | place: Antarctica: Ace Lake...
CCGCCGAATTAGACTAAGAAAAAGAAGGAAGAAGAGATCTTTTGAGAAGTCCTATTTGAAGAAAATGCAGAAGAATAGCCACTTTCAAACCGCCACTTTTACACCACTTTTAAATCGCCGCTGACACTCTTCCAATCATTGCAATTTCCTGATCTGCCCCTCGCACATACTGGGGGGCAGTTTGCGGTGCAACTTGCCGATAATTCGGAGGTTTCTGAGGTTAACCGAGTGACCCCAGACCCAGTTCGGGTTTTCAATCGAGACTATATCAACACTAATTTCCAAGCTGAGCACACCGCTCCCGCAGTCTTTATCGTCGGTCAGGAGAACTTAGAACTCCGAGCCAGATTGGACAAAATCCGGGTCGCACAAAAGAGCCTGAATACTCGCGAGCAACAACGACAATCGCAGATTGATCGGGTTACTTCAGAAGATGGGACAGCGGGGACAAGTTGTGCTTCGGCGATTGGAAGCCTGTTGGGCGTTAGAGATTTCCGTCGTCCCGATTTGAATCGCCGAATGCAACAGGTAAGGAATGATTCAACCTCCTTTTTGCTCACGGAAGATCGCCGTCAGGCATACATAGAGACCTTTCGCTCTGGCGACCAGTTCACCGCCATCGCATCAACCTTTTTGAGTATACCTGACCTCTCTACTGAAATTGAAAATGTTCGAGTGTTATTGGCAAGGACTGCCTCTTTCGACGCGATTCAGGGGCTAAGTGATAACCCAGATTTGGAGGATTGGCTTAGGACCGGATACGGGCTTCATACGGGCAGCGATACGTGTCAGTTTTGCGGTAGCTCACTGCCTGAAGATCGACTAGCGGCATTACAGCACCACTTCTCAACTGCCTCTCAAGAGCTTCTGGTTCAGATAGACCGTAGGATTGAACATTTGAACTCAGTCAGCTTCGATGCTCCACGCCTCACCGCACTAGAGTTCCTGCAGGAAGTTCGTGATGACGCTCGTCAAGAGTTGGTTCGCCTATCCGATTGGTTGACATTCGCTGATGGTGTTCGTCAAAGCCTCGTGTCGAGCCTTCAGGAGAAACGGATGGCATTGGAGTCCCAGAAAACGTGGAACGGAGACGAAGGCAGATCTGCTGAAGGGGTGACGATCCTGACCACACTGCAGCGTTACATTCAGCTTCACAATGAACGCGTCCAAAACATGGGCACGGTAAAGAGCGATGCGCGCACTGCTATCGAGCGACATTTCGCCGCAGTGCATTTTGAAGAGCAACATATCGCCATCCATGAAATGCAGATGGCAAGGCTGCGACGTAAGATCGCTAGCGCGTCTGCCGCACGAGAACGCTTAGCGCATATAGCTCAGCAAATTGACGAACAGATTAATCGCGCAGTGAGGGGAGCGGAGAGATTTATGGAGCTAGTCGGGTTTCTTCTTCGAGACAGTGAGATTCGAGTAGAAAGTCGTGGTGAAAGTCAGTTTCAATTGATGCGTGGAGACGATCTAGCTGACAAGCTCAGCGACGGCGAAATGACCGCCATCGCTTTCGCCTACTTCGTGACAAGCCTTGAAGGTGATGGCGAGGAACTCACGCGCACGATCGTCTATGTCGATGATCCGATTTCTAGCCTCGATTCAAATCACGTCTATGCGGTTTTTGCCTTGATTCAGGAGCGACTTGAACCCTGCCTGCAGTTGTTTGTATCAACGCATAACTCGGAGTTCTTCAACTTACTGAAAGACCGGTGGATCAAGAATAATAGGCTTAGCAATCAGTCCGAAGCTTTTTACGTTCGGCGTTCTGAAGACGCTACTGGGGCGTTTTCAGTATTGGAACGCCTACCGGATCTGCTGCGAAAGTATGGGTCAGAGTATCAGTTCATTTTTTCACAGCTTCACACATTTGCGAATGCAACAACCCCTTCGGACTTCGAGGCCTACGCCGCACCAAACATGCTCCGCCGCTTTCTTGAGGCCTATCTAGGGTTTCAAAAACCAGATGTCGTAGAGTGGCACAAAAAACTTGATTTGATATTTGATACGCCCGAGGAAGCTCGGGAGGTCCACAAGCTACTAGACGACGCTTCTCATCTTCAAAGGTTAGGTCGAGCACTTCATGAACCAGCTTTTGTTGCAATAGCACAATCACGTGTCCGTGCAGTTTTTTCCGGGTTGGAGCAGAAAGACCCGCGACATTTCAACTCGATGGTAGCTGTTGTATCATGACCAATAGATCAAAGCAGATCAGATCGAAGAACATGTAACTGGGCGATGACACTAGCCTGCGTGGAAATTACTTTATTAAACGCAAGAGATCATGGCCGACCAAGCAAACAAACTCACTTTTCAAAATAATATGATAAACCTCCTCCAAGAACGCCGCACCGCCCTAATCTCCGCCGCCGTGACGGGCAAAATCGACGGGCGTGATTGGGTGCCGACTTCACCAACCACTAACCCTAACAACGATTGAGAGCAAAATGAGTGATATTAAACTATTTCGCACCAACGGGAACGATGTCAGCTTACTTGAGGGTAAGTCAGTAGCATTGGAGAAGTCATTGCAGAAGCTTATCGAACGGCATTTAGAAATTTTTCTTGGTGTCCGTTTTTTGGCGAGTGAGTATTCCACCGGGAAAACGCACGGCGGTCGGATTGATACGCTCGGGATTGATGAAAATGGCTGCCCTTGCATCATCGAGTATAAGCGGGCAAGTAATGAGAATGTGATCAACCAAGGATTGTTCTACTTGGATTGGTTGCTCGATCACCGAGGGGAGTTCGAGTTGTTGGTTTTGAAGAGTCTTGGAGAAGAAGTCTCGAACTCCATCGAATGGTCCAGTCCGCGCTTACTCTGTCTGGCGGGTGATTTTACGAAATACGACGGGCACGCCGTGAAGCAGATGAACCGTAATATCGAGCTCCTCCGTTATTTGCGCTTCGACGACGAATTTCTCTTATTGGAACTTGTTAATGCGGTGCAGGCCAGTTCAGACTGGGGAGAGACATCAACGGTCTCGGTAACCAAAAGCAAAGCGAAGCAAGGGGATAAGACCGTCGAGGAGCAACTCGCACTCGCAGACGAGCAATTACTCGATCTGTTTGAGGGTGTTAAGGCGACCTGTCTCGGCTTTGGTGACGACGTTCAATTCAAGTTACTGAAACTCTACGCCGCCTTTAAGCGGTTAAAGAATTTCGTGACGGTGGAAGTCCGCGCAAATGGCGGAAAGCTGTTTTTGTATATTAAGGTCGACCCCGACTCCGTCACACTCGAGGAAGGCTTCACCCGCGACGTGCGGAATATCGGGCACTGGGGAACTGGGGACTTAGAGGTCGTCCTACACACTCAAGAGGATCTGAAACGAGCATTGCCACTGCTGGAACGAGCTTACGAAGGTGCGTAATATCGCTTGATGGGCCGAATTCTACGCTTATGGGTGGGGAGGGCCTTGTCTGGTGCTCTGGACGTTCGCTACAACTTCGACAAGCTCAGCTCAGCAAAGCGTCACGCTACGCGATGTAAAGATGCTCAGTGGTGCATTGAAGCACCTAGCGAGATTCTCCAAAAGCATATCGGAATACTACACTTGACTTAGAGTGCAACTTATGCAACTTATGCAATTGTGACAACCGCAGTAAAAAAGAGGCGCATGACCTCAATAGACACCAAACAAGGCTCTTTTCTTTTAGGAGACGGTATCACAGTTACCCGATTTCGCCTCCCAATGGCGAAACCTTCTACGGTCAGCGATTCGACGAACCCTGGCATCCGTGTTTACGTGACTGGCAATCGGTCGGGTGTTCCTCAAGCACAGTTAGATATTAATTCCATCAATAAAATGCTGGGAAGGATTAATCTTGAGGACTTAGTGTCGATCTCCAAAAACCTGCAAACTATCGTTTGCTCTCTGAATCTGAAGCGAGGTCAGTATACCTTTCGGGTCGAAGGGAAAAACTCAAAGAGTGCTTTCGAGCAATTAAAGAAAGCTGACATAGGAGTCATCGCGGAGGCCGCAGGATGTGCAAGCCCTTTACCCCAGTCACGCGAAGAAGTGGTCAGGGCAGAAATCGAAGATGCTTACTCTCCCATTGAAGCTGGCGATTTGATGTGTATTACGAGGCAAGCTTTGCAAAAAAAACGAAGCGTGCATGCGATTCTCGGTCTAAAAGTCGCGAATCGCTACGTCTATCCAAAATGGCAATTCGACGTATCTGGACAGGTCATCGAAGGACTGGCACCTGTTTTACGAAATCTATTTTCGTCTGAGAAAAACACGTTTGAGGTTTTGGCTCGTCTTAACGACCGCAGGCCATTCTTAGAAGGCAGATCCATTAAGGATTGCCTGATTGAAGGTCGGATCGAAGACGCTGAGATGGCATCCGAAGGATTGGCTTCCGCGCGCTAGTAAAGCTGCGAACTATTTGCGACAGGACACGCGTATGCCTCCTCCAAGCCCTCCAAAGACCATTCATTCCAAGCAACCGGCACTCTATCGGTAAGGTAGAAGAAAGCCCGGTCCGTCTCAAGGTAATACCTCTGAAGAAAAATAAGGCATTTCTAGGGTGGCTGAAAGAGGCGGACATTAGACTGACTCCTGCTATTTCCGGCCTTTGAAATTTGGATGACTAATTTCGGTAACCCTTCAAAAAACTCATGAATGCTCCTCATCAAATCGAAGACTTCGCCACCGCTCCAGGTGAGACCTTACTTGAGTGGATTGAAGCTCTTGGCATGTCGCAGGTGGATCTTGCTACCCGCACGGCTCTTGATGAACAGACGATCAATCTAATCATTAAAAACTCTTCATTTTAAAAAGTCGGCCACTGTCGCCGCTATCATCTAAGGTCAGAATGATTTCATTTGGTTGCGGCCAGAGATTCGGCTCGTCTGTGGTCGGCAGATCCTCACTTAAGCTACTGAAAATATACTGAATATTGTGAGCGTCACAAATTTCACGGATGACCCGCAGCATTACCACCTTTAGTTTGTTTTGAAGGTTTTCCAATCCGCCATCGTGATAGACGAAGTGGAAGAAAGGCTCCTTTGCGTAACTGATTAAGACTGCCAAGTCGAAGGCGACACAGAGCGTCTTCTTAAAGGTGGTTCCACGATCCTCCTCTGTCTCTTGGTTTGCATCGTCGGTGAAATTCGCATGGAAAAACATATTTCCGCTCTCGTTGGTCTCGACGTAAACGAGTGCGGTGTGATGGAGGACGCTTTGGATGATATGACTAAAGGTTTTCCGGATCTCGGTATAGCGTTCGTTCGTTGCGTGGATTGCTTGTTCGATTTCGGCAGTTAATCCTTCGACGCGTTGGCGAGTCTCTTTAAGCCGACTGGTCAATTTGAGTAGTTGTTCGATCCGAAGAGCCTTTACTTTAAGGAGTTCCAGTTGTGCTCTGTCCTCGTCAAGGCCATGCTGGAGGTCTTTAAATTTCTGAAGGCTATCGGTGCCCCCTAAGACTTTGAGGATACTTTGGCGACGGGTGGAGAGTTCTGCGTTTTGGTGCTCCACCTGCTGAATGCTGTCTTTGAGCACACTTGCACGTTCCGCCAAATACGTCTGCCGTTCGGTTAAGATCTTATGGTTGAAATCGACCAAATCGTCATAGTCGCGCTCCAGTTGCTGGGGGAATGCGATTTCCGATTCATCAAAGACACGCTTAACTTCTGCTAAATCGAAATCGACTGACTTGTTCAGGCTCTTTTCAATCTGCTCCAAGTCATGCCGTGCATTGTAAAGGAATTCGTTGTTCGCCACAATGTCACGCTCGACGGTCTCTGCCAAATCTCGATTCAACTCGGATTCTTGAGTATGAAAATCAAAGGCGTCCAGAGCACCGGTTTTACGCCCAACTTCGGCTTCCTTGACCTCAATGCTGGCCCGGAGCTTATCAAAGTCCTTGGGCTTCAAGTTGGTTTCCGCTTCGATGTCATTTCTCTTTGCGTTTAGCTCAGATAAATCAGCGTCGGCTTCGTATTTATGGGAAATCAAAGAATCATCAAAACCGAGCACCTTGGCCAGATACGGCTTCCACGCAATATCGCGACCTCTGCTAAATTTGTTTAACTGAAATACATCCAAGTAATCCGCCTGCCTGCGCAGGAAATAGCCAACGCCTGTTCGGTAGGACCACGGCTTAATCGGAGCAAAGGCAAGGAGGCCATCTAGGAGCGTCACGGCTTTCTTGAACGCTTCATGCCAGTGATCCCAACCCTCGGAACTTAAGTTTGTAAAGTCAGCATGTTGGTTCGAGTGACGCTTGAGGGCGATTTTAGTCGGTTGCGCAACTTCGCGGCGGATGGTAAGAAACCCGCCTGAATCAATTTCTATTTCTAGAAAGAATACCAAGTCGTCGAACAAGTCCGCACGTCGCTTGAAAAGATGATTTTTATCGATACCCTTCAGCAAGGCAAAGTCGAGCACATCAATCAGCAAACTCTTCCCTAAATTATGCCCGAGTTTCGTATCGTCCTTAGGATGATCGATTTTTGCAACGACGACATTTAAGCCGTCCTTGAACCGAATGGGTTGAAAAATTTCGGGGATATTTGAGTAGAGGCGACTGAGCTTCATCGGTCTTCCTTGGCTCTAGGTTTCAAATATTCAAAACAGTCGCTTTGCGGGTGATATTCGATTCGCCCCAGTAGGTATAAAAAATGAATCGTTGGCATGAAAATCGGCTCCGCATTATCTCCGAGAATCGAAAGCGTATCGCGTAGTTCTGCAAACTTACACACACGCTCAGCCTGAAGGCGCGCGAGCATCAGCGCGGCCGCGCGAAGGACACATGCGTTAAGATTAAGATGTTTAGCGGGGCGGATCATGACTTTTTACCAATGTCGCAATTTACATACATATAGTGAATCATTATCTTGAGCAATCTTCGGCGGGCAAAATGTTGAAGTTCCGAGCTTCGTTCCTGGATCAAGTGCGGCACAGTCTCTAGCGCTTCATCAAAGGTTTTAAATTGATTTTGGTGAATGATCAACTGGCCTTTTAGCTCGTTCGCTACCGCATGGTACTGCTCCTTGATTTGCTCGTTGCGGGGGTTTTGGAGGAAGCCTTCAATCGCATCAAAAGCGGGCATCGAGTCCTCTCGGATATGAGTGTCATACTCAACAGAGACGCCGTTTATTTCGTTTTTCTTCGGCAGCGTTGGATAATCCCTAAAATCATGTTCGCTGTCCCAAGCATTCGTAATCGTCGCTCGGTTCGTAAACAGAGCCTCTATGATGTCGCGGTAGTCTTCTGGAGTAAAGAGTAAGGGAGCGCGTAACTTATCAAGGTCCGCGTTTCTGACAATTTGTGGATTGGCTCGTAACTCGCGCTCGATGTCTTCCAGCCCTCGAAGCCAAGCGTGCTGAACCCCAACTTCAGCTTGAATACGGTCTGTGAAATGCTCGTCGGCACCGCCAGTCTTCTTTCGATTGGTGAAAAGTATGTAGTGGGTTAGCCTGTTCTCGTCGAATAGCCGCTTAACTCGCGGAAACTCTTTGTCCAGAAGCGTCTTTTTGAAAGCAGAGTCCGAGCAGGATGCGACCGGAGACTGAGCGTGTTTGGCCTGTATCACAAATTTGCCAGATGCGGGCGCCGCTTTGCTCGGGAAACTCACGGCAGATCCTTCAAAGTAAGCGTCACGCCCTCCGTCTGGCCCAGACGCAAAGGAAGTAATGGCAATTCCAAGAACCTCGCGACAGATTGAAGCCACTAGATCCTCGAATTCTGCTTCGCTGAGATCATGTAGTGAATATCGAGACATCTCGTAAGCTATTGTGAACGGGTGAGCACAGGGCAAGAATTTTCTAACAATCGCCCTCAAGCTCGTGCCAATAGGCAGAAAACTAAGATTAATTTCAGTAAGGGGATCTATTTTGCACAAAATACGTTTAAAACTCGTCATTCATCTATTATTGGGTGATTTATAGGTCATGCTTCTACATTTTTCTGTTTCCAATTATAAAGCCTTTCGCGGGCTTCAATCGCTCAATCTGACGGCCAACAACTCGGATAAGTCACTACCTGAGAATTTGATTACGCCCGCTTTGCCTGGCCTAAAGAACAAGACATGGGTGAAAGGTGTCGGGATTTACGGAGCCAATGCCAGCGGTAAAAGCACCTTGCTCGAAGCGCTGCAAGCGTTGGCGAATTGGGTGCAGCACTCTGCGAAGACGACAGACCCAATGGCAACCATTGCCCCGATTGAAGCCTTTGCACTAGATCCCGCCGCAGCCAATGAGCCCACGGCTTTCGCTATCGTCTTCGTTTCAAAAGGCGTGCGCTACGAATACCGAGTGGCAGCGACTCAGCAATTGATTCTACATGAATCTCTGCGTTCTTTCCCGAAAGGCACCGAACGGATGTGGTTTGTGCGTGATTGGTCAGAAGCCGAGCAAAAACATCACTTCAGCCCTGAAAGTCCAGCGGGCTTGCCGCGTCATCGTGACATTGAAACGCGCACACTGAAGAACATGCTTTATCTCTCAAAGGGAATTGCCGAGGCGCGTAGCGAACTGGAGCCGGTATTTCGCTGGTTTGTCGATCAGATGGAGTTTCTCGATTTGAGCCACGGGCATGGCGTGGGCTTTGACTTCACGATGAAGCGGATCGAACGCGGAGCGGGAGCTGAACGACAGCAGATATTAGAAATACTCAAGCATGCGGATCTGGGCATTGCCGACGCTGGTCTGACAGAAGTCGATAAGCGGGGGCAGATCGAGAATTACGATAAGCTCCCTAAGAACATTCAGGATCAAATATTAAAATATAATGATAAATTCCCCGAGCTTCAGCATCGGTCGAGTTCCAGCGCGAGCACTGCCCTGCCATGGGAGAACGAATCCGCAGGCACCAAGCGATTTTACTCATTGGTAGGCCCTTGGTTGGATATACTACGCCGGGGGGCGACCGTCTGCATTGACGAACTGGAAACCAGTATGCACCCGACGATGGTGCGTGAGCTGCTTAAGTTATTCTTCAGTGAGGAAACAAATCCAAAGGGTGCTCAGATTATTTTCACCACGCATAATCCGTTGCTGCTCGATACGACTCTCATTCGTCGCGACCAAATTTGGCTGACGGATAAAGATCACGTCGGCGAAGCGCACTTGTATCCGTTGACCGACTATAAGCCGCGCGGGAAGGAATCGCTCGTGCGTGGTTATATGGCGGGACGTTACGGAGCGGTGCCATTTATACCAGACGGTCTGCTCGGCACGTCCTCTTCGGTCGAAGTGTTGCCTGAGCGTGAGGAGGCATTGAATGACTGATTCTGATCTCCCTATAATAAACATATGAATACTTCCCATCCAATCGAAGACTTCACCACCGCTCCAAGTGAGACCTTGCTGGAGTGCATTGAAGCTCTTGGGATGTCGCAGGTGGATCTTGCTACCCGCACGGCTCTTGATGAACAGACGATCAATCTGATCATCCAAGGCACCGCGCCGATTACTCATCAGACCGCGCTCGCCTTGGAGGAGGTGCTGCGGGTGCCTGCTCACTTTTGGCTGAATATGGAAACGAATTACCGTGAGCGATTGAGGATGTCGCGCCGTGTAGCTTCAGGAAATGTGCGTCGTCATGGCTGAGGCTCGGCAGCTGAGGCTCCGAACGTTCGCTACACTTCGACAAGCTCAGGTTAGAATTATAACCATTTTGTATAGAAATGAACAATTTCTAATCGTTTTGTAGGTCATTTAATGGTTTTGTAGTCCGACGTCTCATTTCTAATCATTTTATTGCACTTTTAATCGTTTTCGCAGTTTCTTGACATTCCCTTCAATATGTCGGATAAATACTCCTTTATCCGACATGGCTGAAATGCAGTCAAAATATCCGACATGGGAAAAATATACCTCTGGCAAGACGCGGACTTCCCGCACTTTTACCACAACCCTGCGGTGGTGAAGCCGCTGGAGACTGCCTTCAAGGCAGAGGTGAAGCGGCTGGATGCGATGCTGAATGCGGAAGCGGTTGGCTTTGACGATGTCTTAACCGAGGAGATCGTGGCCAATTCTGAGATTGAAGGGGTTTTGCTGGATCGTGAGTCGGTGCATAGTTCGTTCGTGCAGAACATTACGCCCGCCCGTGAAAAGGAACAAGGAGCGGTGGCGCTCACGCGATTGGCTCTGACACATGCGAATGAGCCGCTGAGCCATGACTTGCTCTATAAAATGCATCGCGAGATACTGAAAGGCTCCACCGGCTTCCCGGCCGAGTCTATCGGTGCCTATGTCGGCGATATGAAGATCGTCAGCGGCACACGTATGGATAGAGAATACAAAGTCATCCACGAAGGTGCCAGCAAGGCACTCGTGTATGAGAAGATCACGGAGTTCATCGATTGGTTTAACCAGTGTTCCGCCGCATCGCCGCTGATAAACGCGATACAGGGGCATGTTCATTTTGAGACCTTACATCCGTTCTGCGACGGTAATGGCCGTATCGGTCGTAACTTGATATTAATGGGGCTTTGCCGTGATCTTGGGCGAACCACGCCGCTGGCACTCTCCCGCTCGTTCAATACCGACCTAGAAACCTACTATCGACAGTTTGAGGCGAAGTTGGATCTCACCGAGACGATTCAAAGCCTGAGTCCTTTGTATTTGAATGCGGTGGATGAGACGGCACGGATATTGGAACTCACGGCCTTCCGAACTACCGTTGGCGACCAAGTGGAAGATCTGAACGAACGCCAACTCAAGGTCTTAAATCGCTTGATCGACTACGAGCTCAGAGGCGGCTTTGAGGGGGGCATGAATAACGCCAAGTATCAAAAGATGACGGGAATCGGAGATCGCACGGCCTTGCGCGATTTAAATGAGCTGGATTCGTGCGGCTTAATGGTCAAGGTGGGGCAATTGAAGGGAACACGTTATTATTTGAATGTGCCGCATTTGATCGAACGCTTGTAACTCGGTTTCAAACTTCATCCTTCACCTTTTAAACTTTTTACCTCATGACCGACAAAGCCAACGAACTTACTTTTCAAAACAACATGATCGAGGACTTGCTCGACAACGGCTGGTTGCTCGGCACGCCGGGTGGCTACAACCGCGAGTTGGCGCTCTACGAGGAGGACGTGCTGGGCTTCGTGCAAGATACGCAGCCGAAGGAGTGGGCGAAGTTTACCAGGCTCTACCCGAGCAATACGGACGCGAAGTTTTTGGAGCGGGTGGCGACGCAACTCAACAAAGTCGATCCAAATGCTGCGGATGGGACGTTGCGCACCTTCGGCACCTTGGGTGTGTTGCGACATCCGATCAAAGACCGTGGCGCTCGTTTCAAGCTCTGCCAGTTCGAGCCGGAGCATGATCTGAATCCTGATACCTTGCGCATGTATCAAAAGAACCGCCTGCGGGTGGTGCCTGAGTTGATCTATAGCCCGTGGACGACGGAGACCGAACTCGAAGCGACGGGTAAAAAGGCGAAGAACTGGCGTATCGACCTAGTGCTATTTGTGAATGGTCTGCCCGTGGTCACGCTGGAGCTGAAGTCGGAGTTCAAGCAGGCGGTGCAGAATGCGATCAAGCAGTATAAGCTGACGCGCCCACCCGTTGACCCTGTAGCGAAGAAGCCGGAACCGCTGCTCACTTTCAAGCGCGGGGCACTGGTTCACTTTGCGGTGAGCCAATACGAGGTCTACATGACCACCAAGCTCGAAGGGCAGGACACTTTCTTCCTACCATTCAATAAAGGCAGCAAGGACGGCGGGGCGGGCAATGACGTGCCGAAGGATGTGAACCAATATGCCACCGACTACCTGTGGAACGAGGTGCTACTGCCGAAGAATTTATTAAACATCCTCGCCCGCTATGTGCACTTGCAGATCGAGGAGAAGGAGGACTGGGAAGGCCGAAAATCTAAGAAGGAGACGATGATCTTCCCCCGCTACCATCAATGGGACGTGGTGAACCAGCTGATCGATGCCGCGCGCGAAGAAGGGCCCGGCTCGAAGTATCTGGTGCAGCACAGCGCGGGCTCGGGTAAGTCAAACTCGATTGCCTGGACTGCCCACCAACTGTCTTCACTCTATGACGACGCGGGCGAGAAGCAGTTTCACTCAGTGATCGTGGTGACGGATCGCACGGTATTGGACAGTCAATTGCAGGAGACGATCTCTCAGTTCGAGCATGTCGATGGCATCGTCGGTAAAATCAATCGCGACGAGGGTGACGGCTCGAAGTCGGAGAAGTTGGCCAAGGCGCTCGAAGAGTCCACGCCGATCATCATCGTTACGATCCAGACCTTTCCCTTCGTGCTTAAAGCGATCGAGAACAGCGTGAGCTTGAAAGAGCGCAACTACGCGATTATCGCCGACGAAGCGCACTCCTCGCAAACCGGAGCCACCGCCCGCCAGCTCAAAGAGGTGCTGATGGTGGAAGCGCATGACGAAGATGAAGAACTCTCACCTGACGATATTCTCGATGCCATGGTATCGTCGCGCCGCGTCTCGACCAACCTGAGCTACTTTGCCTTTACCGCCACACCGAAGCCTAAGACGCTGGAGTTGTTTGGCCGTTTGCCGAAACCCAACGAAGCACCGTCGAAGAAGAACCTACCCCAAGCCTTTCACGTCTACAGTATGCGTCAGGCGATCGAAGAGGGCTTTATTCTCGATGTGTTGAAGAACTACACCAACTACAAGGTGGCTTACAATCTTGCCCTCAAAATCCAAGAGGCCGACACCGAGGTCGAGAGCAAGAAGGCCAAGGTGAAGCTCAACCAATGGGTGCGCCTGCATGATTACAACATCGCGCAAAAGGTGCAGGTTATCGTCGAGCACTTCCGTGACAACGTGATGGGCCTCCTCGGCGGACAGGCCAAGGCGATGGTCGTCACCAGCTCTCGCAAGGAGGCGGTGCGCTACAAGCTGGGCTTTGATAAATACATCAAAGAGCAGGGCTACCATAAGCTCTACAGCATGGTGGCCTTTTCGGGTGAGGTAACGTTCAACGCCAAAGATCCCAATGCTGCGGGGTTGCTGGATGAGAAATACACCGAGACCAACATGAACCCGAACTTGAAGAAGCGTGATATGCGCAAGGCCTTCGATTCGACGGACTATCAAGTGATGATCGTGGCCAACAAGTTTCAGACCGGATTCGATCAGCCCAAGCTCTGCGCGATGTATGTCGATAAGAAGCTCGGCGGTGTGGAGTGCGTGCAAACCCTCTCTCGCTTGAATCGAATGTTTCCCAGTAAGGCAGAAACGGGCACCTTCATCTTAGACTTTTTCAATGAACCCGAGGAGATCCTTGAGTCTTTCTTGCCGTATTACAAAACCGCGACACTCGAAGACGTCTCCGACCCCGATCTCGTCTTCGATCTATTCGAGAAGTTGCGTGCCGTCGGCATCTTTACATGGAAGGAAGTGGAGCAGTTTGCCGATGCCTTCTTTCAAAAGAGCAAGAGCCCCGCAGCCCTCGCCAATATCTGCAAGCCCGCCGTCGAACGCTGGCAAGTGCGCTACAGCGAAGCCGTGAAAGCCTACAAGCTAGGACGCGATGTCTTTGAGCGCAGCAAGAAGACCGGTGATGCTGTGCTCCTTGCCAACGCCGAAAAGAACTTCAAGGAGGCCAAGCAAGCCAAGGACAGCCTCGACATTTTCAAGAAAGACCTCGGCACCTTCGTACGCTTCTACGAGTTTATGTCGCAGATCGTGGACTACGATGACAAGGATTTGGAAAAGCTCAGCCTCTACGCCCGCAACCTCCGCCCCATGCTCCGCGAAAGCTTTGAGGACGATGACCCTATCGACCTCAGCAACGTCGAGATGAGCCATTACCGAGTCAGCAAGATCAAACAGCAGGATTTGCTCCTAGAAGAGGAGCAAGGCGACTACGGCCTAAAAGGCGGGGAGGCCGCAGGCACCGCCAAGGCAAAGGACAAAAAGGAAGAACGCCTTTCACTGATCATCGACCGCCTGAACGAACTGTTTATCACCGACGATTTGACCGAGAAGGACTTGATCAACTACGCAGAGACCATCCGCGATAAAGTTCGGGAGAACGAAAGCGTGATGAAGCAGATCGCCAACAACACCGACGAGCAAGCCATGCTAGGCGATTTCCCCAAAGCCATCGACGAAGCCATTATGGACAGCAGCGACGCCCATCAAAACCAAATGTTCCAACTTCTAGGCGATCCCAAAAAGGCCAAGACCTTCGCCCGCCTCGTCTTCGAAATGCTCAAAATGGCCGGCTAAAAATCTGTTCGATTTAACTATCTGCGCTGAGTCCCATGCACTTAAACAACACCCCTCTTTTCCAACGCCGGGGGCTGATGCTCGACATCAGCCGCAACCGTGTGCCCACCATGCCCACACTTCGCCATTTGATCGATGCGCTGCACGTGCTTCGCTATAACGAGCTGCAGCTCTACACTGAGCATACTTTCGCTTACGCAAAACACGAAGCGGTCTGGCGCGAGGCTTCCCCCATCACCCTGGCGGAGATTCGCGAGCTGGATGCCTATTGCGCCGTGCGCGGGATCGAGCTGGTGCCCAATCAAAACTCCTTCGGGCACATGGAGCGCTGGCTGAAGCATGCTAAATACAAGCACCTCGCCGAAAGCCCTGACGGTTTTGAGCATCCTTTTTCTGGCTGGCGCGAGTTCGGTAGCACGCTTTACCCCGATTTTAAAAGCGCCGAGTTTGTGGATGGCCTCTACACCGAGCTATTGCCCCACTTCACTTCGCAACAGCTCCACATCGGCGGCGACGAGCCCTGGGAACTAGGCAAAGGCCGCAGCGCAGAGCGCGTCGAGCGCGAGGGCAAGCACCGGGTGTATCTCGACTTTATGAAGCAGCTCTTTGCCCTGACCGAGGTACACGGGCAGACCGCCCAATTTTGGGCAGACATCATCATGGAGCGCCCCGACCTGGTGCCCGAGTTGCCCAAAAATGTGATCCCTGTGATCTGGGGCTACGAGGCAGACTCCCCCTTCGCCGAGCAGTGCCGCATCGTGGCGGAAGCCGGTTTTCGTGACCAATTCTATGTCGCCCCCGGCGCGGGTAACTGGAACTCCTTTTCCGGACGCCTCGATGCGGCCGAGGCCAACATACAGCTCGCCGCCACTCAAGGCCACGCCCACGGCGCACGCGGCCTACTGCTCACTGCTTGGGGCGACAATGGCCACCATCAGCCGTGGCTTACACTCTACCCTGCCCTCGTGCTCGCCGCAGCCGCTGCCCACGGGGAAACGCTGAGCGAAGCCGCACTGGCCGAGCGTATCGACACCGTCTTCTACCCCGCACAAGTCACCGGCCATGGGGCAGCCATCTGCGCCCTAGGGCGTATCGACGGCATGCTGAAGCAGCCCGCTCCGCCCAACAGTCTCCTCAACAGCGCTTTCTTCGCCAGCGATACCGAGTTGACCGGGGGCATCTTGACGCTCACCAACAAAAACGAGTTCAAGCAATGCACCACCGCACTGGATGCGATTCCGACCGA
>Ga0222651_1000959_pt1 | contig 15411 bp, 13 predicted proteins | sample AntAcemetagen369_FD_179855 | JGI IMG/M metagenome (GOLD analysis project Ga0222651, IMG submission 179855) | Saline water microbial communities from Ace Lake, Antarctica - #369 | ecosystem: Environmental > Aquatic > Non-marine Saline and Alkaline > Saline | place: Antarctica: Ace Lake...
TCACACTACAATTTTCATTATATAAAGTACACAAAATATCTTAGCTTAGGACCTTATAAACCTCCCGTATGGATTTGAGCAAAAAATTGGGACTAGTATTGGGTCCGTTATTCTTTATTATTCTTTTAAACATACCATTTACCCTAGTGTCCGAAAAAGGTGATGCTGTAATCGCCGTGGCCGTTTGGATGGTGGTATGGTGGATTACGGAAGCTGTTTCCATTTCTGTAGCCGCACTCCTGCCCCTTATCCTATTTCCCTTACTTAAAATTATGCCGATCAGCGAGGTGGGCGCTAATTATGGAAGTCCCATTATTTTTCTCTTTTTTGGAGGTTTTGTCATGGCCCTTGCCCTGGAAAAAGTGAATTTACACAAACGTATAGCACTAAACATTATAAAAATCACAGGAACAACACCAAATAAGGTGATTTTGGGTTTTATGATCGCAACGGCAGCACTAAGTATGTGGATCAGCAATACGGCCAGCACTGTTGTTATGCTACCCATTGCCATGTCCGTTATTGGACTTTTGGTGAATGATGCCGATGGCTTTACCAAAGATGACCGCAATTTTGCCTTAAACGTTATGTTGGGGATTGCTTTTTCTGCCAATGCTGGGGGTATAGCGACTGTTATTGGCACCCCTCCCAATTCAATTTTAATTGGTTTGCTGGAAAACGAATACAATATTGAAATCTCTTTTCTAAAATGGATGGTTGTTGGCTTACCATTTTCGATTATAATGGTCACCATCAGCTATCTTGTACTTGTAAAATGGCTATTCCCCAATAAACAATTGAAATTTACGGGCTCCAAACAGATTATTCAAGAGGAGTTAAAAAAGTTGGGCCCTACCACTAGAAAAGAAAAAATGGTGCTAATTATTTTTGGCATTACTGTTTTCCTATGGATTTTCAGAACGCTTATCAACAGCATATTCCCACAGTTGGGGTTGTCGGATACCATCATAAGCATGGTAGCGGCAGTTGCTTTGTTTTCGATTCCCTTTAACCTAAAAAAGGGTGACTTCATAATTGGTTGGAGCGATACCGAAAAATTGGCCTGGGGAATCTTAATATTATTTGGTGGAGGATTGGCCTTGGCCGAAGGTATGTCTACCAGCGGAATAGTAGATATGGTGGCAAGCACCATTTCTACAAGTAATATCAGTATATTTTTTACTGCAGCCCTGCTTATTACATTAATGCTATTCATGACGGAATTGATGAGCAATGTAGCCCTGGTCGCTGTTCTTGCCCCAGTAGTGGCGGGTATTGCCATAGGGCTCGAGGTTCCAGTACTTTATTTATTGATTCCTGTGACCATAGCCAGCAGCTGCGCCTTTATGTTACCTATGGCCACACCACCCAATGCCATAGTTTTTGCAAGTGGTTATATAAAGGTTTATCAAATGGCCAGGGTTGGAATAATTCTCAACCTTATCTCTGTAATACTCTTGATTCTGTTGTTCCAATTTGTAATTCCCCTACTTTTCTGATTGGTTGTTAGGACGTAGAGGATCCACCCTGTAAAAAGGGTATAAAAAGAGTAAAGCCTTTGCTCTCACAAAGGCTTTACATTTGCCAGATTCAAATAATCTATAAAAAGAAATTCTCTATACAATAGACTTTTAAAAAGTAAAAATGTTACAGATTATTTTATAAATTTTATCCTTCCCCTTTTAATATTCAAAAATCAACCCCTTAAGATTCGTAAATGCAGAAATTTCCGTTAATAATATTGCAATTGGGAAATAATCCCAATGCACTTCCAATAGTTAATTATTTTTAAGTTCTTTGAGACGATTCAAGAATTCATCAAAATTGAGTGATCTATGTTAAAAAATTTACTCGCGAAAGCGTTATTGGCATTTTTGTTAATTGGATGCTTCCATACTACCGAAGCCCAAATCTTTAAAAAGAAGGACAATAAATCAGAAGCGGCAGATTCCAAAGAAAAATCAAAAAAAGGAACAATTGAATCCTATGAAAAAGTAATTACCAAAGATGCAAAAACGGACAAGGGCCTATTTGATGTCCATGTGGTAGACGATAATCATTATTACGAAATACCAGACTCCTTGTTCAATAAGGAAATGCTAATGGTTAGCCGAATTTCGAAAACCGCTACCGGTATTGGATTTGGTGGGGGTAAAATAAATACCAAGGTACTTAGGTGGGAAAAGTTGCCTAAAAAGGTTTTGTTAAGAGTAGTCAGCTACGATATTGTTGCCGCGGACTCGCTTCCTGTCAGTGAAGCCGTCGTAAATTCCAATTTTGAACCCGTCCTATATACATTTGACATCAAAGCGTTTAAAAAGGATAGCCTAAAACCAGCAACGGTTATCCAAGTCAACGATCTATTTGAGAAAGATGTAAATGCCCTTGGGATGCCGGAACATTATCGCAAGGAATATAAGGTTTCACGCTTGGATGAATCCAGGAGTTATATAAACACCCTTAAAAGTTACCCCTTAAATATAGAGGCCAGACATGTAAAGACCTATGTGGCCAGTAATGCCCCTTCCAATGAAAGTTTGGGGTCTATTTCCATTGAAATAAATAATTCCATGATATTGCTACCGGAAAAACCTATGCAACGCCGATATTTCGATAAGCGCGTAGGCTGGTTTGCCCGTGGCCAAGTAGATTATGGCTTGGATGCCCAAGAAAGTAAAACTGTACGCTTCCTTGATCGGTGGAGACTGGAGGTAAAGGATGAGGATATTGAAAAATTCAAGAAGGGTGAACTTGTAGAACCCAAAAAACCTATTGTTTATTATGTTGACAGGGCCACACCAAAGAGCTGGGTCCCTTTTATAAAACAAGGAATAGAGGATTGGCAGGTAGCCTTTGAAGCTGCAGGCTTTAAAAATGCCATTTTGGCCAAAGACCCTCCTTCTCCAGAAGAGGACCCTGAATGGTCACCTGAGGATGTGCGTTATTCGGTAGTACGTTATTTGGCGTCACCTATTCCCAATGCCAACGGACCTCATGTTAGTGACCCCAGAAGTGGTGAGATATTGGAATCGGATATCAATTGGTACCACAACGTAATGACCTTATTAAGAAATTGGTTTTTTGTGCAAACGGCTGCCATCAATCCAGATGCAAGGGGTGTTGCCTTTAAGGAAGAGGTAATGGGCCGTTTAATTCGATTTGTATCGGCTCACGAAGTAGGACATACGTTGGGCTTGCCGCACAATATGGGCAGCAGTGTAGCTTATCCTGTAGATTCTCTCCGTTCCGCTTCTTTCACCAAAAAATATGGGACGGCACCCTCCATCATGGATTATGCCCGATTTAACTACATTGCCCAACCAGGGGACGAAGGTGTGGCCCTTATGCCAGACATTGGTATATATGACAAATATGCCATAGGGTGGGGTTACCGTCCTATATTGGGCAAATCCGACAAGGAAGAAAAGGAAACCTTGGACAGTTGGATTTTAGAACATTCAGGAGATCCGCTATACCGATTTGGCCATCAACAAGTGGGAGACGTAGTTGACCCCAGTTCCCAGACCGAAGATTTGGGAGACGATGCCATTAAAGCCAGTGCCTACGGAATAGAAAATTTAAAAAGAATTACCCCGAAACTATTGGAGTGGACAGCAGAAAAAGGTAAGGAATACGATGATTTAAACATCCTTTACGGACAAGTAATCTCCCAGTTTAACCGTTATATGGGCCATGTAAGCAATAACATTGGCGGGGTATATGAGCTCTATAAGACCTATGATCAGGAAGGGGCCGTTTATACCCCAGTGGACAAGGGGCATCAAAAAAACAGTTTGCTCTTTGTCCAAAACCAATTATTCCAAACACCGGAATGGTTGATCGTCCCGGACATTTTTAATAAAATTGAATATTCTGGTTCTGTGGAACGCATAAGAAGTCTTCAGGTTAGAACCTTGGACAATATTTTAAGTTTAGGCAAACTGGCAAGATTAATTGAAAACGAAACTACCAACGGCAAGAACGCCTATTCTATATTGGAAATGATGATCGATCTAAGAAAGGGTTTATGGTCCGAAACACGGAATGGGAATAAAATTGACACCTACAGAAGAAATCTTCAAAAGGCGCATATTGAAAGGTTGGCCTATTTAATGACCGCAGAAAACGAGACCCAAAAAGGAAATTCTGGTGGCTATCAAAAATCGACCCCCATTAATACAAGTCAGTCCGATATAAGATCAATTGCCAGAGCGGAATTGAATATTCTTATAAAGGACATAAGAAATGCCATATCCAGAACAGCAGACCCTATGAGCAAATATCATTTACAGGATGCTATGGAAAGAATTGATCTAATATTAAACCCTAGTTAAATATAAAATTGCTAAGGCGGCTACTATATTTTATATAACATTCATATTCAACGACTTGAAAAGGGTTTGCTATTAAAGGCAGCCCTTTTTTATGCCTTCAACTCCTATTTTTCCGTTGAATGGAAACCTTTTATCGATTAAACGCAAATTTTAACATTAAATCTTTTTTGCCATTTAATATTTTTCCTACATTGAGACCCTTATTAATACCCCCTAGGCTATGTCTTATAAAATTAAAAGCATATTGTATTTTGTCTGTTTTGCGGCATCGGCTGTTTTGTATTACGCACTGGAGCCAGATTTAGACCATAAAGACAATCGTGATTCGGCCGAAGTAATTCAACTAGAATCCAATAATCTGGATATAGATGCTAGGGTAGCAAAACTGGATAAGATCCTCGAATAGAAAGATTTTCCCTTATATTTCAAAATTTCAACCACAATTTTTTAAGCTTTTACCACAATTTTTGGTGTGGTTCACAACATTGTCCCATTTGAAGGTCATAGATTATTTATCTTAGAGGGGTAATAAAAACCCCCAAATCTATGCCCTACAAAATAAAAAGTCTTTTGTATTTTATTTGTTTTTTAGTATCTGCATTGGTTTACAATAATCTCTCCAATGATACTGCCCCCGAAAACGAAATAATCTCAACGGAAAAATCGAAAGCCAATATTGAAGCCTTGGCTGACAACTCAGGAAATCAATTCTTGAACATACAATAACAACAATCCAATAATTTGTTTTGAAAAAGGGCGTAAACTTAGGTTTATGCCCTTTTTTGTTGGCTAATACACTCGTCCACAATCCTTTGGGCTTTAATAATTCCCCTTACCTTATTACCAATTCTCCTCCATATCCATTTAGCAATTTCTGTTAAAATTGCGCCAAATCCATAGTTCTCCTTAAACCTATCCTTCATTGTATTGTCCCATATACAAACAGCAAATAATATGAAATGAGCCAAGATGTTTAATAGCGAATTGCATATAAACTTTTAAAAACAAATAAAAATAAACAGATGAAAAAATTAATTGTATTAGTTGTATTAATGGCAGGTATAACCGCCATGGCACAAAAACCAGAGAGAGAAAGAAATCATAGAGGCGATAGGCAAGATATGAGTCCGGAACAAATGGCTACCCTACAAACCAAGCAGATGACCTTGGCCCTAGACCTTACGGAAGCCCAACAAAAGCAAATTCAGAGTTTAAACATGGATAATGCCAAGAACCGAGCAGAGAAAATGAAAGAAATGAAAGCTAAAAGGGAAAGCGCTGAGGCTAAAAAATTAACTTTGGAAGAACGTTATGCCATGAAAACGGCCATGTTGGACCATAAGATCGCTCAAAAGGAAAAGATGAAAAAAATACTGAACAATGATCAGTATGAGAAATGGGAGAAAATGAAAATGGACAGGGAAGGCCATAGAAGAGGTAAAGGTATGCAACACCATAAGGAAAGAGCCGACGGGAAATAAAAAGCTTCTACCATAAATTTTGAAGGCTAAATGGACAAAACAATGTCTATTTAGCCTTCTTTATTGTATTATTTCAAATCTTTGGCTATGTTGAAGAGTGCTGCAATGGTCTCATCCAAATCCTGGTATGTCAGGGCATCGTTTAAAAAGTAACTCTCAAATGCACTGGGAGGCAGGTAAATACCCTGATCTAGCATACCGTGGAAATATTTTTTAAACACAGCATTATTTCCTTTTGCTGAAGATTCAAAATCGGTCACCGGTTCTTCGGTAAAATGAATGGATATCATAGAACCAAACCTGTTCATTTGAAATGCAATATTGTTATCGGTCAAGACCTTCGCCAAGCCCTGCCCCAAGTATTTGGTCTTATCGGCCAAACTCCTGAAAATTTCGGGATTATTGTTCAATTCGGTCAGCATTGCCAAACCAGCACTCATGGCCAAGGGATTTCCACTCAACGTTCCAGCTTGATAAACCGGTCCATCCGGTGCCAAATGTCCCATGATCTCATCTCTTGCCGCAAAGGCACCAACTGGCAATCCACCCCCAATAACTTTTCCAAAGGTTACTATATCCGCTTTTATTCCCAACACTTCTTGGGCGCCACCTTTTGCCAGTCTGAAGCCGGTCATTACCTCGTCAAAAATCAATAATATATCCTCCTGATCACAAAGATCACGAAGTCCCTTTATAAAACTTTCTTCCGGAATAATACAGCCCATATTTCCCGCTACAGGTTCAATAATAATAGCGGCAATTTCTCCTTTGTTGGCCGCAGCCAATGCCTTGACATTTTCCAGATTATTATAAGCTGCCAAAAGGGTGTCCTTTGCCGTTCCCTGTGTAACTCCTGGGCTATTGGGACTGCCAAAAGTAACAGCTCCACTACCAGCCTGAATTAAAAATGAATCTGAATGACCGTGGTAGCAACCGGCAAATTTGATTATTTTATCCTTTCCCGTAAATCCCCTGGCCAAACGCACAGCACTCATACAGGCTTCGGTACCACTATTTACAAAACGTATCTTATCAATATTGGGAACCATGGAAACCGCTAATTTGGCCAACTCGGTTTCTATTTCCGTAGGCATTCCAAAAGACGTTCCCTTTTTGGCCTTCTCAATTACCGCATTAATGACGGGCTCATAGGCATGCCCCAAAATCAAAGGACCCCATGATGCTATATAATCTATAAATCGGTTGCCATCCTCATCGTACAAATAAGCCCCTTTGGCCTCCTTCACAAATATAGGGTTCCCACCAACGGCCTTAAACGCCCTTACGGGGGAATTTACCCCTCCAGGAATGTAACGCTGTGCTTCAGCAAATAAAGCACTGCTTCTTCTATACATCATAAATTATCTAATTTTTTCGGATTTTACGGTCAATTTTTGGCCCTCGGCCAAATTACTGTTCGTCATATTATTCAACTTCATCAATTCCGGAATGGAAACAAAATACCGTTTGGAAATAGAATATAGGGTATCGCCCCTTTGCACTTCATGAATTTTATAATCGTACTGCTTGGGCTCCCTTTTCACAATTGCCCCAGTCCCAACAACTTTACTATCATATTTGTCCAATTCATAGCGCTCTATAAGTGCGATCAACTTATGCGGGTATTTCCGATCCGTGGCATAACCCGCCTCCTTTAAGCCATAGGCCCATCCTTTGTAATCATCATGTCCCAAATCGAACAAAAAGGCATATCGTGCCCTAGAGGATAAAAATATACTGTGGTCTCTAAAAGAATACATGGGATGATTGTATTTCCTAAAACATTCCCCTTTTGCATCATCATCATGAAAATCATAATCACCATCCCAATCTGTATGACATTTAATTCCGAAATGATTATTGGTTTTGGCGCTAAGGACACCTCTACCTGCCCCACTTTCCAAAATGCCTTGGGCAAGTGTAATACTGGCTGGTATTCCATATGCCTTCATTTCAAATTGGGCGATTTCAGCGAAGGTTTCTATATATTCCTCTGTGGAATTTACAGTAAATTTCACAAAATTACCATTATCCTCCAGTAAGGCATAGGCCCCTTCATTCTTGGAATCGTTCAATGGTTTTGAATCGGACTTGGTGGATGCTGTTGTAGTCCTAACATTAGGTTTTTCAGCATAGGTAGTTTTCTTTTTAACTCCGCAACTAATCAGGAACATACCCAAAAACACTGTTATTGCAATTCTTTTTATCATACTTCTATTAATGGTAGATTCTTCCTTTTTAATACTAAATTCATCCCTTCAATACCCTGCAAACCACCGCTGTGTATTGCTAAAATTTGGGTTCCAGGTTTAAAATAATCATTCTTTACCAGCTCTAAAATACCGAATAATAATTTTCCAGTATAAATGGGGTCTGTAGGTATATTGGTCTTTTCCCTAAAATTATTTATAAATTTTATAAGCCCCTCAGAAACCTTGGCATAACCCCCAAAATGATAATCGGTATTGATTTTCCAATTTTCTTTGGCAGTAAAATTACGAATATCTTTTTTTAGAAAACCACCTTTTAAGGAAGGAAACCCTATAATTCTCTGATCATCAAGGGAAGAATTGATAATTCCCGCCAAAGTTCCACCTGTTCCCACACTGGAACATATGACCTTAAAACCCTTATCTTCCTGGGTCAATATTTCCTCGCAACCCTTTACGGCCAACAAATTTGTACCCCCTTCCGGAATCATATAATGCGGTCCAAAATCCCTTTCCAACCCCTCTAAAAAAGATCTATCCGCCTTTTCCCTGTAGGCCGTTCTTGAAACAAATTTAAAATTCATCCCATGCTCATGAGCCTTTAAAAGAGTTGGGTTCTGCATCCAATTTTGCTCCAGCTCCTCACCCCTGATCACCCCAATGGTTTCTATTCCGTATAATTTACCGGCATAGGCAGTTGCAGCAATATGATTGGAATAGGCCCCTCCAAAGGTAAGAAGGGTATCCAGGCCCCTTTGCTTGGCCTCCAATATGTTATACTTAAGTTTTCGGTACTTATTGCCGGAGATGAACGGGTGTATCAAATCTTCCCTTTTTACTGAGAGAGCGACTTGTTTTTCCCTTAAAATAGAAAGATCTACTTTTTGATTTATTCCCTGCACGTTGAAGGCTTTTCGCCCCAAAGATATTTAATAAAGTTATACGGCCTTCTCTCTTGTAGATAATAAAAATTAGTTTCATTATCATAGGCCTCCCGTTCAAAGCTTATATTTTGGTAGGCTTTATAGGCATCAAAATAAATGAGAAATCTAATAAGGCCTTCCAATAAATACAAAAAATAAAAAGGGATTATCAACAATTCCTGCTGTTGCCTTAAATGTATTCTTTCGTGATTAAGCAGTGTAGCATCCTTTTTCAAAGAAGAGTTCTTTAAAATGATAAAAGGCCAGAGAGAAAGACCAACGTAATTCTTGTAAAAAAAATGTTTAAATACTACTATCATTTACTCGGATAAATAATACACTTATCAAAGATAAGGGGCTATGTCCCAAAAAAATTTCCATATTCGGCTTACTACGAACAAAATAGGTTCAAACGCAAAAAGTATGCTAAACTCTGTTAAAATAAGTATCCATTGCTTTCCTGCGTATATAGATTGGTATAAATCCCATAAATTTACATCAATGAAGAAATTTATACCATTGGAGGAAGGGGATTTTTACCTTTCAGAGGAGGGATACAAAGTTTTCACCAAACAATATCATTTAAAAAGGGGGTATTGTTGTGAAAGTGGCTGTAGACATTGTCCGTACGGCTACAATCAAAAAACAAATGCACAACGCCACAACTAAGGTCTTCGGCATGATTTTTGAGAACATTACAGTGGAATATCATTAGTACTAATTCAAATAAAATAGCTATGAAAAAAATTAGATTACTGGTCGTTCCGATTTTGCTGTTGCTTTTCGCAACTTCCTGCACTTCGGTACGTGTATTATCAGATTATGATAAACAAGCAAACTTTAATTCATTTAAAACCTATGCCTTTTATAAGACTGGAATAGACAAGGCCGAAATATCGGATTTGGACAAAAAGAGAATTTTGCATGCCATAGATGACGAGATGAGCTCTAGGGGTTTTGTGAAATCAGAAAATCCTGATATTTTATTGAGCATATTTACCAAAGAAAAACAACAGGTAGATGTGTACAACAATTATTGGGGGGCCGGATTCTATGGTTGGGGTTGGTCTCCGTTTTACTGGGGATCACCCTATTACGGCGGAAACAATGTTAGCACAAGGACCGAAGGCTCTTTATATATAGACATCATCGATGCCAAGAACAAGGAATTGGTTTGGCAAGGAAGAGGCGTTGGAACCTTGAACAACATTAGAAATATGGAGAAGAAAGAGGCCAGGATAAAAGAGTTTGTTTCTGAAATTTTAGAAGCTTATCCTCCAGGATCGTCTGTAAAATAATATACCTCTCTAAACAACAATTGCCCATAAAATAATTGGGCGGCCATAAGGGCATTATATCATATTCCCCTTGGATTCCCTTCCCCCTATGGGAGGGGAATTTTTTTTGTTACTTCCCTAAATAGCAGATTGACACAAAAGAAGCCACTACTCTTAAACCATCTTTAAGGGTAACAGTGCCCTGATCGGATTTAGAATTAACAACAACATCCTTGGGGGACAAGAGGGCATTTTGTACCTTTAAAAGTATTAAAACTCCTTGTATGTCCTACGAAAGCAACTACATATTGGATAAGCTTCCCAAACATTTGAAGCAGTATATAAAACCTCAAAATTATGAGGACTACTCTCCTATCGATCAGGCCGTATGGCGTTATGTAATGCGAAAAAATGTAGATTATTTAAGCAAGGTTGCCCATAAGAGTTATTTGGAGGGACTAAAAAAAACGGGCCTTTCCATAGATCATATTCCCAATATGTATAGTATGAGCCGAATTTTGAAGGAGATCGGGTGGGCGGCCGTAGCCGTAGATGGCTTTATTCCCCCTTCGGCCTTTATGGAATTCCAAGCATACAATGTTTTGGTCATAGCATCTGACATACGGCAATTGGAACATATTGAATATACACCGGCACCGGATATAATACATGAAGGAGCAGGTCACGCACCCATCATTGCCAATCCCGAATACGCCGAATACCTACGTCGGTTTGGGGAAATTGGATCCAAAGCCATTTCCAGTGCCAAAGATTATGAACTTTATGAAGCCGTAAGGCATTTGTCCATTATAAAGGAGGCCGAGGGCACCCCACAAGTTGATATAGATAAGGCCCAAAAGAAAATTGAGGACTTACAGGACAACATGGGTGAGGCCAGTGAAATGGCTCTAATAAGGAACCTGCACTGGTGGACCGTGGAATATGGACTTATCGGCACTTTGGACGATCCTAAAATATATGGAGCAGGCCTTCTTTCTTCTATTGGTGAGAGTGCATGGTGCATGACAGATAAGGTTAATAAAATACCCTACTCCATTGCAGCAGCACATACCTCCTTCGATATTACACAACCACAGCCCCAACTTTTTGTTACCCAGGACTTTGCCTACCTCAACCAAGTTTTGGAAGAATTTGCCAATACCATGTCCTTGAGAAAAGGCGGATTAAGTGGTTTGGAAAAACTTATAAATTCTAAAGAATTGGGGACCGTGGAACTAAGTACGGGCCTACAAATTTCTGGTAATTTTGAAACTGTGATTGCCCATGAAGGTAAACCGGTCTATCTACTTACAACAGGAAATACGGCACTTGCCTACCGCGAAAAGGAATTGATCGGACATAGTATAATACAGCACCCCAATAGCTTTGGATCGCCAATAGGGAAATTAAAGGGCATAAATCTAGCCATTGAGGATATGAGCCCCCGCGACCTAAAAGCCTATAATATTTACGAAGGTGAAGTAGTGTCCCTGGAATTTATTGGCGACATAAAAGTTACTGGAGAAATTATTACAGGCACCAGAAACCTAAAAGGGGAAATAATACTGATTACATTGGCCAATTGTACGGTTACCCATAATGAAAAAGTACTCTTTCAGCCCAATTTGGGATTATACCATATGGCGGTTGGCGAAAATATCGTTTCCGTGTTCAATGGCCCTGCCGATCTAAAAAGTTTTGATTTGGTGACTCATAAAGTTACGGACACGACTATAAAATCGACCAAAACTCAAAAAAGGAAGCAGTTAGAGCATTTGTACAAGCAAGTAAGGGAATTTAGGGAAGGCAAAAACACTACCATCTCAAGAAACAAGGTTTTTCAGGAAATTAAAGCCAACCACCCAAAAGATTGGTTGCTTTCGATTGAACTGTACGAATTGGCAAAAAATAATGGGGATGATAATTTTGGTAAAGACCTAAAAATACACCTGGAAACGCTTAAACAACATAAACCGCAATTAGGACCTTTAATAGACGACGGACTAGGTTTGGTAAATCAAAGCCTAGTAATCTAGCCTTCACAATATTTTCAATTGGATTCCCTATATTTATGCACCACCTTTAATAGACCAAAAATGAAGTTATTGACTTATTATCTTTGTTCTTTAATAATATTATCTATGTCCAATGTAACATCCCAAACCAATTATGAGGAAAGTAAGGTCCCCACTTTTGAAGTACCGGATCCCTTGATGACCTTTAGTGGAAAAAAAATAAACTCTGTTCAGAAATGGGAAAAGGTCAGAAGGCCAGAGCTGCTTCATTTTTTTGAAAACAAGGTATATGGGAAGCTACCCAAGACCCTAAAGATAGATTCTTATACCATTTTGGAACAGGACGACAATGCACTAAACGGAAAAGCTAAACGCAAGCAAATAGAACTTACATTTAAGAACAACGGTAAAAAATTGAGTTTTACCATTTTACTCTATCTTCCTAAAAACATGGACAAAGCCCCCGTTTTCTTGGGATATAACTTTTACGGAAACCATACTATCACTGAGGACAAGGCGGTCTTAATATCATCAGCCTGGGCCAATAACAATGAAGCTTTTGGCATTGAAAACCATACCTTGACCGAGGAATCCAGAGGTATAAGAACCAATCGCTGGGCCATTGAAAAAATGCTGGACGCCGGTTATGGGCTAGCTACTATTTATTATGGCGAAGTTGACCCTGATAAAAATGATTTTACGGACGGAATCCATAATCTACTGTATCAACCAACCCAAAGTAGGCCCGAACCTGATGAATGGGGCAGTATTGCAGCATGGAGCTGGGGTATGGTCAGGGCATTGGATTACTTTGAAAAAGATCCCGATATTGACGCCACAAAGGTCATCGCTTTTGGCCATTCGCGCTTGGGAAAAACATCGCTATGGGCAGGGGCCACCGATAAAAGGTTCGCAGGAGTAATTTCAAACAACTCCGGCTGCGGGGGTGCAGCGCTATCCAAACGCAAATTTGGCGAAACCATAGGTCGCATCAATACTAGTTTTCCTCATTGGTTTTGCGATAATTTTAATGAGTACAACGATAATGAAGAAGCGTTGCCAGTAGACCAGCACCAATTATTAAGCCTCATTGCACCAAGGCCACTTTATGTAGCTAGTGCAGAAGGAGATGAGTGGGCTGATCCCAGGGGCGAATTCCTTTCCACCTATTATGCATCTTCGGTATATGGGCTCTATGGCAAGAAAGGAATAGGCACCATGGAAATGCCCAAGGTAAACGAACCCATCCAAAACACAGTAGCCTATCACATTCGTACCGGTAAGCACGATGTTACCGATTACGATTGGAAAAATTATATTAAGTGGGCAAACGCCTTTGTGAAATAGCATAAGAATAAACCTTAGCTAGAGACCCTTAATGCAACATCTTCAAGGCGTCCAAATTTTCGATGTTTACATCCCCATAAACCAGGGTCCAGCCCATGGAATTGGTCAACACCAAGAATTTGGAAAGCTCACTAAGGAGTCTGTTCTCCGCATTGGAATTTAAAGTAGAGGCCTCAATTTTTTTCATCAAAGAGGCATTTACGTTGCGTTTAATTTTATTGTAGTCTTCGGCATTGAACTGATTTAAATAATCCGCTGTAACATCGTAATATTCAAAATCGGGGTTTATCTTAATTTCAGGTGCGGGGATATCAAGTATTCGAAGTGTTTTGGTTTCCTCATCGATTTCAAATTTTATCAAACTTAAATCGTACCCCACCGTTACCTCAGCATTTACCACCACCAAGGCCTTTTTATTGGCAGTTATCAATGGCCCGAACAATTGTTGGGAATCCTTATAATTGTATACCTCGGCAAAATGCCCCTCCGTAACTATAAGTTTGGAAACGTTATTGATCTGCTCTTGAATGAGCATGGAATTCTCTTTTAAAATTGACTTCTTTTCTTTATCTTCAGAACAGGAACGGAAGATAAGTACCGCTGCCAAAGTTAGGATTACTCCGGTCAATATTTTCTTCATGCACTAAAATTTTATAAAAGGATACTCCTTTTCAAGGTACGTAATTTTTTGATTAAGTGTCCTAAGGAATTCTTGATGCTTTCCCGATTCGGAACTAAATGGCCGATGATTTAATCCTTTTTGAATTGCGGCCACTTCGTCCATGGTTTTATAGGACGTTTCGCATATCCAAACCATTTTAAATTTTTCCCAGATATAGTCGATCGCCAGATCATTGGGATGCACCATATCCCTTGCATAAAAGCGATAATCCCGAAGTTCATCCATCATTAGTTCATAGCTGGGAAAATACACGGCCTTGCCTTTTTTTAGCACTTGGTGAACCGCCGTGATCAAATGGGCCTTACTCTGCTGATTTTCTACAAAGCCATCCTTTAGGTGACGCACCGGGGAGACTGTAAAAATAATTTCCGCCTCTGCATTTACAGCTCGAATTTGGTTAATAATCACTTCTAGGCTTTGACTAATTTTTTCTATTGAAAGCAACTGCTTTCCAAACGCCTTTTGAGGCACTTTATGACAATTGGCCACTTCCTTTCCGCTCTCCTTCAATTCATAGGCCCAAGCGGTACCCAAAGTAATTACAAAATGCGAAGCACTGTTTATCTGAAGTTGCGATTGCAGTAAACCGGAGTTTAAATTCTGAAACAATCCTTCCTTGGTCAAGGAGGACAAATCTGAATGTACATCATAACATTGCCATCGGTCATTCAAAAAAAACACCTCTTCCTCTGTGTATTGTTTGTGATGAATGGCCCTAGAGGTCAAATTTTCGATCGCCAAAGGGTGAAACAAAATTCCAAAAGGATTTTGAAGTACTTGGAATTTATAATAGGATAGTTTGTCACCTATATTTTCAACAAAACAAGACCCAAGCAACATTAATCGACTTGTATAATCGATCTGATTTTCAGCTTTTGCTAAAGGTACTTGTGTTTGTAGTTTCATTAGGCTATAGTTTGGCTTTTTGTTGGTATATAATTTGCCATATGGGCGGTTCAATAAATTGTGCTCTCCTTTATCCGATGAATTTTTTCGACAACAAGGTCGAAAAACAGCATTCGAAACTCCGCTTCGCTCCGTACCTCCGCTCCAGCTCTCGAAGCTTTCGGATTCAATTCTACGGATAAGTACTTTAGCTGCGCTGGAATCAATATTTACAGCAACACTCTTATAAAATTGAT